>Ga0247831_1002121_pt1 | contig 33746 bp, 39 predicted proteins | sample LaCruzMarch2015__9_FD_192406 | JGI IMG/M metagenome (GOLD analysis project Ga0247831, IMG submission 192406) | Freshwater microbial communities from meromictic Lake La Cruz, Castile-La Mancha, Spain - LaCruzMarch2015_1m | ecosystem: Environmental > Aquatic > Freshwater > Lake | place: Spain...
GCTGCGCGACGCCCATCAGGAGCGCGCCGCCACCCTCAAGGCCCGGTTCAAGGCCGCCGGCATTCCGGTGATGGATTCGGTCAGCCACATCGTGCCGGTGTTCGTCGGCAACCCGGTCCATGCCAAGATGATCTCGGACATGCTGCTGGAAGAGCACGGCGTCTATGTCCAGCCGATCAACTATCCGACCGTGCCCAAGGGCACCGAACGGCTGCGCTTCACGCCGTCGCCGGACCATACCGACGCCATGATGGACGATCTGGTGGCGGCGATGGATCGGCTCTGGACCCGTTGCAATGTGGCGCGACTCCCTGCCGTCGCCTGAGCCGGATCCCGGCGAGGTCATCGTCGAATTGACCCGCAATGGGCCGTACCTGAAATGCTCGGTGATCCATGTGGCGACCGGTATCGAGGCTTCGGCCGTCGGTCCGGTGAACGAGCCCAAGGGCCTGGAGCGGATCGCCATCGCCAAGTTGAAAAGGGCGCTGGCGTCGCGCTGACCCACCAGATGTTGTGGTTGTCCGGTCGTAGGCGTAGAGAAGTCGCCTGTTTCGGCGCAACTCTAGTATCGGGGCTCCTTCGTGACCGCCTTCACCCACGACGCCTATTTCTCGCAGAGCCTCGCCGAGGCTGATCCCGATATCTTTGCCGGGATCCAGGGCGAACTGGGCCGCCAGAGGGAGCAGATCGAGCTGATCGCCTCGGAGAACATCGTCTCGAAGGCGGTGCTGGAGGCGCAGGGCTCCGTCCTGACCAACAAATACGCCGAGGGCTATCCGGGCCGCCGCTATTATGGCGGCTGCGAATATGTCGACGTGACCGAGACCCTCGCCCGAGAGCGCGCCAAACAGCTGTTCGGCTGCGCCTTCGCCAACGTCCAGCCTCACTCGGGGGCCCAGGCCAACCAGGCGGTCTTCCTGGCCCTGCTGACGCCCGGCGACACCTTCCTCGGCATGGATCTGGCCGCCGGCGGCCACCTGACACACGGCTCGCCAGCCAACCAGTCCGGCAAATGGTTCCGGCCCGTGACCTATACGGTGCGGCAGGACGATCATCTGATCGATTATGACAACGTCGCCGAGATGGCCGAACGGGAGAAGCCCAGGCTGATCATCGCCGGCGGCAGCGCCTACAGCCGGCATATCGATTTTGCCCGTTTCCGCGAAATCGCCGACAGCGTCGGGGCCTATCTGATGGTCGACATGGCCCATTATTCGGGACTGATTGCCGGCGGTGCCTATCCCGATCCGCTGCCCCACGCCCATGTGGTGACCAGCACGACCCACAAGACCCTGCGCGGACCGCGTGGCGGCATCATTCTCTCCAATGACCTCGAGCTGGGCAAGAAATTCAACTCCGCCGTCTTCCCGGGCCTGCAGGGCGGGCCACTGGAACACGTCATCGCCGCCAAGGCCGTGGCCTTCGGTGAGGCGCTGAAGCCCGGGTTCAAACTCTATGCGCAACAGGTCGTGGACAATGCCCGGGCCATGGCGGCCGTTCTGGTCGAGCGCGGCACGGCCATCGTCTCGGGCGGCACGGACAGCCATCTGATGCTGGTCGACCTGCGGCCCAAGGGCGTGACCGGCAAGGCGACGGAGGCGGCCCTCGAACACGCGCTGATCACCTGCAACAAGAACGGTGTGCCGTTCGATCCCGCCCCCTTCACGGTGACCTCGGGTGTGCGTCTGGGCACCCCGGCGGGGACCACCCGCGGCTTCGGTGTGGGCGAGTTTCAGCAGGTCGGCCACTGGATCGCCGATATCATCGACTCGATGCAGGGAACGGACGAGGCGGACGCCGGCGTATCGAAACGCGTTGCCGACGAGGTGCGGGACCTCACGCGTCGTTTCCCGATTTACGGATAAACCTCTGATGAAATGCCCTTTCTGCGGACATCAGGATACCCAGGTGAAAGACAGCCGCCCGTCGGATGACGGCGCGGCCATCCGTCGCCGGCGATCCTGTCCGCAGTGCAGCGGGCGGTTCACCACCTTCGAGCGGGTCCAGCTGCGCGAGCTGATGATCCTGAAGCGCAATGGCCGGCGCGCGCCGTTTGACCGGGACAAGCTGGAGCGGTCGCTCAACGTCGCCCTGCGCAAACGCCCGGTCCAGGCCGAACAGATCGAACAACTGGTCAGCCGCATCACCCGCCAGCTGGAAAGCCTCGGCGAGACCGAAATCCCGTCCTCGACGGTCGGCGACTTCATCATGAAGGCGCTGAAGTCGGTGGATGAGGTCGCCTATGTCCGCTACGCCTCGGTCTACAAGGATTTCCGCCATACCGGCGATTTTGCCCGGTTTCTCGGCGATGAGGGTCTGGACGAAAGCTGATGGGCCCTGGACGTCACGGGATCGCCGTCACCCTGAAATTGGCCACATCACTGGACGGTCGGATCGCCACGGCGACCGGCGAGTCGAAATGGATCACCGGTGAGGCAGCGCGGCTTGAAGTCCATCGTCTGCGTGCGGCCCATGACGCCATCCTTGTCGGTGTGGAGACAGTGCTGGCTGACGATCCCGAACTGACGGTGCGGCTGCCCGGTCGCCCGGTCGATCAGCCGCTCCGTGTCGTGCTGGACAGTCGCCTGCGGACGCCACCCACAGCGAAAGTGGCGAGCGGCGGCGACAGTCTGATCCTTACGGTCGCCGAGCCTCGGCCCGTCGGCAGCGCTTTGGTCGAACGGGTCGAGCCCGACGGGGCGCGTCCGTCCGTGACGGCCAGTCTGGCGGCGATGAAGCGCCACGGCATCACGTGTGTGATGATCGAGGGCGGGGGAGAAGTAGCGGCGAGCTTCCTCCGCGCCGGCCTGGTCGACCGGCTGGAGTGGTTCCGGGCCCCCATCCTGCTGGGCAGTGAAGGGCGGCCGTGTGTTGCGGCGCTGGCCCTGTCGCGGCTTTCCGATGCTCCGCGGTTCCGGCGCCTTGCGGTCGAGCCCTGCGGTGACGACCTGTGGGAACGCTACGAGAGAGACTTCTGAGCCCATGTTCACCGGTATCGTCACTGACATCGGCCGCGTCCGTTCGGTCCGCCAGACCGAGCGCGACTGGCGCTATGAGATCGAGACCGCCTGGGACACGTCCGGTATCGACCTCGGCGCCTCGATCAGCCACGCCGGCTGCTGCCTGACGGTTACGGAAAAGGGCCCCGGCTGGTTCTCGGTCGAGGTCTCGGGCGAGACCCTGTCGAAGACGACGCTGGGCGACTGGCGCGAGGGGCATGCGGTCAATCTGGAGCGGGCCGCGAAACTGGGCGACGAATTGGGCGGTCATATCGTGTCGGGCCATGTCGACGGCCTCGGCCGGGTGGTTTCGGTGACCCCGGAAGGCGGTTCGCACCGGATCGACATTGAGGCTCCGGCCCCGCTGCACCGCTATATCGCCGCCAAGGGCTCAATCACGGTCGACGGGGTGTCTCTGACGGTCAATGCCGTCGAGGGGCAGGTCTTCGGCCTCAACATCATTCCCCACACCTGGCAGGCCACGACGCTCGGCGGGCTGAAAGCCGGCGATGCAGTGAATATCGAAATCGACATGCTGGCGCGATACCTCGCGCGATGGCAGGAGACGGCATGATGCAACCGGCCGCCAACATGAACGACAGCCCGATCAGCCCCATCGAGGCCATCCTCGAGGATGCCCGCAACGGCAAGCCCTACATCCTCGTCGACGCCGAGGACCGGGAGAATGAGGGTGACATCATCATTCCGGCCCAGTTCGCCACGCCGGACAAGATCAATTTCATGGCCCGGCATGCCCGTGGCCTTATCTGTCTGGCGATCACCGCGGATCGCGCGCGCCAGCTCCGTCTGCCGCCCATGGCCGCCGAGAACCGTGAGAGTATGGGCACGGCCTTTACGGTCTCGATCGAGGCCCGTGAGGGGGTCACCACCGGCATATCCGCCGCTGACCGGGCCCGAACTGTGCAGGTCGCGGCCGATCCGACCAGGGGCGCCGACGACATCGTCTCGCCGGGCCACGTCTTCCCGCTGGTTGCCCGCGACGGCGGCGTGCTGGTCCGCACCGGCCACACAGAGGCAGCCGTCGATATCTCGCGCATGGCCGGGCTGACGCCGGCCGGAGTGATCTGCGAGATCATGAATGACGACGGCTCCATGGCGCGGATGCCCGACCTGATCGCCTTCGCCCAGCTGCACGGGCTGAAGATCGGCACCATCGCCGACCTGATCGCCTATCGGCGCCGCACTGAACGCTATGTCGAGCGGATCATGGACACGCCGTTCGAGAGCATCCACGGCGGCCCCTTCCGGCTGATGCAGTACCGGAACACCATCGAGGGGGCGGAACACATCGCCCTCGTGAAGGGCAAGGTTGAGCCGGGCAAGCCGACGCTGGTCCGCATGCACCAGGTCGATTTCGCAGCGGATATTCTGGGCCATGTCGAGGCGCGCCAGAACTATGTGCCGCGGGCGCTGAAGGCGATCAGCGGGCATGACGGTGCCGGCGTCACCGTCTTCCTGCGCGATCCCGATCTGCAGGGCCTCGCGGAACGTCTGTCCGGGGTCGAAAAGCCCGCAGCCGTCGATCGGTCGATCCGCAACTATGGTGTCGGGGCCCAGATCCTGCTGGATCTCGGTGTGCGCGACATGATCGTGATGAGCTCGACACGCCCCAACCCTGCCGCGCTTGAAGGCTATGGCCTGCGGATTGTCGGCTGGCGTGACATGGACGGAGAAGACCAATCCTGATCGATCCACCCCGCGTCCTCATCGTTGAGGCGCGCTACTATGATGAGCTGGCCGACGCCCTGCTGGAAGGGGCGAAGGATGCCCTGCGCGCGCAGAATGTTTCGTTCGACGTGGTCACCGTGCCCGGCGCGCTGGAGGTGCCGACGGCCATCGCCCTGGCGGTGGAGGCCGGCCGCTATCCGACCGCCCCGCGCTATGACGGCTTTGTCGCCCTTGGCTGTGTGATCCGGGGCGAGACCTATCATTTCGAGATCGTCTCGGATCAGTCGGCGGCCGGCCTTCGCCGGCTGGGTCTGGACGGTGTGATCATCGGCAACGGCATCCTGACCACGGAGGACGAGGCCCAGGCCTGGACCCGGGCCCGGATCAGTGAGGGTGACAAGGGCGGTGGCGCTGCGCGGGCCTGTCTGGATCTCATTGCCTTGCGCAAGCGGCTGCGCGTAGGACTGGGGGCGTGACCGAACCCGCCAGCCTCCAGTCCGTTCTCGAACAACTCGCCGAGGCCGAAAAGCAACGTGCCGAGCCGCAGCTGACCAGTCGTCAGCGGCGCGCCCGCACGGTGGCGCGTCTCGCCGCCGTCCAGGCCCTGTACCAGATGGAACTGGCCGGCGAGGGCGTGGACACGGTCATCACCGAATTCGCCAACCATCGCTTTGACGCAGACATGGAAGGTGAACCCTTGGCCGAGGCCGATGAGGCCTGGTTTGCAGGCATTGTGCGGGGTGTGGTCGAGAGCCAGCGTGAGATTGACGCGGCGGTAAAGGCCAGGCTGGCGTCGAACTGGCGGCTGGAGCGGCTGGATTCCACGCTGCGGGCCCTGTTGCGGGCCGGGGCATGGGAGCTGCGCGACTGTCAGGACGTGCCGCGCGAGATTGTCATCGATGAGTATGTCGAACTGGCCAAGGCCTTCTTCGATGATGCCGAGGCCAAATTCGTCAATGCGGCGCTGGATGGCGTCGCCCGGGACGTCCGACCGAAAGACTGAGGTGAACCCATGCCCGCGGTCGATGTCGCCGGCGAGTTCGAAACCATCCAGCGCCTTTTTGCGCCGCTGGCTCACCCGGATTGGGGACGGGGTCTGGCGGACGATGTCGCCGTGGTGCCTTCGAGGACAGGCCATGATCTGGTTCTGACCAAGGATGCGATCGTCGAAGGCGTACATTTTCTGCCTACGGATCCGCTCGATACGGTGGCCCGGAAGTTGATGCGGGTGAACCTTTCCGATCTCGCGTCCAAGGGTGCTGACCCTTTCGGCTATCTGCTGGCCTGTCACTGGTCTTCGCGCTGCGGCTGGCCTGAACGCATGGCCTTCGCGGACGGTCTGCGCGCTGACCAGTCGGTGTTCGGCGTCTCCCTGTTGGGAGGCGATACGGTCAATACGCCGGGGCCGGCCAGTTTTTCGATGACCCTGCTTGGCTGGATCCCGACGGGGCGTACGGTGGGTCGGGCCGGTGCCAGGCCCGGTGATCTGGTCTTCGTCACCGGTTCGATCGGCGACGGCTGGCTGGGTCTGGAGGGACTGCAAGGCCGGCTTTCGCTGGATGCCGGTCAGGTCGGCGCGTTGTCGGCCCATTATCGGACGCCTACGCCGCGTATCGACTTCGCCCTGCCAATACGGGGCATGGCCACCGCCGCCATTGACGTCTCGGACGGCCTGATCGCCGACCTTGAACATCTCGCCCTAGCCAGCGGCGTGCGCGTTGAGATCGACCTCGAGACCGTCCCGCTTTCCGCAGCCGCTCAAGCCTGGTTCGACGGCCAGGCTGATGAGCGGGCGGCGCTGGAGAAGCTGGTCACGGGCGGCGATGATTACGAAATTGCCTTCACAGCCCCGGCGCGCGACGAGGCCCGGCTTCGACGTGAAGCGGCGCTTCGGCATCTGCGCCTGACCCGCATTGGCAGGGTCACAACCGGCCAGGGCATTGCAGCCGGCTTCGGCGGCCGGCCGGTCACTTTCGTCCGCGGCGGTTTCAGGCACGGCTGACAACGATTTCTCAAGGCGTCGGCGTCATTCTTTCGATATGCGCCGTCGTGATCTTGTTGCCACCGCCGCCGTCCTTGCAGCTGCCGCCCGCCCGGCGCTGGCAGAAGAGGCACCAGCGGGCGGACAGAACCTGAATCTGAACATGCCCAGCATCGGTCTGCCGGTTATCGTGGGCGGAAGACTGCGCAACTATATCTTTGTCTCACTTCGACTGCATCTCGGCGGCGCGGCGACGCCACAGACGATGCGGGCCAAGGAGGCCTTCCTGCGCGACGCCCTGGTCCGGGCCGCCCACCGGACGCCATTCGTGCTCGCAGACGACTGGAACCGAATCGATGCGGCGGCTGTCTCCGCCGGCATGATGCGATTTGCTGCGACCATTGCCGGGCGTGGCTCGGTCACGCGGGTTGAGGTTGTCAGTCAGGCCCCGCGTCAGCAGGTCCGGGTTCTGACCGGCTGATCAATATCGCCTGTTGCGTCGCCTGCCGGGATTTGGCACGTTTCGGCCGCAATTCCCCAAGGACGCAACATGCGTCCGGTGCGCACGGGGGGACCGGAAGGCGGAAAGAGGCGGCTAACGCCCACCGCGCCAAGGGACCGGGCGTTTGACGATCACAGGATTTGGAAACGTTATGAGCAACTATCTGTGGCTGGTCATCGCCGCAGGCGCGCTGGGGGTCCTCTATGGACTCGTCCAGACCGCCTCGCTGATGAAGGCCAGTACCGGCAATGACAAGATGCGCGAGATCGCTGCGGCGATCCAGGAAGGCGCCTCGGCCTATCTGCGGCGGCAGTACACCACCATTGCCATGGTCGGCGTGGTGATCCTGGTCGCCGCCTATTTCCTGATCGGTGAATGGGCCGCGATCGGCTTCGTCATCGGCGCGGTCCTGTCGGGCCTGGCCGGTTTCGCCGGTATGCTGATCTCGGTACGCGCCAATGTGCGCACCGCGCAGGCGGCGTCCGAGAGCCTCTCCAAGGGTCTGGACCTGGCGTTCCGCTCGGGAGCCATCACCGGGATGTTCGTGGCGGGCGGTGCCCTTCTGGGCGTAGCCGGCTACTATGCCTTCCTGACGGCGGGTGCCGGTTTTGATGCGACCAGCCGCAAGGTGATCGACGGTCTTGTGGCCCTCGGCTTTGGCGCCTCGCTGATCTCCATCTTCGCCCGACTGGGCGGCGGCATCTTCACCAAGGGTGCGGACGTCGGCGGCGACATGGTGGGCAAGGTCGAGGCCGGCATCCCCGAGGATGACCCCCGCAACGCCGCGACGATCGCCGACAATGTGGGCGACAACGTCGGCGACTGTGCCGGCATGGCCGCAGACCTGTTCGAGACCTATGCGGTGACCACGGTCGCCACCATGGTGCTGGCGGCGATCTTCTTCCGCGACCAGCCCTATGTCGAAACCATGATGCTGCTGCCGCTGGCCATCTGCGGCATCTGCGTGGTGACCTCGATCATCGGCAGCTTCTTCGTCCGTCTGGGCAAGAGCCAGAACATCATGGGTGCCCTGTATCAGGGGCTGATCGTCACCGGCGTGCTGTCGGCAATCGCGGTGTATTTCGTGATCAAAGGCCTGGTCACCGGCCCGATTGTCACCAACACCGGCCTGACCATCGAACCGATGAGCCTGTTCTGGTCCGGCATGGTCGGCCTGCTCGTCACCGCCGCCATCGTCGTGATCACTGAATACTACACCGGCTCGAACTTCCGCCCCGTGCGGTCGGTCGCCAATGCCTCGGTTTCGGGCCACGGCACCAACGTCATCCAGGGTCTGGCCGTCTCGCTCGAGTCGACCGCCCTGCCGGCGATCACCATCATCGTCGGCATTGTCGCCTCCTATCAGCTGGCCGGTCTGTTCGGCATCGCCATCGCCACCACCACCATGCTGGGCGTGGCGGGGATGATCGTGGCGCTGGATGCCTTCGGTCCGGTCACCGACAACGCCGGTGGCATCGCTGAAATGGCGGGCCTGCCGGCCGAAGTGCGTCATTCGACCGACGCCCTCGATGCGGTCGGCAACACCACCAAGGCCGTCACCAAGGGCTATGCCATCGGTTCGGCCGGCCTCGGTGCCCTGGTGCTGTTCGCGGCCTATACGTCCGACCTGGACTATTTCGCCGCCAATCCGGACATCTATCCCTTCTTTGCCGGCATGGCCGAGATCGATTTCGGCCTGACCAACCCCTATGTCGTCGTCGGCCTGCTGTTCGGGGGGCTGCTGCCCTTCCTGTTCGGTGGCATGTCGATGATGGCGGTCGGACGTGCGGCCGAGTCGGTCGTGGCCGAGGTGCGTCGCCAGTTCCGCGAGAACCCGGGCATCATGACCTATGAGGTCAAGCCCGAGTACGGCCGGGCCGTCGACATCCTCACCAAGGCGGCGATCAAGGAGATGATTGTTCCTTCGCTGCTGCCGGTTCTGTCGCCGATCGTCCTGTTCGTCGCGGTGCTGTCGATCTCTGACAAGGCCACGGCCTTCGCCGCCCTCGGTGCCATGCTGATGGGTGTCATCGTCACCGGCCTGTTCGTGGCCATCTCGATGACCTCCGGCGGCGGTGCCTGGGACAATGCCAAGAAGGTCATTGAAGAGGGCTTCACCGACAAGAACGGTGTCGTCCACGGCAAGGGCTCCGAGGCGCACAAGGCCGCGGTGACCGGCGACACGGTTGGCGATCCCTACAAGGACACCTCCGGTCCGGCGGTGAACCCGATGATCAAGATCACCAACATCGTGGCCCTGCTGCTGCTTGCAGTGCTCGCCAGCGGCAAGGTGTTCTAGAAGCGCGTGCCAAGACCTCCCGGCTCCGGCCGGGAGGTGACACGGCGTAAATCAAAGAGGCCCCGGAGAGCGATCTCCGGGGCCTTCTTATGTTTGCGCTCCCCGGAGGGGATCGATGGGTCCGGCCTACTCCCGGCGCTGCTGGCCCGGGACGTCCTCGTCCGTGCGAGGCAGTTGGCCGCGTCCAACGTTGCCGAGCAGCTGCTCGAGGATGGTCAGCTGACGCCCGCGGGTCGGGGTCTCGCGATTGTTCATGGCCAAACGCTCGCCGTCATCGAGACCCAGGGTACGGACTTCCGACACCAGGCCCGCGTCAGTGAAGGTGATTTCCGTCACCGATCGCTGGGTCACCTGCGCCTGGTTGTAGGTGTATTTCTCGGTGACCTGGCTGATGTAGTACCAGACACTGTCGCGTTCAAAGGTCGAGGTCGTGGAGGGGGTTCCCAGACGGGTCAAGACGGTCTGTTTGGTGTCCGTGCCGGCGACGATGTCTGTGGGCTTGGCGTCGATCGCCTGAAAACCGTTCTGTCCCACGACGGGAGCGCATGCGCTGGTCAGGGCGAGGGCCGCTGCTGCGGCGATCAGGAGGTTGGTACGGAGCATTTGCGGTGCCTGCGACTTCAACAAGGTCTTTGACCTAACCGGACCCGAGCCTTAGTTCAACGGCACGGCGGAAAAGGGGCCGTATGATCATGCTTCAGAATCTGTTCCGAAACCGTCTCCATGAGCATCCGTGCCAGCGGCTGTATGAGGCGGCGGTGCGTCAGGCGCGCGATCCGGCCTTCTACACCCGGCTGGGCGTAGCCGACCGCATTGACGCGCGTTTCGAGCTCTACACCCTGCATGTCCTGCTCCTGGTCATGCGCCTGCGTGATGAAGGCCCCCAAGGGGCCGAGCTCGGACAGGATCTTTTCAACGTCTATATTTCGGCGCTGGACCATGCCCTGCGTGAGCTGGGCGTCGGTGATGTCTCGGTGGGCAAGAAGATGCGCAAACTGGGCGAGGCCCTGTACGGTCGGATGGCGATCTATGAGCCCGCCCTGCGCGATGGCGATGCGGCGACCCTCGCCGCAAGCCTGGCCCGCAATGTCTATGAGAGCGAGATCGCCACGACCGGAGGGGCTCTGGCCGCCTTCGCCCTGTCCAGCCGCGCCCGACTTGCGGAACAGACTCTTGAAGCTGTCGCCAAGGGCCCGGCCTGGGCGGAGATCGCCGAATGAGCCTCCCGGACCTGCCTTACAGCGAGCCTGTGCGGCTGCATCAGCTGGGCAGCGGGGTGAAGCGGACCCTCGAGCCCGACGCACCGACCCGGGCCAGGATCGTGAGGGCCCTGGATCTTGCCTCGCTGGACGCCTTTACAGCAGAGATGGAGCTGGTGCCGTCGCCGGTGGGCTGGCGCCTTTCGGGCCGGATCCGGGCCAGCCTCGCCCAGACCTGCGGCATCACCCTTGAACCTCTGCCGGTCGAGATCGACGCCCCGTTCGGCCTGACCCTTGCCGAGTCGATGGAGGAGGATTCCGAAGAGATCATCATCACCCTCGACGACGAATCGCCTGACCTGATCGAGAACGGCCAGATCGATCTGGGGCAATATGCGGTCGAACAGCTGGCGCTGAGGCTCGATCCGTTCCCGCGCAAACCGGGTGCCGAGTTCGTTCAACCGCCCGAACCTGCTGAAATTTCACCGTTCGCAGTGTTGAAACAGCTACGGGCCTCTGACGAAGGTTGACGCAGGGGTGGGGCGGTTGCATCCCCCCGATGCGGCGCTATCGTCGCCAAAACTGACAAGCGCCGGGCTGACGGCGCGACGGAGTCGAAACGACTTGTCATCCCCAATCCTTATTTCGCTCGACGCCATGGGCGGTGACCACGGTCCGTCTGTCGTGGTGCCCGGCGTGCGTGATTACCGAAACCGTCATGGCGGTGAGGGCGTGCGCTTCATCCTGCACGGCAACGAGACAGCGATCCGCGCTGAGATGGTCAAGGTCGGCCTGACCGATGAGGTCTGTATCGTGCGCCACACCGACAAGGTCGTGGCCATGGACGAAAAGCCCGCCCAGGCCATGCGCAGGGGCAAGGGCTCCAGCCTGTGGAATGCCATTGAGGCGGTCAAATCGGGCGAGGCCGGCGCCATGGTCTCCGCGGGCAACACCGGCGCCCTGATGGCCATTTCCAAACTGCTGCTGCGGATGTCCGCTCCGGGGCTTGAGCGGCCGGCCATTGTCGCGAGCTGGCCCACTCCCAAGGGCTATACTGCGGTGCTCGATGTCGGTGCCAATATCGAAAGCGACGCGGCCCAGCTGGTCGAGTTCGCCATCATGGGCGAGGCCTTCATGACCGCCGTACACGGGGTTGCGAAGCCGACGATAGGCATTTTGAACGTCGGCTCCGAGGACATGAAGGGCCATGAGGCGGTGCGCGAGGCAGCCCGCCTGCTGCGCGAGGGCGGCTTCGGGCTGGACTATTACGGATTCGTCGAAGGCACCGACATCTCCAGGGGCACGGTGGATGTGGTTGTGACCGACGGCTTCACCGGCAATATCGCGCTCAAGACCGCTGAGGGTCTGGCCAAATTCATAGCCGCGCTGATGAAGGAGGCCCTGACTTCCAGCCTCATCGCAAAACTGGGTGCCCTCCTGGCCATGTCGGCCCTGAAAAGGATGAGCCAGAAGATCGACCCCAACGCTATCAACGGAGGCCCCCTGCTCGGGCTGAATGGTGTTGTGGTTAAAAGCCATGGCGGGGCTACCCCGGGCGGTTTCGGTGCCGCCATCCGGGTGGCTGTTGAACTGGGCCGCAGTGACTATATGGAACAGGTAGGGGTCAATCTGCAGCGGCTGACCGCCCTGCTTGCGAGGCCCAATTTCAGTTCGGCGGATGAACCCGTCGGGGAGAACACTCAGTGAGCGTCGTCCGCAGCGCCGTGACCGGCGTCGGCTCCTTTCTGCCGGAACAGGTCGTCACAAACGCTGATCTTGCAGAAATCGTCGACACTTCGGACGCGTGGATTCAGGAACGGACAGGTATCAAACAGCGGCATCGCGCTCGCGACGACCAGCCGACCAGCGATCTGGCCACGGAAGCTGCCAGAAGGGCCCTCGTCGACGCCGGCCGGACCGAGGCGGATGTTGACCTGATCATCGTGGCGACCACGACGCCTGACATGACCTTCCCCTCGGTCGCCTCTATTGTGCAGCGCAAGCTGGGCGCACCGGTCTGTATTGCCTTTGACGTCCAGGCGGTCTGCTCGGGTTTTGTCTATGCCCTCAGTATCGCCGACGGCTTCGTCGCCCGGGGACAGGCCAGATGTGCCCTCGTTATCGGTGCCGAGGAGATGACCCGGCTGATGGACTGGACCGACCGCTCCACCTGTGTCCTGTTCGGAGACGGGGCCGGCTGTGTCGTGGTCGAACCGCGCGAAGGGCAGGGGACCAAGGCTGATCAGGGCCTGCTGGGGTTCGCCTTGCGCTGCGACGGCACCAAGACCGATCTGCTTTATGTCGATGGCGGCCCGGCAACGACCGGGACCGTCGGTCATCTTCGCATGGCCGGGAACCAGGTCTTCCGCCACGCCGTGGTCAATATTGCAGAGGCGATCACCGCCGCCTGCGACGCCTCGAACATCGAGGTGGCGGATGTCGACTGGTTCGTACCGCATCAGGCCAATCAGCGGATCATCAAGGGCGTCGGGGATCGGCTCGGCCTGGAAGAGAACAAGGTCATCTCGACCGTGGCCATGCATGCCAACACCTCAGCCGCCTCGATCCCGCTGGCCCTTGATGCAGCGATTCAGGACGGTCGGATCAAGCGCGGCGATCTGGTTCTGCTGGAAGCCATGGGCGGTGGGTTGACATGGGGCGCCTGCGCGTTTCGCCTGTAGGACGATTTCCGGCTTTCCATTTGACGGCGCTTGGCCTTTTATGTCCGTCGACCGACCTTTGAAGGGGAGTGGACCTTTGGCCGAACACCAGACCCTGACGCGTGCGGACCTTTGCGAAGCAGTTCACGAGGAGGTGGGGCTGTCCCGGCAGGAGTGCTCAACCCTCGTAGAGCGCACGCTCGAGCTGATCATCGAATCGCTGGAACGCGGCGAGACGGTGAAACTGTCAGGGTTCGGCGTCTTTCAGGTCCGTGAAAAGCGCGCCCGCATGGGCCGAAATCCCAAGACCGGTCAGCCCGCGGCAATCCATCCGCGCCGCGTCATCAGTTTCCGCCCCTCGCAGATCATGAAGGGCCGGGTTCACGATGCCGTCGTGAGCGCCTGACGCCTGTGGCGAAGAGCCCCGATGCCTTCCGGACCATTTCAGAAGCGGCCGCAGAGGTCGGCGCGCCGCAGCATGTTTTGCGCTTCTGGGAATCGAAATTTCCCTTTCTGACGCCCCTGAAAAGAGCGGGAGGGCGCCGCTTCTACCGGCCGCAGGATGTGGTTCTGCTCAAGGCGGTGAAACGGCTGCTGCATGAGGACGGCCTGACCATCAAGGGCGTCCTGCGCCTGCACAAGGACCAGGGGACCAGGCGTCTGGCCCACTATGGCGACCCCGACGGCATTGTGACGTTCGAGCCTGAAGGTTCCGGCCCGGCGACTGCTCCGCCTTCGGGGACGACAGGCCTGCCGTCGATCCGCCTGCGTCAGGTATTGGCAGAACTGGAAGGCGCACGGGCCCGCCTTGAAGTCGTCCTGTCCAGAAGCGCCTAGAACAAGACCGGCCCGGCAGGCTGTGCTCCGGAAAGACCCGGATTTCGCTTCGGCTTCCTGCAGGAGCCGGATTCGCGGTGTCGATAGAATCGTGGAGCGAGCCATCTCGACCGATCGGTCTTCGCGGACTGCTTTTTCGGTTTGCGGCACCGCGAACCCCGTCTATACGGAGCGCCTCTCGGAGCGTGGCGCAGCCTGGTAGCGCACTTGACTGGGGGTCAAGGGGTCGCAGGTTCGAATCCTGTCGCTCCGACCATCTTCCCTGTTGAAGACGGTTGGTCAGGGGGGTCGCTTTAGAGCGGCCCCTCCGTCGATCCCGCCGGTGCCGGCCGCCTCGGACTGCGCCTCGCGCAAAGGGCCCTGTCCCTCCGCCGTTCTGACCCAAGGAGAGGGCCCAGCGGCCGGGGTGCTCGATGCACAATGTTCGGTGAACTTGCCTGGCCGTCTGCCAGCCGCTAGGCATCGTGCGGGGCTGTCTCCCGGGCAGGGTATAGGCACTATGAGCTTCTTCAGCACGCTGTTCGGCGGCAGCAAGCGGAGTGCGTCACCCGCACCGCTCGCCGCGCTTCGCGGGATGATCGATTCCGGCCTGGTCACGATTGCGGCGCAGCCACGCAACAATGCGCTCGATCTGAACGACCGCACTATCAAGCGGCTTTATGTCTTCCTGATCGATCACGATTATCCGGGCGGATCGGCGGCCATGCACAACGCCGTGTTCGCCAGATATCGCCTGCCCTACCGGAGCTGTTTCATGATCGGCGACCCGGCGCGGGTGGCCGAGATCATGGTCGGGCTGCGTGGATGCGCGATCTATAGCGGGGGCGGGGCGGGATCAGGCTTCAAGGACAAGATCGCCGCCTCGCTGGACGGCCTGGCCCCGTCGGCAAAGGCGATCGGCAGCGTCAACGTAATCGCGCGCGAAGCGAGCGGTTTTGTCGGGCATAACACCGACGGAGTCGGGTTCGTGGCCGGCCTGCTCAACGAATATCCGGACTGTGTAGCCGGGAAGAAGTTGGTCATCCTGGGCGCTGGCGGAACCGCGCTGCCGATCTCCTACGAACTTGCCAAGCAAGAGCCGAGCGAGGTCGTGATCGTGAACCGGACCGTCGCCAAGGGTCAGGTGATCGCCGATCTGATCGCGCCGATGACCCAGGCTCGCGCCGTGGGTGAAGATGTGCTGGGCGATGAACTCGCGACGGCCGGGCTGGTGGTCAATACCTCGAACAAGGGCGCGCAGCCGAACGAGAAGTTCAGCGCCTTTGCCGCGATGACCGGCGATGTCGCGGGTGATCTCGCGCAGTCGAAGGCCAATCTGGCGCGGCTGCCCAAGCGGGCGATCGTGGCTGACATCCTGCTCGAGGATTTGCCGCTGACCCTGAAACTGGCGCGTGACGCCCGGCACCGCACCCATTCCGGTCGGCACATGAACCTGTTCCAGGCTGCGCCAGCCTTCAAGATACTGACCGGCCTCGACAAGCCGGAAGGGGTACTTCTCAAGATCATGCGGAAAGCCGTGCGATGACCTTTGGTGCCATGGCCGGGTCACAGCGCATCGGCTCGCCGCCGCCGCTGGATATGCCGCGGGACGAGATGGCGTTTCGGCGTCGGTACGAATCCTTGTTGTTCGCCCGGACCCTGACGACGGTGTTCCGCCCGGGCAACCGGCTGTGGCCCAACTGGCGGGGCTATCGGCCCAATGAGATCGTTACCGCGCGGGTGATTGCCCGGCCCGGATCGGATGCTCTGGGCATCCCGCCCGAATTCACCGCCACGCGGACCCGGATCGAGATCGTCGACATCCGGGTGCTCTCGCCGGAGGCGCTTACGGCCGAGGATTTTGTCGGTTCATCGCCCGATGTGCATGATGTCCGGTCGCTGCTCGTCCATCTGCTCGGGATCTACGGGCGGCCTCTGTCCGTATTCGGCGATGTCGTGACGCGGATCCAGTTCGCCTATCGGGACCGCGACTGATCGCCCTTTCCGGTTCATTGCCCCCTTTGGTGCGCGTGAGCCCCGGACGCGGTAGCCGTCCCCCCGGGACACTATTTTCGCTTGCGTTCCGCCCAGCTCAGCAAAGGGATCAGCGGGATGCCCCAGGCGATTCCGGCGATGCCATAGAAGACCAGGTCGATCCACATCGAGGCGGGCAGGCGATCGCCGATGGCCACCGCAGCCCAGACGTAGAAGGCGAGGAAGCCGAGAGCGCCGATGGCGGCGACGAAACGGCGGATCCGGGGGGCCATTTCAGCGTTTGCTCCGGAAAAGGAAGAAGGCTCCGAGGGCAAGGTTCGCCGCGGCCAGTGACCAGAGGACCCAGGTCCATTCGTTCATCGTGCTGACGCCGAATACGCGAACCGCCAGGAACCAGCCCGAGACCGCAGCGACGGCGGAGACCAGGGAGGTTGCAAACAGCCCGCGGCGTCCGCTGACCAGATCGGCCAGCCAGGCCAGGGCGAATGCCCCGAGGACGGCGACGATGATTTCGACGTACGGCAACGGGCCTCTCCAGACTTGCGGCGATCCGACGCCGTAAAGCGACTCGATATCGCCGCACTGCGAGGGCATACCCGCGGGGCCGGCGTGATCCAGGAACGCAGGGGCACTGTAACGGTCAGGACGGCAGACGTCGAATGAAGCGTTTCATCGGTGGTGATCAAAACCGCGCAGTCGCGATATGGCTTTTCGGCTGTGCCGCCCTTGTGTTCGTCATGGTCGTGGTCGGGGGCATCACCCGCCTGACCGGATCAGGCCTGTCGATCACAGAGTGGAAGCCGATCATGGGGGCCCTGCCGCCGATGAACGCGGCCGACTGGCACGAGGCGTTCGAGAAATACCGCGCCATTCCGCAGTACACCCAGGTCAATGCCGGCATGAGTCTGGCCGAGTTCCAGGAAATCTTCTGGTGGGAATGGGCCCATCGGTTGCTGGGGCGGGTGATCGGAGCGGCGTTCGCCCTGCCGTTCGTCGTCTTCCTTATCCTTCGCCAGATTCCCCGGCGGCTGGTCGTGCGCTGCGCCATCCTGCTGGCCCTCGGTGGGCTGCAGGGCCTGATCGGCTGGTGGATGGTTTCCAGCGGCCTGTCCGAGCGGGTCGATGTCGCCCCCGAGCGGCTGGCGACTCATCTGGGTCTGGCCCTGCTGATCTTCATGGGTCTGATCTGGACCGGTATGGAGGCATGGTACGGCGAATCGCACGGCCGTCCGCCGGTGGTCTGGAGCCGCGGCGCTGTGGTGCTCCTCGGAGCCGTCTTCTTCCAGTGTCTGCTGGGCGGGCTGGTCGCCGGGTCCAAGGCCGGGTTCATCTACACGGACTGGCCCCTTATGAACGGGGCGGTGCTGGCACCGGTGGATTGGGGTCCGGGCGGGCTTGCCTTCCTGCATGACCAGGCGCTGGTGCAGTTCAATCACCGCATCTGGGCCTATGTCCTGCTGATCGGCGGAACTGGCTATGCAGTGCAGGCTTGGCGCTGGCGGCTGGCCGAGGGACTCGGGGCGGCAGCTTTTGCGGTCGCGGTGGCGCTCTGGCTGCAGGCCTTGCTCGGGATCGCGACTCTCATGAGCGCCACACCCCTGTGGCTGGGGGCCCTGCACCAGGCCGGTGCGGCGCTGGTGCTGGCGATGGCGACGCTTAACCTGTGGCTGGTGCGCCGCTCCCAAGGCCGGCTGTTTACGTCCGGACCGAGGTCCAGGGGCCTCTGATTGCGTAGGTGATACCGGGGTACTGGAGGTTGACGAACATCACAGATCCATCCGGTGAGAAACACGCTCCCGCGAACTCGGAGTTTCCCGTGAAGACGTTTCGGCCGATCGTGTAGAGCTTGCCATCGGGGGTGACGCCCCTGATGTGATTACGAACATCGCTGGAGTAGTTGTCCTCGCAGAGGATCAGGTGGCCCCATGGCGCGACCATCAGGTTGTCGACCATGTTCATCACGCGCTTGTCTGTGCTCTCGGCAAACAACTGGACTCTGCCGGGGCGACGGGACTCGCGTGGGCCGCCCTCGTCCGGCGACGGGACGTAACGCATGACCTGGCCCGCGCGGATCGGACCGCCGGACGTGGCCGTCAGATAGAGCTCGCCCTCGCCCCAGAAGATGCCTTCCCCGCGTGCCACCAGGGCCGCGCCTTGCGCATGGCCGCGGGTGTTCAGGTCTCCGGCCGGGCTCTCGACATCCTCCATGTCGATCCAGGCCACGTTGCGCCAGTCTCCGACCGCCCACTCGCGGGCGTCCTGGTTGCGGGTATCTGCTCCCGGTTTGTCGATGAAGAGCATGGCCTGGAGCCTGCCGCCATCAACCAGTTTGCCGGGGGTCCTGGGGATAAAGCGGTAGAGTAGACCCTCGTTGTGGTCCTCTGTCAGATAGACGATCCCCGTGCGCGGATCGACGCAAACCGCTTCATGGTCAAACCGGCCCATCGCCTTCAGCGGCACGGGCGCGACGAGGCCCGTTGCGGCGGCAGGAACCTCGAACACCCAGCCGTGGGCCCTGGTCACATCGGCGTCGGCCGCGGTTTCGAGTGTCTCTTCACAGGTCAGCCAGCTACCCCAGGGCGTGTGCCCGCCGGAGCAGTTCGTCGAAGTGCCGGCCAGCGACAGATACTGACGTACGGTCTTCCGGGTCTCGAGGTCATAGACAAGGGTCGTCGTGCCGCCAGGCAGCGGCCGCCCGTCCTTGTAGGTGTCATATCCCTTTGACGCATCGAGCAGGCCGATCCGCTCCTGGTGGAAGCCGCCGGGCCCCATGTTGCGGTGCAGTGCACCCGAGCCTTTCAGTTCGTGATTGCGCACGAGCGCGACACGCGGTCCGTCGAGCGGAAAACAGCCCATGCCGTCGAACTGACCCGGAACGAACAGCCCGTCGTCCATGGTGTCGCCGCTCTGCGAGATGACCTCGTAGGAGAAGCCCTCCGGCAGGTCGAGCAGGCGGTTCGGGTCTTTTACCAAGGGCCCGTAGCCGTGGACCTCGTTGACATAGGTCTCTTCCGTCGCAGTGGCTTGAGCCGCGACATTTCGGGCCAGACCAGCGAAGGCGAGCGTAGCGGCTGAGCCGGCGATCAGGTCACGACGATGGGGGCGCATTGGGGGCTCCGATATGGCTTTGGCGCTTATGACCGGCGCGGCGGCCCGGGTCATCATGGTTCTGTGACGCAGCGCCCGTCGTCCGTCAGTCCTTCAGCGCGCGTCCGGCTACTACGGCCTTCGCCCCGAATTTCGCGCGCAGGACATCGATCGCGGTTTCGGTCCTGAGGGCCCGGGTCTCGGCTGTCTCGAAAAGGGCATGGGAATCGGGGGCCTCGATGATTTCAGCCATACCGATGCCGATCAGGCGGTAGGGACGACCCAGTTCGGGGGCGAGGAGCGCCCTCCCGGCGGCGAACAGGGCGCGCGCGGTCTGCACCGGCTCTGGCAGGCTGATGCGTCGGGTCACGATCCTGAAGTCGGAAAGACGGAGTTTGAGCACCAGGACCCGGCTGGCGACCCCGTCGCGCCGGGCCTTGGAGGCCAGCTTTTCGCACAGGGGCCATAGCTCGGCCTCAAGATCTCCGGCCGTTATCAGGTCGGTATCGAAGGTCGTTTCGGCACTCATCCCCTTGCGCTCATGGCCCGGATTGACCGCGCGTGCGTCGCGGCCGTGGGCGAGGTCGTGCAGACGAAGGCCGGTCTCGCCATAGCGCCGGGCCAGTTCGCGGACGTCGGCGGCGGCAAGGTCGCCGACGGTGGCGTAGCCGTCGCTCTGCAGGGTCTTGCGGAACACCGGACCGACCCCGGGCAGGATGCTTACCGGCCGGGGCGCGAGCACATCGGGTGCCTCTGACCCCAGCACGGAGAAGCCGCGCGGCTTGTCCAGTTCGGACGCCACCTTGGCGAGGAAGCGGTTGTGGGCCAGGCCAATGGATACGGTCAGCCCGGTGTCGGCCTCGATCTGCTGTTGCAGCCGGATCAGCTGAAAGGCCGGCGAGCCGCCGTTCAGCCGCTCTGTGCCGGCCAGGCCGATCCAGGCTTCATCCAGTGAGAGGGTCTGTACGAGCGGCGTCAGCTTGCCGACCACGCCGAATATGGCCTCGCTGGCCGCGATGTATTTGCGGAAGTCCGGCTTGATGACCACGGCCTCGGGGCAGGCCTTCAGCGCCTTGAACATCGGCATTGCCGAGTGCACACCATACTGGCGGGCGATGTAGCAGCAGGTCGAGACCACGCCCCGTTTGCCGCCGCCAACGATGACGGGCCGGTCCCGCAGCTCGGGCCGGTCACGCTTTTCGACCGATGCGTAGAAGGCGTCGCAGTCCAGATGGGCGATGGTCAGCTGGTCCAGCTCGTCGTGGCGTACAATCCGTCGCGAGCCGCAGGCCGGGCACCGCTCGACGCTTCGGTCGCCGGTACGGAGGCAGTCACGGCAGATAGCGCGGATGGTCACTGGAGTTCCAAGGCTGGCTTCATCCCAGCTTAAGACCCGTCGGGTCAATGTGCACCAGGAAGGTGCCAAGCCTCCGTGCAGCCGCACCGGGAGACGATCAGGCTAGGGTAATGATGTCCAAGAAAGTCCTCATCGTCGAGGATAACGAGCTGAACATGAAGCTCTTTCATGATCTGCTTGACTCGCAGGGCTACGAAACGCTGCAGACCCGCGAGGGCTTGCAGGCTCTTGCGCTCGCGCGGCTCCACAAGCCTGACCTGATCCTGATGGACATCCAGTTGCCCGAGATCAGTGGTCTGGAAGTCACGAAATGGCTTAAGGACGACGAGGAGCTGAGCCATATCCCTGTCGTCGCCGTCACCGCCTTCGCCATGAAGGGCGACGAGGAGCGGATCCGCAGCGGGGGGTGTGAGGCCTACATCTCAAAGCCCATCTCGGTAATGCATTTCCTCGACGTCGTGCGGGAACATCTGGGGTAGGGACCTAATGACCGCTCGTATTCTTGTCGTTGACGACGTCGAAGCGAACGTCCGCCTGCTCGAGGCCAAGCTGACGCTCGAGTACTATGAAGTGCTGACCGCCGGCGACGGCTCCAGGGCCCTGCAGGTCGCTCAAGACGAGCGCCCCGACATCATTCTGCTCGACGTCATGATGCCGGGTATGGACGGGTTCGAGACCTGCCGTCGGCTTAAGGCTGATCCGGTCACGCGTCACATTCCGGTCGTGCTGGTGACGGCACTCGACGGGCGTGAGGACAAGCTGAAGGGCCTCGATGCCGGGGCTGACGACTTCGTGACCAAGCCGATTGACGACGTCATACTGTTCGCCCGGGTGCGCTCCCTGCTGCGGCTGAAGTCCGTGATGGACGAGTTGCGCGAGCGCGAGGAAAGTGGGCGTCGGCTCGGCGTCGATACCGACGGAGCCGGACGCCTGCGCGGCTCGGGCGGACGTATTCTGATAGTGGACGACAATGCGCGTCAGGCGCAGAAGATGGTCGATCATCTGTCGGGCGAGCATCGACCGATGGTCGAGAGCGACCCTGCGGCGGCCCTGATCGCCGCGCGCGGGCCCGTCGATCTCATGATCGTGAACATCTCCAGCGCTGAGTTTGACGGCCTGCGTCTTGTGGCCCAAATGCGATCGACCGACAGGGCACGACGAATTCCGATCCTCGCCGTGGTGGACCCGGCAGATCGCAGCCGGCTGCTGAAGGCACTGGAGCTGGGCGTCAACGATATCCTGCTGCGCCCGGTTGACTCAGAGGAGCTCGAGGCGCGTGCCCGGACCCAGATCAAGCGAAAGCGTTACGCAGACTTTCTCAAGCAGAAACTCGACTACAGCCTGGAGATGGCCGTTACCGATGCCCTGACCGGCCTGCATAACCGTCGCTATATGGCGGGACAGCTTCAGGCTCTGATGAGCCGGGCCGGGCATGGTGGGGATCCGGTGGCTGTCCTGGTCCTGGATATCGATCATTTCAAACTGGTCAATGACGGGTTCGGTCACGACGCCGGGGATGAGGTGCTGCGGGAGTTTGCGGTGCGGGTGGCAACCAATGTCCGCGCCATAGACCTGCCCTGTCGTCTCGGCGGTGAAGAGTTTGTCGTGGTCATGCCCGGTGCAAGCCTGGAAGATGCGGTCCAGGTCGCAGACCGGATCCGGCGCGACGTCGGGGCCCAGCCGTTCCCGATCATGGGGGGCACCGAGGCCCTGACCGTTACCGTCTCGGTGGGCGTCGCCGCCAGTACCGGACCCGCCGATACGCCGGACGCCCTGCTCAAGCGGGCCGACGAAGGCGTCTATGAGGCCAAGGCTCGCGGTCGGAACCAGGTCATCGCCAGGGCCGCCTGAGGCTTGCTACCGGCTCATCCATGGCTTGGACTTGCCGGTCGCGATGCGGGCCGCCTGTTCACGCTGGAAACGGCCGCCGCGCGGCGGCTTTTCCCGAGCGGCGATGGCTTCCTGCTTGAGACGGAGCGCCCGGTGAACCGGGCTTTCGGGCGGGGTCGGCGGGCCGTCGGTCGGGTCACTCATCCCGACAGGCTAGCACGCCCGCAAGGCGGCTGCCCGGGCAAAGGGCGGCTTCAGGCGATCTGGTCCGACAGTGCCTTCAAGTCGCGTTCGATCTCGCCGAAGGTTGCCGAGCCATAGCCGTCGGGATCGCCGGGACGTTCGCGGTAGGCTGCTGCCGCCGCGGTCATGGTCGCCTTCAGTTCATCGAGCGACCTGGCCCTGCCGGCGACAGCCAGGGCGATGCCATAGGCCTTAAAGACATCAAGACCGACGTTGTGCCCGTCGGGACCGGTCCAGTAGCTGGAACCCAGCCGTTTGTTGGCGTCTGCGAGCTGCCGGGCCAGAATGACGATGATGCGGCCGCGGTGGTGGCGAAGCGGGCCGTGCCAAGGCTCTGACCCCAGGGCGGAGGCGGCACTCCGGATTGCGGACATCAGCTGAGAGGAGGCCTGTGGCGGGCAGGCCGCCATCGCCTCCTCGAGAGATTCATCCGCGGCGGTTCGCGAGCTCCGTTGCCCGGCGGTGCGGCGTGCGGTCTGGGCCTTCAACCAGTTCAACATGGACGGAGCCGTCAGCAGGCCATCTGTCGGCCCGTGAAGGACTATGGCGGTCATGTGCGCTGGCGTCAGCCGGAATCTTCGGGCCCGCGAAGGGGCTCACAGGCCCCAAAGCAAAACGCCCGACCTTTCGGCCGGGCGTTTCACAAATCGGTCGGGAGCGAGATCCTACTTGATCTTGCCTTCCTTGAACTCGACATGCTTGCGCACGACCGGGTCATATTTCTTGACGACCATCTTCTCGGTCATGGTCCGGGCGTTCTTCTTGGTCACGTAGAAGAAGCCGGTGTCAGCGGACGAGTTCAGGCGGATCTTGATTGAAGCCGGCTTGGCCATCGGAATTACCTTTGCGACGGCGAAAGCCGCTGAAATAAGAGGCGCGGAACATACTCAGGCGCGCTTCAAAGTCAACGCCGGTCAGACAGGCTGCCATTCCATGATCGGGCGCAGCGTGGCGCAGGCAGGGGAACCGTCCCTTGCCCGCCCCGGCAGATGCACTTCCAGCCGTGCGCCCGGGACCAGCAGCGCCGCCGGAATAGTGTGGATGTCGACCTTGGCGCGCCGGCTCCAGGCGCTGGCGTGATCGCCCGCCGAGGTGCCGATGCGGATATAGACAAAGCGTCGCTGCGGTCCTTCCCGACGCACGAAGGGCCCGGTCATGCGGCCGTCCGGATGCAGGGTGATCGGGAGTTCGAAGGCGAGCGGTTCGTCGCCCGCGGTGCGGGGCTCGAACGGCATGTCGTCCTTCTGCAGGCTGTAGCGCACGCCCTGCAAGGGGTCGTCGATGATGAGGCGAAGCGTCGCGGTTGCGGCCATGGCGACAGATTAGGCGAGGCCGGGTCTTCGGGCTAGGCTGGCGCCATGAAACAGATCGCCGTTCTCGCCGCCGCCGTTTTCGTCCTGTCCGCCTGTGCCACCGTCCCGGCACCGGCACCGCAACAGGACGCCTTCTTGGCCAATCTCAACGCCCTGTGCGGCCAACGCTTCCTCGGCCGGGTGGTGACGACCGACGCGGCGGATGCCGATTTCGCCGCCGCGCGCCTGGTCATGCATGTGCGCGACTGTTCGGCTGACGAGGTTCGCATTCCTTTCTGGGTCGGTGAGGACAGGTCGCGCACCTGGGTCATCAGCCGCAATGAGGATGGCGGACTGACGCTGAAGCACGACCATCGCGACCCGCAGGGTAATCCCGACGGCCTGCACTGGTATGGAGGCGACACGACCTCGGCCGGGACGGCGAACCGTCAGGCGTTCCCGGTCGACGATTTCTCGATCGAACTGTTCAACGCCGGAAACGCCTCGGTCTCGACCACCAACGTCTGGGCAGTCGAGGTGCATCCCGGTCGGGTCTACGCTTATGAGCTCCGCCGCCCGAACCGCTATCTGCGGGTCGAGTTCGACCTGACCCGGCCGCTCACTCAGGCGGAGTAGACCGGGCGGCGGCTTCGAACACGCCACAGGCGATGCGGGCGCCGGCACCGCCTATGGGCTGGCTTATATGGTCGTCAGCATTGGCGTGGACCAGGAAGGACAGGCCGTCGCTGTCCAGCAGATCCATGCCGCGCATCCCGAGGCCCGACCCTGCCAGATAAACCTCGGCATTGGCTGCGCCGTCGGCACCTGCCCAGATGTTCTGGAGGTCGCCGAGGTCGGGGCCACCGGCGGCATTCAGGAGGCCGTGCGGCCGGGCTTCGGCGTGGTTCACATGGGCTCCAGCGGAGGTGAACCCGGGCGTATCGCAGCGGCCCACGGACTGAAGATGGACGCCGTGCCAGCCTGCGGGCCAGCCCCGGCCCTCCACCCTGAGCAGAATGCCCAACGGGCCGCGATAGGCTGTAACGATCCCGGCATCCGATCCGTCGGTCGCCTTCAGCGCCGCGGTGGCCACGGGCTCCGGAACGGGCGTGGAAGGGGGTGGCGTCTGCGCCTGTGCCGTCGTGCATGCGACGGCAAGAGGGAAGGCGAGGCAGGCGAGGAAACGGCTCGGGCGCATGTTGTGGTATCCTTATTTCGGCAGAGGGATTCCGGGGGGGCTTTTCTTTGCCTCCGACGTCCCCCGATGCTAGAAAACGCGTTCGCGGATCACGTTCCGATTCCGGCCATTTAAAGCCTGATTTCCTTGACTGACGACAGCCATAACGACGCGCTTCCCCCGATCCCGGGCGGCGGCGGCGGCGACATCTCCACCATCACGATCGAGGACGAGCTGAGGCGCTCGTATCTCGACTACGCCATGAGCGTGATCGTGTCCCGGGCCTTGCCGGACGCGCGCGACGGGCTGAAGCCGGTGCATCGTCGCATCCTGTATTCGATGCATGACCTGAAGATGACGCCGGATCGCGCCTATTCCAAATGTGCGCGGGTCGTGGGCGATGTGCTGGGCCGGTTCCACCCTCACGGCGACGCATCGGTCTATATGGCCCTGGTGCGCATGGCCCAGCCCTTCTCGATGGGGCTGATGCTGGTCGACGGCCAGGGCAATTTCGGCTCGGTCGACGGGGATATGCCGGCCTCGATGCGATACACCGAGGCCCGTATGGCCCCCGCTGCCTCGGCCCTGCTGACCGATATCGACAAGGACACCGTCGATTTCCAGCCGAACTATGACGAGAAGGAGCTGGAGCCCGTCGTCCTTCCGGCGCGGATCCCGAACCTGCTGGTCAACGGCGCGGGCGGCATTGCCGTCGGCATGGCCACCAACATCCCGCCCCATAACCTCGGCGAGATTATCGATGCCTGTGTCGCCCTGCTGGACGACCCGAACATCAGCGATGACGCCCTGCTGGACATCGTTCCCGGTCCCGATTTTCCGACCGGTGGCGAGATCATGGGCCGCACGGCACCCCGCAACGCCCTGCGCGACGGTCGCGGGTCGGTCATCGTACGCGGCGTGGCCACGATCGAGACGATCCGCAAGGATCGCGAGGCGATCGTCGTCACCCAGCTACCCTATCAGGTGAACAAACAGACCCTGATCGAACGCATCGTTGAAATGGTTCGCGAAAAGCGGATCGAGGGCATTTCCGACGTCCGCGACGAATCCGACCGCGACGGCATGCGGATGGTGATCGAGCTGAAGCGCGACGCCTCGGCAGATGTGGTGCTGAACCAGCTGTGGCGGTTCACCGCCATGCAGAGCTCGTTTGGCGTCAACATGCTGGCCCTCAATCACGGCCGCCCGATCCAGATGGGCCTGCGCCAGCTGCTGGAGGCCTTCCTCGAGTTCCGTGAGGAAGTGGTCGTCCGCCGCATCAAATTCGAACTGGCCAAGGCCCGCGACCGCGGCCATGTGCTGGTCGGTCTCGCTGTGGCCGTGGCCAATATCGACGAGGTCATCCACATCATCCGCAGCTCGGCCGATCCGGCCGAGGCGCGCGAGCGGCTGCAGGCCAAGAGCTGGCCCGTCGGCGACATGATCGCCCTGATCGAGCTGATCGCCGACCCGCGCTCCATGCTGGTCGATGGCGACAAGCTGAACCTGACCGACGAACAGGCCCGCGCCATCCTCGGCCTGACGCTGAGCCGCCTGACCGGCCTCGGCCGCGACGACATCTTCGGCGAGGCCCGCGGTCTGGCGGACACCATCCAGGGCCATCTGACCCTGCTCAGTGACCGCGCCAATATCCTGGCCGTGATCCGCGAGGACCTGCTGGTCGTCCGCGGGGAGTTTGCCGTACCGCGCCGGACCCTGATCGGCGAGGGCGACTATGAGCTGGAAGACGAGGACCTGATCCCGCGCGAGGACATGGTCGTCACCGTCACCCATGGCGGCTACGTCAAGCGCGTGGCGCTGAACGCCTACCGGACCCAGCATCGCGGCGGCAAGGGCCGATCGGGGGTGGCGATGAAGGAGGATGATGCCGTCGTCGGCGTCTTCTCGGCCTCGACCCATACGCCGGTGCTGTTCTTCGCCACCAACGGCAAGGCCTACAAGCTCAAGACCTGGCGTCTGCCTCTGGGCAATCCCCAGTCGCGCGGCAAGGCCTTTGTCAATCTGCTGCCGATCGAGCCGGGTGACAGCATCATGAACGTCCTGCCCCTGCCTGAGAACGAGGCGGAGTGGGGCAACTACGACATCATGTTCGCGACCCGCTCGGGCGACGTGCGGCGGAACAAGCTCAGCGATTTCGCCACCGTCAACCGGGCCGGCAAGATCGCCATGAAGCTGGAGGACGGCGACCACATGGTCGGGGTCGCCCTGTGCACCGCCGAGGACGACGTCATGTTGACGACCGCCCTGGGCCGCGCCATCCGCTTCAAGGCCGACGATGTCCGGGTCTTCAAGGGCCGGGATTCGACCGGCGTCCGCGGCGTTCGCCTGCAGAAGGATGACGCGGTCATCTCCATGGCTGTACTAGGCCGGGTCGATGCCACGCCTGACGAACGCGCTGCCTATGTCAAACACGCAACCGCCATGCGTCGGGCGACCGGAGAGAGCGAAGAGGAAGTCGTCGCCGTCGATGCCGAGGAAGAAGTCGCCGGTGACGCGGTCCTCACCGTTGAGCGAATCGCGGAACTGGGTGCGGCCGAGCAATTCATCCTCACCGTCACGGAGACCGGCTTCGGCAAACGCTCCTCGGCCTATGAATACCGGCGAACGGGCCGGGGCGGGCAGGGGCTGACGGCGCATGGTCTGGGCGGTCGTGCCGGCGGCCGGCTGACGGCCTCCTTCCCGGTCGAGGACGGCGACGAACTCCTGCTGGTCACCTCGGGTGGCCAGATGATCCGCACCCCGGTCGACCAGGTCCGCATCGTGGGACGGTCCAGCCAGGGCGTGACCATCTTCCGCACGGCCGACGGCGAGAAGGTCGTTTCGGTCGAGCGCCTGCCGGACAGCGGCGGGGGCGATGGGGAAGCGGCTGAAGGTGAAGCGCCGGATGCCGGGGACGACGAAGCCTGATCCATGGCGGGCACCGTTGAAGTCAGCATCGACGGTGCCGCTGCCACGCTCGACGACCTGACCCATGTGGCCCTGGTCAACTATGGGGCCTACACCTCGTTTCGGGTGGAGCAGGGCGGTGTCCGCGGACTCGACCTGCATCTGGCAAGGCTGGAGGCCGAGGCGGTCGAACTGTTCGGCGCGCCGGTGGGTGACAGCCACCTGCGTGGTCTGATGCGTAGCGCAGTCGGTGGCCGGGATGCCTGCTGGCTGCGGGTCAGCCTGTTCTCGCCCGACATCAGCCCCCGAACACCGGACTGGCAAGGCGTGCCCAGGGTGATGATCGCCGTCTCGCCCCCGCCTGCGCCCCTCGCCGATGCGCCGCGCCTGCAAATCCAGACCTATGCCCGCGAGGCGGCCCATCTGAAACATGCGGCGACCTTCGGCCTGATCCGCGCCCGCCGCATCGCGCGTCTGGCTGGTTTCGACGACGCGCTGTTCATTGATGGACAGGGCCTGATTTCGGAAGGCAGCCTCTGGAACGTCGGCTTCGTCAGGGATGATCAGGTGATCTGGCCCCGGGCCCCGATGCTTGCGGGCGTGGCCCAGGCCCTGGTGCAGCGAGGGCTTGCCGATGCCGGTCTGACCGGGCGAATGGAGCCGCTCCGGGTCGCTGACCTTGATCGGTTCGACGCGGCCTTCCTCTGCAATAGCGCCACCCCCGCCTGCGCCATTGCGACGATTGGCGAGCGCATGTTTGCGATGAGGCCGGGTCTGATCGAACGCCTGCAGGGGGCCTGGGCCTCGAACCCGGTCCAGCCGATCTAGGCCAGTGGTTTCGCACCTGCTAAACCGCTGGACCGACTGGGAGGAAAGCGATGCGCATCGGCCTGTATCCGGGCACGTTCGACCCCGTCACCAACGGGCATATGGACATCATCGGACGTGCGGTGAAGCTGGTCGACCGGCTGATCATCGGTGTCGCCCGCAATGACGAGAAGGGTCCGATGTTTACGACGGACCAGAGGGTTGAAATGGTCCGTGCCGAGGTCGCCCATCTGGGTTCGAAGGTCGAGGTGCGGCCGTTCTCAACCCTGTTGATGCATTTCGCAGAGGAGCTGGAGGCTGGCATCATCGTGCGGGGTCTGCGCGCCGTCGCCGATTTCGAATATGAGTTCCAGATGACGGCGATGAACCAGCGCCTCAATGCCGACATCGAGACGGTCTTCCTGATGGCCGATCCGCGGCACCAGGCCATCGCCTCGCGTCTGGTCAAGGAGATCGCCCGTCTGGACGGCGCGATCGACAGTTTCGTCAGCCCCGCCGTCGCCGACATGGTGCGGGCCAAGGTCAAGGTCTAGCATGAACTCGAAGATGATCATCGCCGGCGCGCTTTCCGTGGGGCTTCTTGCCGTGTCCGGCCCTGTACTGGCCCAGTCAGCAACTCCGGAATGGCGCTCCGTCGCACCGGAAAACCTGCTGGTTATAGACACGGCCAAGGGTCGCATTCTTGTCGAGCTGGAGCCGCGGATGGCACCGCAGTCCGTTGAACGCGTCCGTACCCTGGCCGACCAGGGCTTTTACGACGGCCTGAAATTCCACCGTGTATTGGCAGATTTCATGGCCCAGACCGGTGATCCCCTTGGCACCGGAGAGGGTGGGAGCGAACTGCCCGACATCGAGGGCGAGTTCCAGTTCCGCCGGGGACGGGATCTCGGCTTCTTCAACATTGCCACGGGCCAGGCCGGTCTGCTTGGCTTTGCCGGGTCCATGCCGGTGTTCACCCAGCCGGACGCACAAATGATGGTGACGGCGGATTTCAAGACGGCAGCCCAGGCCCTTTTTTGCCCGGGCGTCGTGGGTATGGCCCGCAACCAGAACCCTCATAGCGCCAACAGCCAGTTCTTCATCATGACCGGGATCAATGAGGGTCTGAACGGTCTCTATACGCCTTTCGGCCGTGTCCTCACCGGGCTCGACGTGGTGCGGACGCTGAAGCCGGGGGCCGAGGCCGCCAACGGCCGGGTCGAGGATCCGGACCTGATGACGCGCGCCCGCACGGCAGCCGCCCTGCCTGAGCGGCAGCGTCCGGTCGTCCGGGTCAGGCCTACCGCCAGCCCGGCCTTCGCCGCGATGGTTGAGCAGGTGAGGGCCGAGCGTGGTAGCCGGTTCACTGTTTGCGACCTTCAGCCGATCGTCGAAGTGACAGGGGGATAATGCCATGAACGCCATAGCCGGTCTGGCGGTCCTGTCCGTTCTGGTCGCGGTCCCCGCCTTCGCCCAGGACGTCGGCGGCCCGCCGCCCCCGCCGCCCCCGCCTGCGTCCAGGCCGGCCGCCGATATGTCGGATTGGCGTGCGGTGCCCGCTGAAAACCTGCTCGTGATCGACACGACCAAGGGGCGTGTTCTCGTCGAACTGACGCCCGAGGTGGCTCCGCTGCACGTGGAGCGGATCAAGCTTCTGGCGCGCCGGGGGTTCTATGACAATGTGCCCTGGCACCGGGTCATCGACTGGTTCATGGCCCAAACCGGTGATCCGCTGGGCAATGGCGAGGGTCAAAGCCCTTTCCCGGACCTGGAAGCCGAGTTCACCTTCCGCCGCGATGCGTCCATGCCCTTCAACGTCGTGGCCGAGCCGGCCGGCGCGCGTCTGGGCTTTGTTCGCTCCCTGCCGATCCAGACCCAGCCCGACGCCGCCTTCGCCCTGACCGGCGACGGCAAGGTGCACGGCTGGGGGGTGTATTGCCCGGGTGTGGCCGGCATGGCCCGGGACGAAGGCAATGATACCGCCAACAGCCAGTTCTTCCTGATGCGTCAGGCCTACCCTGCTCTGGACAAGCGCTACACTGTCTGGGGAATGACGGTGTCCGGTCTCGATGTCGTCCGAAGTCTGCGGGTCGGCGAGGGTGCCAACGGAATGGTTACAGGTGAGCCGGATCGTATGACCCGGGTCCGTGTTGCTGCCGACATCGCAGCGGCAGAGCGGCCTGGGGTTCGGGTGATGGCGACCGACACGCCCCGCTTCCGGGCTATGGTGGACGCGTTGCGGGTTTCTCGCGGGGCTGATTTCTCGGTCTGCGACGTCAACCTGCCGGTTGAAGTGACGAACTAGGAGCGACCGCGCCGGCGTCTGCGGGTCGGTTTTCCGTCCTCGCGCATCTGCTGCAGCAGCAGGCCCTCGCGCAGGCCGCGGTCGGCGACCCGAACCCGGTCCGAGGGCCAGGCCCTCTGAACCGCTTCCATGATGGCAGCGCCGGCCAGAACCAGGTCGGCACGGTCCGGGCCGATACAGGGTTCCGCTGCGCGTCCGGCTACACCCAGGCGCTTCAGCGTCTCGGCGGCGGCCTCGCAGTCGCTGCGGCTCATCCACAGGCCGTCGACCAGACTGCGCTGATAGCGCCGCAAGCCGAGATGGATGCCCGCCAGACTGGTGATTGCGCCGGAGGTACCGACCATATGGGCCCGGCCGGCGATGAACACATTGCGCAGCGCCGGATCGATCGGTGCTCCTGCGATCGCCGTGCTCATGTCGGCGACCATGGCTTCATACCAGTCATCGAGACCCCGGGTCGGCTCGGGATGCCGCTCGGCCAGGGTGACGACCCCCACCGGTGCCGACATCCAGCCTTCAAGCACAAATGAACCGCCGCGTTTCGACAGCCAGTTCAGCTCGGTAGAGCCGCCGCCGACATCGACCACCAGGACGGCATCGGCCGAGGGGTCGAACAGGTTCAGACAGCCCCGGACGGCCAGCCGGGCCTCTTCCATCGGGTCGATGATGCGCAGTTGCAGACCCGTGCCGGCTCGCACCCGCTCGATAAAGGCCGGGCCATTTTCGGCCTGGCGGCAGGCCTGGGTCGCCACCGCCATGAGTCGCGAGGTGTCGACATCCCTTTTGGCAATCCGCTCTCCGCAAAGCATGAGCGCGTCATAGGCCCGGTCCATGGCCCTGTCGTCGAGACGGCCTGTGCGTGACAGGCCTTCCCCAAGGCGGACGATCCGACTGAAGGAATCCACGACCCGAAAGCCGTCCCGCGCCGGCTTTGCGATCAGCAGCCGGCAGTTGTTGGTCCCGAGATCGAGCGCGCCATAGAGAGGCGCATCCCGACCTGAAGCCCCTGGGTCGCCGGCGGCGCCGTTCCTGGCGCGCTGCCCGTGGGACCGTCGGGGCCGGGACCGGTCGTCACGCCCCGGAGGCGTGCGGTCGGTCTCCGGCATGGGCCGAACTTTCCTGGTGGGCGGTCCGAAGCGGCGCCCGTCCGGGCTACTCTAGGACTGTAGAAACCCTCAAGCCAAGCGAATCTGTCGTGAAAACGGAGGCTTGAAGCGGATAGCGCCAAGGCGGGGCCAGATTTTCCCGGCAAGATCCGGGCAACGGTTGCGAGGTTCGGCCCTGGCCTGACCGGGCGTGACAGCGAGGCGCTCCGGTCATTGCGTTTTCATCGTCAACGTCCGCCGCTCCGCCGCTGGCGTGGGTGATGTGAGGGGCCTAGATTGCCGGCAAGGGTCCTTGAGAGCCCGCCGGCTGCAGGAGAAGGTCCATGTCCGACTTCGAACACGTGTTTGATGCGCCACCGGAGGGCGCGGCCGCAGACTGGACCATCCCCCAGGACTGGGCTTCCTATACCGAGGTCGAGCACCAGACCTGGGATGTCCTCTATGCCCGGCAGATGAGGATTCTTCCGGGCCGGGCTGCGGATGTCTTCCTCAAGGGGCTGACGGCGCTGGATCTCAACACCGGCGGCATTCCTGACTTCGCGGTGATGAACCCCAAGCTCCAGGCCCTGACCGGCTGGACCGTGGTCTGTGTGCCCGGTCTGGTGCCGGATGAGGTCTTCTTCGACCATCTGGCCAACCGGCGCTTCCCGTCAGGCCAGTTCATCCGGAAACCGGATCAGCTGGACTATCTGCAGGAGCCCGACATTTTCCATGATGTCTTTGGCCATGTGCCGATGCTCAGCGATCCCGACTTCGCCGCCTATATGGAGGCCTATGGCAAGGGCGGGCAGCGTGCGGCCTCACTGGGTGTGCTGCAGAACCTCGCCCGACTGTACTGGTACACGGTCGAGTTCGGCCTGATGCAGGATGCGGATGGCCTTCGCATCTACGGGGCCGGGATCGTCTCCTCGGCGACCGAGAGCGTCTTCTCACTGGAGGATGCGTCCCCCAACCGGCTCGGCTTTGATCTTGAGCGGGTGATGCGGACCCTGTACCGGATTGACGACTTCCAGCAGGTCTATTTCGTCATCGACTCCATCGAACAGTTGAAGCGCGAGACCCTGCAGGATTTCGGCCCGATATACGGTCGTCTCAGGGGCACGGACGATGTTGCGATCGACGCCATACTGCCCTCGGACCAGGTCTTCACCCGCGGCAGCCAGGCCTATGCAGCCCGCGGCGGGCGTTTCGCAGCCTAGTCGTGAATAATCAGACTGTTCCGGCCTGTATCCCGCATCCGGATATAGGTCAGTAGCGACACGCCGATCAGGGCTGTGACGTACCAGAAATAGACGCTCTCCATGCCTTGGCCCTTGAACCAGAGGGCGGCGTACTCCGCCGTCCCGCCGAACGCGGCATTGGCGATGGCATAGGGCAGGGCGACACCCAGGGCGCGGATATGGGCCGGGAACAGCTCGGCCTTCACCACCGCATTGATCGCGGTATAGCCGCTGACGATGATCAGGGCGGCCATGGCCAGCAGGAAGGCCATGAA
>Ga0247831_1002126_pt1 | contig 33683 bp, 29 predicted proteins | sample LaCruzMarch2015__9_FD_192406 | JGI IMG/M metagenome (GOLD analysis project Ga0247831, IMG submission 192406) | Freshwater microbial communities from meromictic Lake La Cruz, Castile-La Mancha, Spain - LaCruzMarch2015_1m | ecosystem: Environmental > Aquatic > Freshwater > Lake | place: Spain...
TTTTGAATAACTTTTTGTGGTTATGCCATTTCGCTCATCAAAACCAAACTTTTTATCTTCTGAAAACTGATTTGTTAGTTCTCTTTCAAAAACCAAAACCGAGTCAAGAGCAGCATTTGCTCCCAATACAGCTTGCCAAGCACGCTTCTGCGGGGTTTTTACGTATTCTGCTTGTCCGACAAAAAAATCATAATTATCCGAAAATAATTCGGGCAAGCGACTTTCCCAAAAACCATGAATACCGACTTGATTAGTTAGTTGTCCATTATAATTTCGTGTTGTATGAAGTGGCACATTGGCATCGGCAATATAATGACCAATATCAGCTGAAAGCATCAAAATCCTTCTAACATCACGCTTACGAAAAGCTTCTGTGAGCTGAAATTTCATAAAATTGATGTGCCAAGGCACAATACCATGTCGGTTTAAAGTGTCTTCCGAAATCTTCTCTGTTACTTCCTTCCACGAATAAGTTGGAAGTTTCTTTCTCAGCGAATCAGAATAATTATCTAAGTCAATAAAATGTCGAGGAGCTTCTTCTTTCAGAGCATAACGTCGCTGGTCAGGATTTACAGCATTTTCGGTAATATAGTCTATGTGCGATTTATAAAATTTAAACATTTCAGGTGGAAGCGTAAAAACCGCCAAACGATTTATCCTCTGATGCCCAAAAAAGCCCCAGAGTGGACGCTCCCAGAGTGGACGCTCCCAGAGTGGACGCCCCTTGAGTGGACGTGAATTTTCCAACTTCATTTTCCACGAAGAAATCAAAATAATACCTAATAAAAGGAAACCACACCTTAACAAGTTTATCCATTTCGGTAAAAAAACTTTTTTAACGCCTTGATTTGTCATTTTTGCCACTATTTTTATCAAAATAAAATATTATTTCACAGTCTTTTTAAAAAACTTCCGATTTAAACCTCAAAAACTATAATTTTTCAATTTTTCTCAGACAACACATAAATTTTAAACCTTCTTTTAAAAAAAGACATTTTTTTCTTAAAAAAAATCCTAAAAATAAAACCTAAATTTAAATATTTTGAAAATATAAATTTAAATACTCGTTTTGCTAAAAAGCATAAAAACCAAATATTATTTGGAAATATAATACAAAAACAAATAACAACAAAATATTTTCTTGATATAATGCAACATTTTCAAATAAAATGTATTATATTTGTATCGTATTACAGAATATTATTCGGAAAAATAAAAATGAGTGCGACGCAGAGAAAAACTTTATTAAGATATTTGATGCCAGTAATGGCTTTAGGAATATTCGCTTTTTTAATGGTAGCTTACGGTTCGGCATACACGCCTCCAAAAGCACAAAAGCAACGCATTGTTTGTTTTAAATTCAAACAGGGAACCTCATCAGAGGCAATTAAACAACATATGTCCGACTTTCAAGATTTGAAACGTCAGATGCCAGAAATCGCAGCCTATTCAGCAGGCGAAACCTTTGGAGAGGAAAATTCGACAGCCGAGTACGACGTTATGCATTATCTTACTTTCAGAACTGAGGCTGAAGTAGAAAAATTCCGTGAAAGTACTCAATATAAGTCATTTGAGAAAGCCAACCAAGCAAATTGGGATAAAGTCTTAGTTATTAATTCAGAGATTAAATAATCTGATTTTAAATAGATAATTTTAAGGAAGGCATCGCTCAGAGCGGTGCCTTCCTTTTTAAAGTAAAAAAAAATTAGTTTAAGTTTTTTCTTTAATATTATTTCATTAATTTTGCATTCCAAATTTAGAGTAAGACAATTATTATATTAAAATACAATGGCAAATCATAAGTCGGCATTAAAGCGTATCAGAGCAAACGAAACTAAACGGTTGAGAAACCGTTACCAACACAAAACCACTCGTACTTTGGTTAGAAAACTACGTGGTATAAGCGATAAAACAGCGGCTTCTGAATTATTTAAAACAGCAGCTTCAGCTTTGGATAAATTAGCTCGCAAGAACGTTATTCACAAAAATAAAGCAGCAAACTTAAAATCAGGTTTAGCCAGACATATCGCTGGATTGGCAGCTTAATTTTAGATAAATCCCCCGCCCTTTGGGAATTCAATATTTTGCTCATGGAAACAATTTCTCCGTGAGCATTTTTTGTTTAATTTTAGGCACAATGAGGCAAAGGTAGATAGACACAGAGATATATTTAGAATATCCTTACAACCGATCTCCTTACAGTTATCAAAAAAACTTTGTGCCTTTGAAACTCTGTACCTTTGTACCTAAAAAATAACGATGATAAGCAACATTCTATCGTGGGCTGAAGAAGACAGACCAAGAGAAAAACTTTTATTGAAAGGTAAAGCTGCTCTCTCGGATGCAGAATTGATTGCTATATTGATAGGTTCAGGTACAAGAGAGTTATCGGCCGTTGATTTATCAAAGCTTATTTTGCAAAGCGTTAATAATAACCTTAACGAATTAGCAAAGCTGAGTATCAATGACTTGATAAAATTTAAGGGTATTGGCGATGCAAAAGCTATTTCGATCGCAGCGGCTTTAGAACTCGGACGAAGAAGAAAAGAAAGTGAGACGCTAAAAAAACTAAAAATTGGTTCATCAGCCGATGTCTACGAAGCGATTCGTCCATATTTGATGGATTTGCAACACGAACAATTTTGGGTATTGTTGCTCAATCGAGCAAATGAAGTGATTCGTCCTCAGCAAATAAGTATTGGTGGAGTTTCGGGTACGGTAGCTGACCCAAAGATGATTTTCAAGGCTGCCATTGAGCATCTCGCCTCATCAATTATTTTGATACATAATCACCCTTCAGGAAATCTGACACCGAGCCAAGCAGATAAAGATTTAACAAAAAAAGTAAAAGAAGGAGGCCAAACACTCGATATTCCAGTACTTGACCACTTGATTTTTAGCGATACCGGTCATTTTAGCTTCGCAGACGAAGGGATATTCTAAAAAATAAAGACGGGGTCGCCCGTGCGATGTAAAATGAATAATTGCTAATACTTTAACTATTTACTAAAAAGACATACGATTTTAATACAAAAAATATAATTTATTTATAAAAACTAAAAAATAGAGTTTTGAATTTTAATTGAACGTGGCGGTATTTCTACATTCTACATTCTACATTCTATATTTATTAAAATGCTTACAGTTTCAAATATTTCGCTAAGTTTTGGTAAAAGAACTCTTTTTGAAGAGGTAAATCTCAAATTTACACCAGGCAACGTTTATGGTCTTATTGGAGCAAACGGTGCAGGAAAATCAACGTTTGTAAAAATCCTTTCGGGCGACCTTGATGCAACTTCTGGAAACGTAAGTATGGATCCAGGTGAAAGAATGTCGGTTTTGAAACAAAATCAAAATGCGTTTGATGATGAAACCGTTCTGAACACCGTGGTGCGTGGAAACGAGCGTTTATCACAAATCATCGTAGAAAAAGATGCCATTTATGCCAAAGAAGATTTTTCGGAGGAAGATGGCAATCGTGCGGCTGAATTAGAGGCAGAATTTGCCGACATGAATGGCTGGGATGCCGAATCTGATGCAGCAACTTTGCTTTCGGGCTTGGGTATCAAAGAAGATTCGCATTATACTTTGATGTCCGATATGAATCCATCGGAAAAAGTAAAGGTTTTGTTGGCACAAGCATTATTTGGAAATCCAGATATTCTATTGCTCGATGAGCCCACCAACAACTTAGACATTGAATCTATCTTATGGCTCGAAAATTTCTTGATGAATTTCAAAAATACTGTAATTGTAGTATCTCACGACCGTCACTTCCTTGACAACGTTTGTACTTATATTGCTGACCTAGACTATAAGAGAATCTCGCTTTACGGCGGAAATTACTCTTTTTGGTATGAATCAAGCCAATTAGCTGCTCGTCAGAAATCTGATCAAAACAAAAAAGCCGAAGAGAAAAAGAAGGAATTGGAAGAATTTATTCGTCGTTTCTCTGCTAACGTGGCCAAGTCGAAACAGGCTACAGCTCGTCAGAAAATGATTGAAAAATTAAATATTGAGCAAATTCAACCTTCATCACGTAAATATCCATACATCGGATTTAAACCTGAACGTGAAGTTGGCGACCAAATTTTATTAGTTGAAAACCTAAGTTATAAACTCGAAGACGGAACTTATTTATTTAAAGATGTTAGTTTTCAAATAGGTCGTGGCGAGAAAGTTGCATTTTTGAGTAAAGATGGTTTGGCTGTTTCGGCTTTATTTGATATTCTTTCGGGCGAAAAACAAGCTTCAAACGGTAGTTTCAAATGGGGCATTACGATTACAAATACTTATCTGCCTAACGACAATGGTAAATTCTTCTCAGATGGAAGTCTTGACTTAGTTGATTGGCTTAGACAATATTCGGTAGAAAAAGATGAGACGTTTGTCCGTGGATTTTTGGGCAGAATGTTATTCTCAGGCGAAGAAGCTCTCAAAAAGTGTACGGTACTTTCTGGAGGAGAAAAACAACGTTGTATGTTTTCGAGAATGATGCTTTCGGGAGCAAACGTTTTAATTTTCGATGAACCTACCAACCACTTGGATTTAGAGTCGATTCAGGCACTAAACAAAGGAATGGAAGAATTTGCGAGCAATATTTTATTTACTTGTCATGACCATCAATTGACACAAACAGTAGCTACTCGTGTAATCGAACTTGCTCCAAAAGGTTATTTGGATAAATTGATTGATTTTGATGATTACTTGACCGACGAGAAAATCAAAGCTCAACGTGATGGTTTGTATAAGTAACTGATTAGCAATATTTAAGAACACAAACGTGGCATATCTTCAAGATGTGCCACGTTTATTTTATATAAAAGAAATCATGCAAGACTTCGGCGAAATATCGCAAAGCGACCTAGAAAGTATTCTTTCTGACCCAAAAAGTATTTTGCTTGATGTAAGAGAAATAAGCGAATTTGCAGATTTTAATATCGGCGGAATAAATATACCTCCACACGAAATTAAGGATCGATTGGAAGAACTAATAAGCTACCAAACCATTGTTGTAGCTTGTTCAAACGGCACACGAAGTAGCATCGTAGCCAGACTTTTAACAAAGAAACTACCTGAAAAAACTATTATGCACTTAGAAGAAGGAGTATTTTAGGTAGTTTTGAGTTTAGATTTCTGAATTAAAAACAACTCAAAACTATAAACTCAGAATTCAGAACTTTATTAAAACCCTTTATAATTTCTGTCATTTTTTACTAACCATTTGCCAACTGCAAAGGCTGTAAGTATCAGAACAACAAAAAATGCAATTGGAAGCCAAGTAGGATATTGATAACCGAACATAATTGTATGAAGTTTAAATTAATAACACTACAAAAATACAACAAAATGAAAAAGATTATAGCTTTTTTATAAAAAAATTTATTAAAAGGTAATGAATTATTTTACACCTTTCAAAATTGAATTATAACGAGGAATATCTTTAAATAATTTTAAAGCTTCCTGAACTTCCTTATCACGATCGAATGCTACAAATTTCATAGCTTTTTGAAAGTAATAACGACTCAAAATTTCAGCTTCCAACTGTTCTTTAATGTCATCTTTATTTTTCACTAAATCTTGCTGTTTGCCTTGATTGATTTTATCACGTAAGGATTTTATTTGCTCGTGAACTAAATCTAGGGAGTTTTCTTTTTTGGCAGATGCTTCCAAATTATCGAGATTACGTTCCATTATTGTTGTATAAGTAAAATCTTTTCTTTTTAGCCAACTAATAAAGTCTTGATATTCAGCTTCAGTGAGTGAAAATTTTTCTTTTGGTTTTTGATTAGCATGTTCAAAATAATATTTGGTAGCATAATCAAAAACGTAGTTTTTCTGCAGTAAATTAATGGTCAAGGCTGATAAAGTAGCTATATCAGTTTTAATATCAGGTTCAACACCGCCACCATCATAAACTGTGCGATTGTTTTTGGTTTTGAAAGCTGTCTTTAGCGAGTCTGCCACACGACCTACGCTCCCATCGGGGTTTCGATGGCTATAATCTAAAGCCTGAATACAACGTCCACTCGGAATGTAGTATTTGGCGGTTGTGATTTTCATTTTTGTTCCATAACTCAAGTCACGAGTTGTTTGCACCAAACCTTTTCCAAATGAACGTTGACCAATAATTACTGCACGGTCATAATCTTGAAGCGTTCCACTCACAATTTCAGAAGCTGATGCACTTTGGCTATTTATCAAAACTACAATCGGAATTTCGGTATCAAGTGGAGCCTCCATCGCCAAATATTTATGATTCCATTCGGCCACTTTTCCACGAGTTTCTACAATTAATTGGTCTTTCGCTAAAAATGCATTGCAGATTTCAACTGACATATTCAATAAACCACCTGGGTTTCCACGCAAATCTAAAATCACTTTTTTCATACCTTGCCCTTTCAATTCAGCAAAAGCACCTTTCACTTCTTTGGCAGCAGTAGCAGCAAAATCATTCAATTGAATATAGCCAACTTCGTCGTTAATCATCCCCGAATTTGGCACGTTTGGTGTTTTCACAATATCACGACCAACTACTAAATCAATGGGTGAATTTTGACCAAAACGCTTTACCGACATTTTCACGGTCGTGCCAGTTTGACCTTTCATTAATCGACCAATGTCAACTCCTTTGCGAGCCACCACATCTACGCCATCAACTTTTATGATTTCGTCACCAATTTTCATTCCTGCCTTATCGGCTGGCGAACCTTCGTAAATCATCATAACTACGTGTTTATTGTCGCGATGTGAAACCGTTGCACCGATACCATTATATTTCCCTGTTGTCATGGTCATATAATCTTCGATGTCATCTTCGGGGTAGAAGTTGGTATATGGGTCGAGTTGCTTGAGCATTGATTCGATACTCAAACGCATGGCTTTGTTTGGGTTGATTTCGTCAACGTAATAAGCGTTGAGTTCCTTAAACATCGTTGCGAAAATATCTAGATTTTTGGCTATCTCGAAATAGCGGTCGTCGTACTTAAATGCTACAAACGGAATCGTAACAACGGCAAGGGCAATTAAAGTAAATCTACGTATGTTTTTCATATTTAATGAGTTAATGAGCGAATTACGCATGAGTGAATATTTATTTGAAAAACTATTCACTTTCGTTGATAGTATTATATTTAATATTTAACGCAAAAACTTGACCAAAAGATGTTAAATGATGGGGATTTTATTCTGAATTAGTCCCTATACCTGTAAGGATTAATAAACCTTACAGGTATTAATTTTATTTTGGTGAAGTTTTTCCATAAGTTTTTGCAAAGAAACGCATTTTTCGGACTGAAAAAATCTGTCTTTTTACAATGTAAAGGTTATCGAAATCATTATCTGGGATATCGACTCGTAGTGTATCTCGCTCAAGCAAGCCATTGACCACATATTTTGTCGTATTGCTATGCCCTACTATCAATACATTTTTACCTTTCATTTGTTTCAATTTTTCGATAAAAACTCCCATAGAATCGGCTGGGCTTACGGCATAAATCTTAGTTACTAAACCCCTTGAATTAGCTAAAGGTTTAATCGTATTTTTGGTTCGCAAATAATTAGTTGAATAAATCTCGGTGATTCCTTTATTAGCCAATTCGGTTTTCAAATCTTCGGCTCTTTCTTGGCCTAAAACACTCAACGGTGGATTGGCCGTATTATCAACTTTTTCACCATGACGAACCACATAAAACGTTGATTTACAGGAAATTAAAAGCAATAGCACCCAAATGAACTTTTTCATAATTTCTGTTTTTTATTCATTTTTAAAGGTGAAAATCGCTCATTTTATTTTTAAACCAAATCTATCCCGAAAATACAGAATTGTTGATATACAGCGTGGATTATAAATTTTAAAATTCAGATAAAAATATGTATCTTTACATTAAAATAATACTAAAAACTGCGAATATCAAAGTTAAGATATTCTATTCAGATAAAATCTGATAGTTAAATTTTTATAAAAAATAAATTATGGCAGAAAATCAAGAAGGCATTGAGCCTCGGAAGTCGAGATCGGATTATGGTGCTGAGAATATTCAGGTACTTGAGGGCTTAGAGGCAGTAAGAAAACGTCCAGCCATGTACATTGGCGATATTGGTGTAAAAGGTCTTCACCATCTTATTTGGGAGGTTGTAGATAACTCAATAGATGAAGCCCTTGCAGGACATTGCGACACAATTCACGTAACAATCAACGAAGATAACTCGGTAACAGTAAAAGATAATGGTCGTGGAATTCCAACGGGAATGATGGCAAAGGAGAAAAAATCTGCTTTAGAGGTCGTTATGACGGTGCTTCACGCTGGTGGTAAATTTGATAAAGATACTTATAAAGTTTCGGGAGGTTTGCACGGTGTGGGGGTTTCCTGCGTAAATGCTCTTTCAATTGCTTTTAGAGTGGAAGTTCACAGAGAAGGAAAGGTTTTTGAACAAGAATATAGTATCGGAAAGCCACTTTACTCAGTACGAGAAATTGGAACGGCCGATGATACCGGAACACAAGTAACTTTCAAGCCAGATGATACGATTTTTACCACAACTGAGTATAAATACGAAACCGTTGCCAATCGTCTGAGAGAACTATCTTTCTTGAATAAAGGCATTGCTTTAATTTTAAAGGATTTACGTGAAATCGACGAAAAAGGCGAGCCTATGACCGATATATTTAAGTCGGAAGGGGGTTTGGCCGAATTCGTTTCGTATATTGATGCAGGTCGCGAGCGTTTGATTCCTGAACCAATGTTTATGGAAGGAATCAAAGATGGTGTGCCTGTTGATGTTGCGATGCTTTATAATACTGGTTACAGCGAAAATGTATCTTCGTTCGTAAATAATATCAATACCCACGAAGGTGGAACGCACGTTTCGGGTTTTCGTATGGCATTGACTCGTACTTTGAAAAACTACGCTGAGAAATCGGGTATTTTGGCTAAAGAAAAAATCGAAATTAGTGGAGATGACTTCCGTGAAGGATTGACGGCCGTCATTTCGGTAAAAGTACAAGAACCACAATTTGAAGGACAAACCAAAACAAAATTGGGTAACAGCGAAGTAACAACAGCGGTGAGTTCGTGCGTATCTCAAATGCTTGAAAATTACTTAGAAGAGCATCCAAAAGAGGCTCGAATCATTGTTGAAAAAGTAATTTTGGCTGCCAAAGCACGTATTGCAGCTAAAAAGGCACGTGAAATGGTGCAACGTAAAAATGTTTTGGTAGGAAGTGGACTTCCAGGAAAACTGGCTGACTGCTCAGAATCTGACCCAACAATTTGTGAAGTTTACTTGGTTGAGGGAGACTCAGCGGGTGGCTCGGCAAAACAAGGCCGTAACCGTGCATTCCAAGCTATTTTGCCTTTACGTGGTAAAATTTTAAACGTTGAGAAAGCACAAGAATTCAGAATTTATGAAAACGAAGAGATAAAAAATATGTTTACCGCATTGGGTGTGCAAATTGGCCGTGATGGCGATGAGCGTGCATTGAATACTGATAAACTTCGTTATCATAAAATCATTATCATGACCGATGCTGATATTGATGGTAGTCACATCAGAACTTTGATTCTGACGTTCTTCTACCGCTACATGAAAGAATTGATTGATAGAGGCTTTATTTACATTGCTCAACCTCCTTTATATTTGGTAAAGAAAGGCAAAGAGGAAGAATATTGCTGGACAGAAGAACAACGTGAAATTGCAGTAAAACGTTTAGCAGGTAGCGGAAAAGAAGAAAATGTGGGCATTCAACGTTATAAGGGTTTGGGAGAAATGAACCCAGAACAACTTTGGGAAACAACCATGCGACCTGACAAACGTACATTGAAGCAAGTTACCATTGAATCGGCTGCTCAAGCTGACCACCTTTTTGCGATGTTGATGGGGGATGAAGTTGCACCTCGTCGTGATTTCATCGAGCGTAACGCAAAATATGCTAAGATTGATATTTAAACAATCATAAGTTTTCCGACAAAAATCAACCAAAATAAATTTTTAGCGGTTTTTTATTGTAAATATTTCAAAGGCAGTTACCTTTGGCAGAAAAAGCTAAAGGTAATTGCCTTTTTTTCAAACTCTAAACCTTCATCTTAACTATGAAAAAACTGATTATTCTTTCTTTATTATATCTTTCGGCAAGCATAGCCTTCGCTCAGAAAAAAATACATCCTATTATCAAAAGCGGCGGCGGAATGTTTGAAATACCAGAAGCTTCGCCCGTCGTTGACAAAAAAATGCAGTACAAAATTATCGTTGATTTGTCAAAGGCATCAGATAAGCCAGACTCTGTAAATGCTTCGCTGGATAAATTAGCTCGACTTGTAAATGCTCATATTGAAGCAGGTGTACCAAGAGAAAACTTGTCTATTATTGGTGTGTTTCATTTTTTAGGAACTCCTGTAGTATTAGAAGACGAAGCTTACAAAAGTAAGTTTGGAATGGCAAATCCGAATACGGCTTTAATCAATGAATTGGCAAAGAATGGTGTTCGCTTTTATGTTTGTGGACAATCGCTTAGAGCAAGAAAATTAGTAGATGAAAAACGCAACGAGCATATAAAAGTAGCACAATCAGCTTTAATCACTTTCAGTACTTTTCAGAATATGGGATATGCTTTGATATTACCGTAAAGGACAAAATAATTAAATTGAGACGTTGCATGCAACGTCTCTACTATTTTTAAATTAAAACACCTCTTTCGCAACCGCCATTGTTGTATCTGATTTACTCATTGTGTAGAAATGTAAAGCAGGCACGCCAAAATCAATCAATTCTCGGCATTGTTGAATCGACCATTCTATGCCCAATTGTTTTGCTTGTTTGTCGTTTTCGCATGCCAATACTTCCTTCCTGAACGACTCTGGCATATCTAAATAGAATAATTTTGGCAAAATATCTAATTGTTTCCTAGTAGCTAAAACTTTCAAACCTGGAATAATTGGAATCGAGATTCCTTCGGCACGGCATTTGTTTACAAAGTCAAAGTATTTTTGGTTATCAAAAAACATTTGAGTTACAACGTAATCTGCACCTGCCGCAACTTTACGCTTCAAATTTTCCATATCTTGGTCTAAGTCTGTTGCTTCAAAGTGTTTTTCGGGATAAGCCGCAACTCCAATGCAAAAATCACTGGCGTTAAGATATTCTGCATCTTCGTGCAGATATTTACCAATATTCATATCTTTTACCTGCGAAACCAACTCATTAGCAAATTGATGACCATCTTTTTTGGCTTTAAAAGTATCGTAAGGTTTAGCAAAATCACCTCTGAGAGCTAATATATTATCAATTCCTAAATAATTGAGATCAATCAATAAATCTTCGTTTTCATCTTTTGTGAATCCTCCACAAAGCACATGCGGTACAGGGTCAATCTTGAAACGGTGCATGATTGACGAACAAATACCAACAGTTCCTGGGCGTTTACGAGTTTTTATTTCCTTGCTTGTTCCATCAGGTAATTGTTTCGTAAAATATTCTTCGCGGTGAAAAGTAACATCAATAAAAGGAGGTTTCAGTTCCATCATAGGCTCAATAGCACTTAATAATTCATTGAGACTTGACCCTTTCGTTGGTGGAATGATTTCAATAGAAAAAATTGGTTTTTCGTTATTACTCTTCAGATGGTCGGTTACTTTTGCCATTATTTAAAATATGATTTTTATCCTTATTTATTAGCAAAAATAGATATATTATTTATCAAAACAAATATTATCAGTTATTTTATCTATTATTTTAGACTTATACAGTTATATTATTTTTACGTATATTAGATACATGAATCAAAAACTAACAGAACTATGATGCTTGAAACGCTCATAAGCTGACCTAGTGAGTTCTTCTTGCTGGTCGTTATGAGCAATTTTGACGAGATCTTTTGCTCTTTCTACCAGGTTTTTGCCAAATAAATTCGCAATATCGAACTCGGTCACAACATAATGTACATTTGCACGGGTCGTTACAACTCCTACTCTTTCTTTGAGATGCGATACAATTTTCGATAAACCCTTAGATTTGCTTTTAAAGCAATTATTAGTTTTCCACCTTCTGATAATGCCGCACCTCTAATAAAATCCATTTGTCCGCCCACGCCCGAATACATATTATAGCCTATACTATCGGCATAAACTTGTACCATAATACCAATTTCGATGGCACTATTTATGTCTGTAAGCTTTTGGATTTTGTCTGATAATCGAAGTATCATTTACATAATCTACTCGCATCATGTTCACTAGTGGATAATGTTCAACAAAGTCATAGATTTTTCGTGAACCACACAAAAAAGTAGAAACGATTTTTCCTTCATCAAGTTTTTTATATTTTCCCGTAATAATCCCTTTTTCGACCAAAGGAATGATTCCATCAGAAAACATTTCGGTATGAATGCCTAAATCTTTATGGTTTGCGAGTGCTGCCAAAACAGCGTTCGAAATACTGCCAATTCACATTTGGTGTTTTGAATCAACTTCGATCCACGAAGCTAGGTCACTACCTATTCTTTTATGTTCGTCGGAAGGTTCGCCCTAAGAAACTTCGTACAATGGCTCATTGAAAGGCACAAAATAATTAGTTCGGTTTGTGTGAATTTGGGAGTCACCAAGTGTGCGTGGTACAAATTTATTAATATGAGCAATAAGCACATCTGCCGATTCGGTTGCTACCAAAATTGCATCAACCGATGTTCCGAGAGAACAATAACCACTTTTATCGGGCACAGAAACTGAAATTAATGCAATATTTAGTTTGATAATATTCTGACTAAAAAGTTTAGGGATTTCGGAAAGAAAAACCGTGATATAACTTCCTCGACCTACGGCGATGGCTTTGCAAGTGTTTTTTGTAATAAAAAAAACGTTAGAATGAAAAACTACGGTATAATCTGGTTTTGCTTATGGAGCTTCGCCTTCTATATGAAGGTTATAAATTTCAATTCCTTATTATGAATCGGCACGGACGACTAAAGCATTTACCAAATAATGTGGAACCGCCGAAACACTATAAATAAATATTTTATCGCCTGATTTTACAGTTTCGAGGGCTTTTTGAACAGTTGTGATTAACCTACGATTTATAATTATTGTACAAAAAAACTTTTAAGTGCATTAAATACATAAAAAATCACGCTTTTAAACAGTTAAATTTGACATTTACTCATCCAAATAAAAGTCATTATTAAATCATTAAATCTAAAAAAAATATATAAAGATAATTATATTTATCCAGGCAAACTATTTAACCAACATTGACGTTTTGGATTTAGAATCAATTATAAACATCCATTTTCTATCTATGAAAAAAATTTCTTTATTATTAATGTTAGGCATTTTTGCCTTTAGTTTTGAGGTTTCAGCTCAAACTATTCCTACTACTGCAGCAATTGACACTGTAGCAGCTAAATCTTATGTTGGTAAATATAAGGTAAAAGAAGGGCCTTTTGAAGAATTAATTGTAAGTATCCAAGGTGGTAAACTTTATGGTGAGGCAGTTGGTCAAGGTTCGGCAGTACTTGCAGCAACTAAAGAAGCTGATATTTTCGAAGTTGTTGGCTATGATGGCAAAATTGAGTTCGTAAGAAATGACCAAAAAGTAATCGTAAAGGCTAAACTTTCATTACAGGGAAATATAATTGAAGCCGAAAAACAGCCATAAATGTAAATATTTTTATAAAAAAAGCTCTGAAATCAACTTCGGAGCTTTTTTTATGGGAATAAATTAATGTTTTTTACACTTTATAACTACGATGTGCATCTAATTTCAAAAATATAAACAACAAAATAGTAAATGACCAAAGCGATGAACCACCGTAACTCAAGAAAGGTAGAGGAATACCAATTACGGGCATTAATCCAATCGTCATACCGATATTCACAAGTATATGAAAAAACAAAATAGAGGCGACACAATAACCATAAATTCGGGAGAATTTACTACGTTGTTTTTCAGCTAAATTGATAATTCTATTCAACAAAGCCGCAAATATCAATAATACAATTGAACTACCGAGAAAACCCCATTCTTCGCCAACTGTACAGAAAATAAAGTCAGTGGATTGCTCTGGCACGAAGTCGAATTTAGTTTGTGTGCCTTGCAAATAGCCTTTCCCGATTATTCCTCCAGAACTAATAGCAACCCTTGATTGTGTCACATTCCAGCCAGCACCAAGTGGATCAGAGTCTGGATTTACGAGTACTTGAATACGTTTTTGTTGGTGTGCTTGAAGGACATTTGTCGTGAAAAATTTCACCCCAAAAACGAAAGCAGAAGCAATAACAAACACACCGCCAAGCCTAATAAGGTTTTGACGAGTACGCTCATAACGCTTTAAAAATATATACCAAAATAAGCCACAAGCCACAGCCAAACCTGCAACTACATAAAATTTATTAAAAAATAACACCAACACAAAAAGAATTGCCAAAGTAATACCTAGGGCAGGATAAATACCGGGCAAACCTTCACGGTAAAACACCGCAATAAAGGCAGCAAAAGTTAGTGCCGATCCTGTTTCTTTCTGCAAAATAATAATGATTGGTGGCACAAAAACCAACAAGCCTGCTACAATGGCATCTCGGATTTTCGAGATATTTATACCTTGCGTACTCAGAAACCTCGATAATGCTAAGGCCGTAAAGATTTTGGAAAACTCGGCGGGTTGTAGTGAAAACGTGCTTCCCAATTTTATCCAAGACCTTGAGCCTTTGATTTCAGTTGCGAAAAATATAGTCGCTATCAATAGAAGTATGACAAAACCATAAAATATGTAAGCAAAAGAATCATAAACTTTATAATCAACAAAGAGAATGATGAGTATCAATACGAATGTCGATGAAATAAAGAGCAGTTGTTTTCCAGCATTATGCGAAATAGAAAAAATCACAATTGGGCTTTCGGGGTTATATACTGCTGCATAAATATTTAGCCAACCAAAAAACACGAGTGCTACATAAAGCCAAACTGTTATCCAGTCGATTCCTTCTCGAATATCAATATCACGTGCCATACTATTTGGTTATATTAAAATTTTCTAACTTTGGTTTTACAAATGTTGTTTTTATAGACTTTTCTGTCTCTTTTCTTGGTTTAATAGGAACAACAGGGCTTATCTTCCTATTTGATTCTGGAGTTATTACTGGTATAGGCTTTGCCGCACCACCAGCTGACATTGCCTCAATAGTCCTGACACTCAGATTCATCATACGCTCTTTAATTGCTGTACGTTCAATCTTACGTTTCAAATATTTTTCAATCATTAAGGTAGCGATTGGAGCAGCAACCGAACCACCAAAACCCGCATTTTGTACCATAACGGCAATCGCAATTTTAGGATTATAACGTGGAGCAAAAGCGATAAAAATTGAATTGTCTTTTCCTCTTTTATTTTGCGAAGTACCTGTTTTACCGCAAATTGTAATACCCTCTACAATACCCGCACCACCACCAACAGTACCTTGCTCAACGGCATCTTGCATACCGCCAATGATTGCCTCAAAATTACGGGTATCAATATCAGTACGATGTACTTGTCGATGTTTAGGCAAAACCCCTTTCCCATTTTGACCAATACCTCTAACCAAGTGCGGAGTTACCCAATAACCTCTATTGGCAATTGTTGCCGCCAAATTAGCCATTTTAAGCATATTCACCGAAATTTCACCCTCACCAATACTTAATGAATAAATATTCGAAAATTTCCACTGTTTTGAGCCGTAGCGTTTGTCATAATACTTCACGTCTGGCAATAAACCTGATGATTCTGACGGTAAGTCAATCCCAAGTTTTTGTCCGTAGCCAAATTTTTCGACTAACTCATGCCATTTTGAAAGCATAATTGGAGCGGACTTAACTGGATTAGTTTCAGGAGTTGCCGACATTGTTTTCTTGAAAACCTGATAAAAATACGGATTACAAGAAAAACGAACAGCATTGTGCAAATCGCCAGAAGGATGATTATGACATTTTACGGGAGCATTTCCACAGACAAAGAAAGTTTCGGGAGTGATGGACCCTAATTGCAAACCAACCAATGATTGTACTAACTTGAATGTTGAACCTGGACGAAAAAAACCAGTCGCCACACGATCATTGAGTGGTTTATCAGGATTTCGGTAAAGTTCTTTGAAATATTTACTAAACTGTTTACCCGAAAGCATATTTGGATCATAATACGGATAAGACCCCATCGCTAAAACTTCGCCAGTTCGTGGCTCAATCGCAACGACACAACCTGTTTTTCCTTGAAAAAGGCTATCAGCCAATTGTTGAACTTCTACATCAACCGTTGTAAAGAGGTTTTTCCCAATTACGGATAATGTGTCATATTCGCCTTCCGAATACGAACCTTTGTTTTCTCCGTGTACGTTCATCATAGTAAACTTTACTCCTCGCCTACCACGCAATTCCATTTCATACTGTTTTTCGAGGCCAGTAATACCGATATAATCGCCGCTTCTATAATATTCTACGTCTTGTGATTCATAGGACTTCTTACTAATCTCTCCTATATACCCCAAAGCATTGGCCATCGTACGTGCAGGATAGGTACGAAAAAATGATAATTCAAACGTAAAACCAGGAAAACTCACCATAGCATCAGCCACACGAGCGTAATCTTCCTTTGATAATTGCCTAAGAAACAAGGTGGCACGATTACTTGAATAACTTTTCGCAATCGTCATCGTACTATCAAAATACGAACGAGTTATATTGAACAGACGACAAAAGGTTGTTGTGTCAATCTGTTTAATTTTGTAAGGTATAACGTACATATCATACACATCCACGTTTGCCACCAAAAGTTTACCATTTCGGTCATAGATTTGACCTCTGAGTGGTATTTGAACCTCTTTCTTTAAAGCCCCAGTAGAGCCAATCGTTTGGTAGGTGTCATCTATAACTTGCAGGTAAAATAACCTCAGTGCATAAATGGCACAAACTAAAAAGAAAAAACTAAGAATGATTTGCTTTCTGTCTTGGAACATTCTATTTATAAAAAAAAATATTGGATTTTGGATAAAGTAAAGTACACTTCTATTTATTTTTGGCGAATAAACGACCTTGACTTTTTCAATGAAAAAAATGCTAATCGCTTTTTAATAACAAGAATTGCTGTTATCTGATGAATTTTTCATTTCTTCTAACAAAGTTCTTTAAAAATCAACAGATTTTTGCATATATTGCCTAAAGAAAATTTGTTTTTTTTATAAAAAAGCATTTCTTTAAATAAGATTAAAATTATTTAAAGTATTTATACGATTTTTGCAGGAAAATTTCAAGAAATCATACGAATGTTTTACAGTTTAGAAGATATAGGGCAATTATCTCATCAAGTAATTAAAGCCGCCTCTGGCCGAAATATTTGGATTTTTGAAGGAGAAATGGGGGCGGGAAAAACAACATTAATAAAAGCAATTTGTAAGGAATTAGGGGTAATCGGTCACATCCAAAGCCCAACTTTTTCGATAATCAATGAGTATTTATCTTCATCGGGCAAAACCATCTTTCATTTTGATTTTTATCGACTAAAAAACGAAATAGAAGCCCTCGATTTTGGTATAGAAGAATACTTTGATTCGGGAAATATCTGCTTGCTCGAATGGGCCGAAAAAGTTGAATCTCTTTTACCAAATAATTGTTTCAAAATAAAAATTAGTCTGACCGACGATTTAGGTAGAAATATAGAATTCAGCTAAAACACCAGTCTGTTTTAGAAAATTGCCAATCTCACCAATAAGGTGTTTTCTAGTAATAAGTAAGCAAATAATGACAGGACAATCTATTTCAGAATTAGCACAGCAATCGATTCTTTACCCACAAGAATCGCCAGAAATGATAAAAAAAGGAAAAAAAAGCCTTTTTATTGGACTACCCCGTGAAGTTTCATTACAGGAAAACCGTATTGCAATTACTCCAGAATCGGTCAGGTTGTTGGTTAGAAATGGCCATGAAGTAATCATCGAAAAAGGTGCTGGCGAAGGAGCAAAATTCTCAAACAATGATTATAGCGAAGCTGGTGCAAGAATAGTTTACAGTCCGCAAGAGGTTTTTGAAGCTGATTTGATTGTAAAAATTGAGCCACTGGTCGAAGCTGAAATGGCTTATTTAAAAGCTGGTCAAACAGTTATTTCTACCCTCAATGTTCCGAACCTTTCTCGCCCCTATTTTGAACAACTCAACGAAAAACGCGTAACAGGCATCGGTTTTGAGCTTATTCAAGATAAAGTAGGCAATTATCCGATTATCAGAACTATGAGCGAAATTGCAGGAAGCACGGTCATGCTTATTGCGGCCGAATATCTGAGCAGTGTTCATAACGGACGAGGAATGATATTGGGTGGAATTACGGGCGTACCACCAACCAAAATTGTGATTATCGGAGCGGGAACGGTTGGCGAGTATGCTGCTCGTACAGCCCTCGGTTTGGGAGCAGAAATCAAGGTTTTTGACCAACACATTTATCGACTCCAACGCCTAAAATATGCAGTCGGACAGCACATCTATACTTCAATTATCGACTCTGATACTTTAGGAGATGCTCTCTCTCGTGCTGATGTAGTGATTGGTGCAATGCGTGCCGAAGATGGCGTTGCACCAATTGTTGTTACAGAAGAAATGGTTTCAAAAATGAATTCTAATTCGATAATTATTGACGTTTCGATTGATCAAGGAGGTTGCTTTGAGACTTCCGAATTGACAACACATAAAAAGCCAACTTTTCAGAAATATGGCATTACACACTATTGTGTGCCAAATATTGCATCAAGGGTTGCACATACAGCAAGTTTAGCATTAAGTAATGTTTTTACACCATTTCTATTAAAAACGGGCAATGTGGGTGGCATAGAAGACATGATTTTTGCCCAACAATGGTTCACAAAAGGGGTTTATTGTTTCAAAGGTAGCCTAACTAACTTGTCAATCGCACAACGTTTCAATCTTAGATATAAAGATTTGAGTCTACTAATTGCGGCAAGAATGTAAGCAGTTTTCTGTTTCTAATATAATTGAATTTGAATTAAGAATTTATTTTTATTAATTTATCATTAAACTAAATGACTTCACACTCTAACGAAAATACAATTTTAGACGATGTAAACTCGCCCGAACTCGACCAAAAAATCATGAGTTTTGTTGCAGGCGATTTTATAAAAGTATCTGACCATTTAAAAGAAGCATCTTATCAAATCCGTAAGCGTGGATTTTCAGATTATCCGATTTTTGTGGTCAATCGCACAATGGTTGAGGTTGGACAAATGCTTTTTACAAGACTTGATTTTGAAACTCAGTTCGATTATAAAGCATCATATTTAGATGAATTTGTGCAAAGAAAACTCATCGGAGAAGAATCTATTGAACTTTTTAAAGAAAATTACAAAAATGCTGATGAGTATTGCTGCTTATTTGTGATGGAAGCCGAATTTGCGGGATTTGTTTTTATTCCTTTTCCAGAAGATTGAGTTAAATTTTCAGTACGCAGTTTTCAGCCCACAATTTGCAGTCAAAATAGAATATTTGACTAAAAACTGCTAATTGACGATTGCCAACTGTGGACTGACAACTGAAAACTGCCAACTTCTATTTCTCCGCTCTCACCGTAGGATATTTAATACCCAATTGCTCCAAATACGTCTTATATTTTGTAGAATCATAGTAATATTTACTCATTTCTGGGCGAAACTTCTCCATAATTTCTTTATTCAACTGAATCGCTGGTTTATCGTCTTTCGAGATGAGCGGCGTATATTTAATTTCTTTCGTTTGTTCTTTACTATAATATTCCCAAGCATTTTTGATAATCTCTGGCTTAAAAAGCATATCCAAAATTGTCAGAGCCTCAGCTTTCGCTCCTGCTGTGCAACCTTTGTGGGCGATCGGCGTAGCCATCGTTATTGCGTTCGCCCAATGATGTCCTGGCATTCCGGGCATATTTGATGGATAACGCAAAACAACCGTAGGCAACGACCACGAAATATCAGCAATATCATCTGAGCCACCTTGACGAATAATATTGGGTGAATAAACCGGCTCACTCATCGTATCAAGTTTCATGGCTAAACCTTCAATTTTTGGAGCTTTCAACTCTTTCTGACTTGCCTTCGCCAATATTTGATCTTCTTCCGACCACTGAGGCAAACCTATACGCTTAATATTCTGATACAATGCATCAGCAATGGGCTTATTGAAATGCCCAGGCCAAGCACTACCCAAAATCTCATAAGTAAATTTCGTATCGGTCATCATCGCTGCACCCTCGGCTATTTTTATACCACTTTCAAAAAGTTTTCTGATACGTGGATAAGTTCGGTCACGGAAATAATACCATACCGTAGCCTTCGATGGCACAACATTGGGTTGGTCGCCACCATCCGAAATCACATAGTACGAACGTTGCGTAGTTTCTAAGTGTTCACGCTTAAAATTCCAGCCAATATCCATCAATTCTACTGCATCTAAAGCACTTCGTCCACGCCATGGAGCTCCCGCTGCGTGAGCGGCCTCGCCTTCAAAATGAAATTTGACAGACACCAATCCGTTATTTCCTGCATCACCCCATGATACACCGAGGTTGTCGGCTACGTGCGTGAAAATACAAGCATCAACATCTTTAAAATAGCCTTCACGAACATAAATGGCCTTCGCTCCTACTTGCTCTTCGGCAACGCCAGGCCAAAGCACGAGAGTTCCCGAAATTTTATCACGTTCCATGACTTCTTTTAAAGCCAAAACTGCAGTAATATTAAGAGCTTGACCAGAATTGTGACCTTCGCCATGCCCAGGAGCACCTTCAATGATTGGGTCTTTGTATGCAACACCAGGCTTTTGTGAAGCCTTCGGAATACAATCAATATCGCTACCGATAGCAATTACGGGTTTACCCGAACCCCACTTTGCAATCCATGCTGTGGGCATTCCTGCTACGCCACGCTCAACGGTGAAGCCATTTTTTTCAAGTAGATTCGTTAAATACTTTGAGGTTTCAAATTCTTGAAAACCCAATTCGCCAAAGCTAAATATTTGGTCATTTACTTCTTGTGTAAACTTTTGACGGTCATCGATTTTCTTGATTACCTCTTGTTTTAGCAATTCAAGTTTATCGGGAACTGGTGCAACCATGCCTTTTTTCTTTTGCGAAAAAGCCAAGTTGCTCACAATCAACATTGTAGTGATGAAAATATAAGTTTTTTTCATGATTTGGTTGAGTTTAGGTAAATTTTTGAAGTTCACATTCAACGGTCAATAGTCAATAACAACAAACAAAACTATCGTTCATCGTCTGTGGAAAATTAACTATTTTGGAAATTGCGATTTATCTAAGCCTGGAATAATTTTCAGGGCATTTTTATAATAAACTTTCTTCAAAATTTCATCCGAAAGCCCCATTCCATACATACGCCAGTAAGCATGGTATTTTTTGTGGTAAGGAAAATATTCATCTTCACTTTCTAAAACTCTAAAATAAGTTTGATATTCGTCAGGAACCCACGAGTCTTTACCAAATAAAATACGGTCTTGGCGTTTTTCAAAAAACTTTTTGGCCATGCGTGGCTGACGTCCCAACTCGGCAATAACCGCCCCAATTTCGGCATACATATTCGGGAACGCCTCCATTAAACTATCGAGTTTTGCCAAATTATTTGGATACCAACCCATGTGAGCATTAATAAAAGTAGTTTTTGGGTGCTTTCTGAATACATTATGTTGCTGCTCAATAAGCTGTTCCCAAGAATAGTCTTTTCCTTCGGCCGCATCACGCTTGCGACCTGGGTGAGTTTTAAGTTCGAGCCAACGTTCGTTTTGGGCATTGAGTGGGTTCCAAAACGAAGCAGGGTCGGCGGTATGAATTAATACAGGAATGCCTAATTCGCCAGCTTTTGCCCAAATCGGGTCGATGCGAGCATCATCAACTGGTACAAGTTTTCCGTTATCTTTTACACTAAAACCTAGGCTTTTATAGATTTTTAAGCCTTTTGCTCCATGAAGTTTTACGTCATCTTCAAGCATTTTAACGGCTTTGGCTGTCCAATTTGGTTCGTTGATTTTTGAGAAATCAATATTCGTAAAAATCGCAAAACGAGTTGGATTATTAGCTTTTACAGCACTAATCATACCAACTAAACCAGCCGTACTTTTAGCCTCATCTTGATTAAATCCTCGTCCACTCAAGTTTACCATCAAACCCATATTCATTTTGTCCATTTCGGTAATGATCTTCGTAAGGTTTTCTTTCGAATTCATTTCCCATTGATGATTATGTACATCAATAAAAGGAAATTTAGCACGAGTAATAGTTTTTCCAGGCACTACAAGCGTAGATTTTGGCTCGTATTCTTCGAAGGTTACTGTGCCAGCATTATCTCCAATTTTGATTTGTTGGGCTTGTAACAAACTGATAGTCAGCATTGTAACAAATGTAAAAGCAATTTTTTTCATTAAATAATGGCAATTTTGTTTAAAAGTCCGTACCGTAGTTCTGAGGTTTGAGCGAAGATTATAAAAATGTTTTATGCAATTTAATGAAAAACTCCTAATTTCATAAAACTCGGTTTTCGTTTTCGACCAATAGGTATAAATTGGCGATGTAATGACAAAAAAATGGAGGCTTTTATATGCAAAAAGGGAAGCTTCGCTTTGAGCGAAGACCTCCTTGGATGGCAAGACTTTTAATACAGATGTTTTACTTATAAATCAATGCAATAGCATGAGCATCTAAACCCTCTTTTCGGCCGACAAAACCCATTTCTTCGGTGGTTGTGGCTTTGATTGATATACAATTTTCGGGCAAACCGGTTACTTCCGAAATCGCTTTTATCATTTCTGGAATGTACTTGCTGATTTTGGGTTCTTGCAAACAAACTGTTGAGTCTATATTCCCGATTTTATAGCCTTCTTTTTCGAGCATTTCTACCACTATTTTCAATAAAATCTTACTATCGATACCTTTCCAACGTGGGTCAGTATTTTTGAAGTGTTTACCAATATCGCCCATTGCGGCCGCACCCAAGAGTGCATCACAAATGGCATGAAGCAACACATCGGCATCCGAATGCCCAACCGAACCAACTGTATGTGGAATCTTTACTCCTCCTAACCATAAATCGTAGCCTTCACCCAATTGGTGTACGTCGTAGCCTTGCCCTATTCTAATATTCATAAATTAAAAATTTCTTTTTGGTAAAAATAAGTATTTTTCAATTCTTTCCCCAGAATATCTGCCATTTAATCTTAGTTTTTTCCCAGGTAGAATATGGACATTCAATCCCTTCACAAATAATTTTATTGAAAGCTTCTTCGGCTTTATCAGTTTTATCGTTTTGTAGATAAGCAATTACCAGCATCCATTTCGAGTTTCGTTGGTAGTTTGAACTAATTTCTGGGCTAAGGGTCAATTTCTCTAAAATCTTGATGGCTTCTTGTGGGTTATCTCCTTTATTGATAATTGCTTTGGCTTTTTCAAAATCATTAAGCCGGGACTCGCTGCCTTGGCTGATTGTTGTTTCTCCACGATAATTAAATTCCTGCGAAGTTAACATCACCGGTGAAGACAGCATAAACAACAAAATACTGGCGGCTGCCGCAAAACCACCGAGCATAAATATTAATTCTCTGCCCTTTTTAGGTTGACTGATTTCAGCACGAGCAGCCTCAACTTGCCTAAACACACGACTACGTAACAAAATTTCTCGTAAACGCTGAGTTTCGATTACTTGCTGACGAAGTTGTGTATCAGATTTTATCTTTTCTTCAAAGCTGACTATATCGGTTTGGGGCATCACGCCTGCTACATAATCTTCGATTTGTTCTTGTAAAAGGTCAGTCATAGCGGTTATTTATTAAAAATTCACATTGATCATTTCCATAACTTTTTTTAGGCACTTGCTTTTGGTATTCCTCACAGTCTGGTCGCTTTCAAATAAACCTTCGGTTATGAGTATCTTCGAGATTTCTTGCATAGAAAAACCATCAATCAAACGCATATCCAATATTTGTCGACAATTTTTGCCTGCTTTGCTCACAATATCAATATAATAAGTCCAGTTTTCTTTCTCAATCAGGGTTTCGCTTACATCATCGTCGAGTTCGTCCCAATCTGCCATATACTTGGTTTGGCGATCATCACGTGATGCCTCCGAAGAAATGTATCGAAACCATAAATTCTTGCAAATACTTTTTAAGTAAGTTTCTAAAGCTGCATCTTTTTGGCTATAGGAGTGCTTTTTTACGTTCACCACAAATGCTTCAATTGCTTCCCAAATTATATCTTCGGGTTGTTTGGCATAGTCCCTTCCTGAACCACGGTGCATAATAAAACGCTCCAACGAAACATGGAATTTCTTGTAAAGAGCTACCAAAGCTTCATGTTCTCGGCGTCCTCCTGTCAGGATTCCGTCCACGATTGCCTCATCATTCCATTGTTTTGATAAACTAAAATTCATCTTCTTTTTTTAATATCAGCGAGTCTACTAAATGTAACCTTGTTATGATATTTTTTTTTGAAAAGGTTTAATACAAAATAGAAAAATATATTGCTTGTTCAGAATAAGACCGCAAAGTTCTATCAAAAACAACAAGCAGAATAACTTCCCAACTTTAAAGATAATTATTTAGTACAAAAGTCGATTCTCTAAACCTTAAAATCAATATTATTTTGAAAAATCTTTTTATTTTTTATTGGACAGTATATTTTTTGATTTTCTACATACAATCAAAATGCTTATTATCAGTCACTTATATATCATAAACAATACTAAGAAAAAATATTTTAAATATTTTAGTTAATTAAGGTTACATCAAGGAAGGTGTCTGATATTAATGAATGAAAGCTAATTATAGCGAGGAGATTTTCCTGAAAATCCTTCAAAAGAGTAAGGGTCATTCAAATAATTAAACTAAACATTTTTACAGCCATGAAAACATCATTTTATCGTACAAGTGCATTATTTCTTTCATTATCGACATTAGGTCTATTGAGTTGCGAAAAAAGCGAAAGCCTTAATCCAAATTCTTTTACCAATCAAACAACAACTTTTGATGTTGCCAAATCTCAAACAACTTCACATTTTGTAAACGAATCATTACAAAACGTTGGTAGCGACAAAATCATAGCCGTTGCCTGTGAAAATTACTCGTTGGTGCTTTCGGGAATTACTGGCACGCCACATGCAGGAGGTTTGGATTCTTACTTGGCTAACGTCGATATGAGTACGGGAGCCACAACAGCAATGAGTGCCATCTCTGTTGGCGGAGTTATTGTAAAAAGTGTAACAGGTATCACAAAAATACCAGCCGGAGCTCCTACGATTTACGCAGTTACGGGTCAGAACTCAAGTATTCCACGCCGATTGTTGAGAGTGAATCCAGCCACTGGGGTCAGTGTAAATGTTGGTGCAACAATATCTGGAGGGGCTTCGATAGCTCTACAAGATATTGAGCATTGTACTACCAACAATCGCTACTACGCCATTATGGAAGGTACAAATCGAATCATGGTGTCGCCTGATGCTCTAAATTGGACACTTCTGGTAGTTGCTCCAACTAATTATCGCTTAAATGGACTGACGTTTCAGAAAAATGCTGCAGGCGTTGAAACGCTTTGGGTGATTGCAGGACAAGGGAATACACTTTGCGGAGTAAACTTCGGCGATATGTATAACTATACTTTAGCAGGAGGCCTCATTAGGAGCAATTCTTATAATGCCGCGACTGCTGGCCCAGTTACACCCGAATTAGGCTTAGATTACTACCAAAATACGGCTTGTGTTGTTCGCAATTTTGTGGTAGGAAGTGCATCTGGCTTTTTATCAAACAACACCAATTTATGTTCGGGAGGAGGTATTCCTACTCCAATAGGTAGAGGTATTATAAAGGCTACTTATGATTTTGCTAAAAGATAAAAGAGAGGGGATATTAGACAAGAGACGAAAGATTTTAGACAAAAAATATTAGAAAAGCCATTACATTTCTAAATAAAATACATCTTTTTCTCTCGTCTTTTGTCTAACATCCAATCAATCAGAAAAGTTTTTTCTATGAAGGTTACAAACCACACAACTACTGATATTAAAGTACAAAGACAAAAACATTCTAAACATTTTTTGATAACCAATCTTTAAAATTCAAACATTTCCTCCTATGAAAACTTCTTTCAAATTCTTAATTGCTATTGCTACATCAACAGTTATATTATTTAGTTGCGAAAAAACGCAGGAATTAGAGCCAATGCTTAATAGCTCTCAAAAATCGGCCTTGCAAACAACCTCAAATTTATCAGATGAATCGATGAAAAATGTTTCGTCCAATAACATTTTGGCAGTTGGTTGCGAAGTTTATTCGTTGGTTTTAGGAGGAAAATCAGGTACACCGCACCTCGGCGGGCTCGACTCATATTTAGCAAATGTTGATATGATTACGGGAAATACTACTGCTACAAGTCAAATAAATATTTTAGGAATTCCTGTAAAAAGCGTAACAGGCATTACCAAAGCTCCTACTCCAGCAACCACTCCACCTGCTATCTTTGGAGTTACGGGAATCAATTCAAATTTTGCAGGTAGTCTCTTAAAAATTAATCCTACAACAGGATTAGCCATAAATGCTGGCTCAACCAAAATGGGAAATGTAAACATCTTCTTGCAAGATATTGAATATTGCTTTACCAACAATTTATATTATGCCATCATTGAAGGAACAAATAGAATAGTTTCTTCGCCGAATGGACTCAGTTGGGTAAATGTTCCAACGGTTATTCCGACCACCGTTCAGTTGAATGGTTTGACATTCAGAACAATTGGAAATATCACAACGCTTTGGGTGATTGCTGGGGCCGGCAATACTTTCTGCGGTGCAAATTATGGAAATATGTGGGAGCTTGCCCTAAATGGAGCTTTTATAAGTATCAATAACTATAATGCAGCTAACACAATTTGGACAAACAAAGAATTAGGATTAGATTTTAACTCAAATACTGGTTGTATATCTCGTAACTTTGTGGTAGGAAGTGCATCGGGTGTACTTTCAAATAATCTAACGCTCTGTCCCGCTTTGCCTGCCCTAATTGGAACAGGACAAATAAAGCCTACGTATGATTATGCAAAAAAATAAAGCAGAAATAAACTTATAATATAAAATTATCTACACTCTCCGCATCAAAAATTGAAGATGTAGGGAGTGTATGTTTTATAAAAATTTATGACTAAATTCGTACAAATGATTAAGGAGTTCCGGTAAGTTTTTAAATTCAGGTATTTGTAAAAAACTATTGAAATGAAAAAGTTTTTGAGTGCTATTGCTCTGTTACTGATATTTTTCTGTGTAGCCACAGCTCAGTCAGTAACGATTACGGCTGGTGGTTCTGGCAATATCAAACTTCCTATTTTAAGCAATTCTCAAATCGCCAATATTACCATTCCACAGTTGGGAATGATGGTTTTCGACCAAACTTTCAATGTGGTAAGAGTTTTTAATGGCACAAATTGGACTTGCCTTAACTGCCCCGTTCAGTCATTCAATAATGCTCAAATTGCAAATATAAAGTCTTTTACACTCAATGTCGGTATTGGAAACTCTTATACCGCAATCGGCATAAGAGATTTCAAACCATCAGACAACGCCATTGGCGATATAAAAACAACGCTCGGCGGCTCTGCTCCCAACGGCTTTTTGCTTGATAATCAAGAAGTTATCGTTTTTGAAAATGTATTGAACCAAACCATGCAAAACCTTTCATCAGCCGAAATCCTGACTCTTGTTGGACAATCGCAATGGGTTAATCAATCAATTTATAATCAACCTATTGATGTTGCATTAAAATCTGATGATACGAATCTGATCTATTTAGTACGAGAAGCTGGCAGTTACGAACGACGAGAAGGAAACATCATGGGTCTAAAAGCTTATCGTTTTACCAATAAAGTTTATATCGAAAAATATAGTCCATTTGTGTCTGTTCTAGACAAAATAATCACGGTCAACACAACCGTGAATCTATTGTCTGGAATGAGCATTGCAAACCCTGATAATTATAATATTATTAGCACATCGCCGTGGTTTTTGATTACAAATAGCATTCTGTCATTCCCTAAAACCACGAATAAACCACAAAACAACTACGGTATTATTTATTTTTTGCCAAAATCATCAAGTTTGCCAGTTTATCGATTAAGAATATTTACGCACCGTGCTTCGGCCAATACAATCGGACAATATTTTGACACAAACGGAAATGTCATTAACCGTACAAACTATTTAGAAAATTATTTGGGCAACGTTATAGATAACAATATACCTTTTACGTTGTACCTACCCTCAGGTACAAATTTACGAGCAATTTTGGCTTTTCGTGTGCCGCCACCAACTGCCGGAACTGAAGAATAATTAAAAGATAGTGATTATCACAAATGAGCCGAAAGCATGAAAAGACTTTTATTTTTTTTAGCACTGATTTTGATAGGTAGGCTGTCTGCATCGGCACAGTCCGAACCTACTATTGCCAAAATCAATAGCCTAAGAGATGAAGTTTACTCGAAACTACAAAACCATCAAATTTCGACCGGAAAAGCAGAAATTATTTATAAAAACGAACAAAAAAGGCTATTTGAACAGCAGAAATATCCATTTTATATTCAGATGTATTTGTTTAAAGCTGTAGATTTCTATGTTACAAACGATGATTATGAAAAGGCATCTCGGTGTGTTTCGGAGGGCTTACAAAATCTAAAGTACGTAAAAGGAATTGCATACGATACACTTTTTTTTCAACTCAATGCCGAACTGGCCGAATATTACCGCCGAATACCAAATAAGCTAAATTTGGCTGAAAAACACTTTAAAATCGGGTATAATTTTCTACTAAAAAAGAAATGGTTAGAGCAAAAGATGTCAGCTTTTGTTGTCACATTCTTGAGTAATTATGGTCGATTAGTTGATGACCTGGGCGATTCAGAACAAGCTTTCAATTATTTTCAAGAAGCTCGTCAGATTGGTAAACAAGAGCATGTAAGCCTAAATCAGTATGCAGTTTTGAGCAATATGGCCAAATATTATCGAGAAAAAAAAGAATACAGAGATGCCCTAAAACTACTGAAAGAAGCTCTTCCAATGGCCGAAAGTGATGATAAAACATCGGTTGTATACCTGGCAATGGGACGTTGTTTTCAGCAAATGAAACAACCCTCCGAAACACTCAAAGCTCTAATATCAGCCGAGATTTTTTACAGAAAATCGAAAGAAGCCCAACCTCGACAATGGATAAATATCTTGACGCTACGAGCGGAAGCCTATTTATCATTGCAGAAACCTGACCTAGCCGAAAAATTTTATAAACAAGCATTGAAAGAATTTACTCAAAACTTTCACCACCAAAAAGGAGTGCAAGTGGCACGTATCGAAAATGGTTTGAGTGAAGTTTCAGAAAAAAAAGAAAATATCAATGAAGCTCTCCAGCATTGCGAAAAAGCAATAATGGCCACTGAATTTAATCCCCCCTTAGGACGGCAGTTCTTACTGGAAAGTGGTGAAAAAACAATCATCGCTACTGAAAAAAAAGTAGAACAAAATCCCAATTCAGAGCTTAGGGTTTTTAAGCGAGTGATTGCTCCGCAAGAATATTTTATTGCACATGTTAAAAAAGCTAAGTTATTGGAAAGTTCAAATGCCAAAGAATCGGCCAATACGTATTTGTTTATCATTGATTTTGTAGCTCGCCTCCGTAAGGATTTTGATATACCCGAATCGAAACTTTTTTACAGCGAAAAAGTGTATCCAATCTATGAAAAAGCCCTCGAAGGTATTTATTTTTTATGGCAAAAAACAAAATCAGATGAATGGGCAGAAGCGTTTTTTTATGTGCTTGAAGCAAGCAAATCTGCAACACTTGGCGATGTCATAAATGAGCAAAAAATCAGACCTAAAATACTAAATGATAGCCTTTTAAAAACTGAAGCAAGTTTGCGACAAATAATCGTGAAGTTGCAAGTAAAATTATTAGATGCCGAAAATGACAAAACCATCGCCGAACTCTCAGAAGCAAAAATAAGGCTCAATCACGTGATAAATAAAATTCAAAATCAATCTGAAAAATATTACAAACTTAAATACGACAATCGCCAAATTTCGTTGAAAGCAACACAACAAAAATTGGCACAAAACACTACTTTTATTTCTTATTTTCTTGGAGAAAAAACACTATTTTATGTGGCAACAAATAAAGAAAAATATGAAATTATTAAGCTCGAAAATGCTGAAAATATCAAATCGGACATCCATAAGCTTTATCAAAGCATCAATAATCCACCAGGTATTGATGCTTATAAAGGGCATCTTTTGGCTCAAAAAACCTATAAATTTTTGCTCCAACCAATAGAAAAAACACTTCAAAACATTACTAAAATCATTGTTTCACGACATGAAATCATCGGATTTTTACCTTTCGAGGTTTTAGAACCAAATGCCCAAGCAGATTATTTGGTTTATAAATACACCTTTTCTTATGCAAACTCTGCAACTTTACACTTCGATACTCATCGTGAGAGGCAAAATACTGATATCATTGTGTATGCTCCTTTTAGCAATGGTGCCGAAACAAAACGCTATCGAGACAAAGGATTTAAGGCGTTGCCTGCTTCGGTCAACGAAATTGCTGGTATCCATGGCCAGATTCTCTATAATAAACAAGCAACTAAAAGAAATTTTCAAAAAAGTTATTTAAACAAAGGCATCATTCACTTTGCCACTCACGCCCAAGTAGATGACCAAGACCCTGAGAAATCTTTTATTGCACTCTTTCCAGAAGGCAAAGATTTTAGACTATATTCTTCAGAATTATATAATCTTTCACTCCAAAACACTCAATTAGTGGTGCTAAGTGCATGTGAAACAGGCAAAGGAAAAATACGTAAAGGCGAAGGAATAATTAGTTTGGCACGAGCTTTTCAGTTTGCAGGTTGTCCGTCGGTTATCACAACCATCTGGAATGCCCATGACGAAAGCTTGTCTAATTTATCTAAACAATTTTATCATTATTTACAAAAAGGATACGCCACCGACGAAGCTATTCAACTCTCTAAAATTGACTTGATTCGCTTCTATTCCGACCACCCATTTTATTGGTCAAATTTTATTTTGATTGGTCAAGCAGTACCTATTCGAATAGGCACAAATTTCACCTTAGCAATCCTACTTGGTTCAGCAGCTTTCATCCTCTTGCTTCTTGGATTTGTTTTCCGCAGGCAAATATTTGCTTTTTTTCAAAATAAAATTGTTTAGAAACCTTACATTTGTAATAATTGTTAAGAATAATTTGACTGCCTTTTATATTTGTCGCAACTAGTTTGATGTGGCAAATAGCGTTTTACGAAAATTTAAGAATTAGAAATGATTAACTACCAACACTTTACGTTAAATAACGGCTTAGAAATTTACGTCCACGAAGACCATACTACTCCGATGGCGGCATTTAATATTTTATATAATGTTGGCTCCAGAGATGAAGATGAAAATAAAACAGGTTTTGCTCATCTTTTTGAGCATTTGATGTTTGGTGGTTCGAAAAACATTCCTGCTTATGACGAACCTCTGCAAAATGTAGGCGGCGAAAACAATGCTTTTACTTCACCTGATATTACAAATTATTATATTACGCTTCCTGCCCAGAATATCGAAACTGCTTTTTGGCTAGAATCTGACCGCATGATGAGTCTTTCGTTCGACCCAAAGGTGCTAGAGGTACAACGCAAAGTTGTAATAGAGGAATTTAAACAACGCTATTTGAATCAACCTTATGGCGATGTTTGGTTGAGGCTTCGCCCTTTAATTTACGAAAAACACCCCTACCGGTGGGCAACGATTGGTAAAGAGATCAGCCATATCGAAGAAGCCACCATGGACGATGTTAAACACTTTTTCTATAAATATTATCTACCAAATAATGCCATCTTGGTACTTGCTGGCGATTTAACAGTAGAACAAATCAAAGGCCTGTGTGCGACTTGGTTTGAGCCGATTCCAGCAGGAGAAAAATATGTACGAAATCTTCCACAAGAAACGCCACAAACTGCCCCTAAATTCTTAGAAATATCATCAAAAGTACCTTTAAATGCTATCTATAAAGCATATAATACGCCAGGTAGATTCGATGATGATTTTTATGATGCTGACTTAGTGAGCGATATATTAGGTCGTGGAAAATCTTCCCGACTTTACACTAAATTGGTTAAAGAAAAACAACTTTTCAATAATATTTCTGGTTATGTAACGGCTTCATTGGACCCTGGTTTATTGGTGATTCAAGGAAATTTAAACGAAGGTATTAGCCTAGAAGAAGCAGATGCTGCAATTGAAGAAGTGGTAGCTGATATGAGAAACAATATTTTAGAAGATGGTGAATTACAGAAAGTAAAAAATCAAGCTGAATCAACAATGGCATTTGCCGAAGTAGAATTGCTGAACCGTGCCATGAATTTGGCTTTTGCCGCCAATGCAGGAAACCCAAATTGGTGCAATGATGATGCCGAAAAAATAGCGAAAGTAAACCCCGAAAGCCTACAAACAATGGCTAAAAGAATATTAAGAAAAGAAAATTGCTCAACTATGTATTATAGAGCTGAAAAGTAGTTTTTGAGTGAATGAATGAGTGAATGAAATTAATTCTATCAATGCATCATTCACTCATTCAATGTTAATTTACTTTTACCTCTACACTATCTTCGTGTTTGTGTTTAAATAATATAGCAAAAAGAATGGCTACAATCAAAGAATAAATAGCAAATGTAAGCCAAATTCCATTCCAATTTTTTGTTACCCCATCTGCCAGTGTGAAGTATTTCTCTATCGCATATCCGCTTATCAAACTTCCCGAAACTGCTCCAAAACCATTGACCATCATCATAAATAAACCCTGAGCCGACGAGCGGATTTTAGGGTCGGTATAGGTTTCGATAAATAATGAACCTGAAATATTAAAGAAATCGAAAGCCATTCCGTAAACGATACACGACATTATAATCATCCAAAGTCCATCACTTGGATTACCATAGGCAAAAAGTCCGAAACGTAAAATCCACGCAACCATACTAATAAGCATAACTTGCTTGATACCAAAACGCTTCAAAAAGAATGGAATCGCTAAAATAAAAAGTGTCTCAGAAATCTGCGAAATTGACATAATAATAGCTGGATATTTCACAGCAATCGAATCTTTGTAAATATCAACATTAGCAAAGTCGTGCAAAAAAGTATCTCCATATGCATTGGTTAGCTGCAAAGAAGCACCTAAAAACATCGCAAAAATGAAAAAAATCGCAATTTTTAAGTCTTTAAACAACTTGAAAGCATTTAAGCCTAATATCTCAATAAAACTTCTTTTATCGGGTGACCCAGCCAAAGGCGGACATTTTGGTAAAGTAAGTGAGTAAATCGCCAAAACAATAGCCGAGCCCGCCGCAATATAAAATTGATTGGCCGAAGTTTCATTATGCGTAAGACTAATCACCCAAAGTGCTGCCACAAAACCTACCGTTCCCCAAACCCTGATTGGTGGAAAATCTTTCACAAGATCGGTAGTATTATTGTTTTTCAGAATTGTATAAGCGATTGAGTTTGAGAGAGCTAAAGTAGGCATATAGAAAATCACACATAACAAAATCGCCCAGAAAAAATCACTTGGATTATCGACTTGCGGAATATAAATCAAAACT
>Ga0247831_1002127_pt1 | contig 33667 bp, 21 predicted proteins | sample LaCruzMarch2015__9_FD_192406 | JGI IMG/M metagenome (GOLD analysis project Ga0247831, IMG submission 192406) | Freshwater microbial communities from meromictic Lake La Cruz, Castile-La Mancha, Spain - LaCruzMarch2015_1m | ecosystem: Environmental > Aquatic > Freshwater > Lake | place: Spain...
TACCCTTTTTGGTCAAAAACTGTTTTTGCTTTGATGAGCGAATTTTCTTCTAACGTGTCAAACGGTTCGGGTATTTCATCGTGAAAATCAATATCTTTTAAAGTTAAAAAAGTAAATTGGTCACCTAATATTTGGCTGACTTCGCTCAGCTTATGCGTATTGTTGGTACAGAAAACGAGTTTTGACATATATTAAAGTTGAAATAATATTTTTAGTCCATTTTTCCATAGAGTAGCCTTTAATTGTTCGTTGTTTACAATGACAGATAAAGGGTCGCTTACTACAAATTTAATCGAATTGTAACGAAATGGTTTATATGGTTCTTTATGTAACTGCAAAATCTCGGAACGTAATTGCATCCCAAAAAGTATACAGAATGCAGGGTTGAAATGTTGAATCGCTTTTAATGCGTCCATTTCAGTTTTTAAAGAAACAAAATAATAATCATTAGATGTAAGCTTGCAGCCTGCCATCATTTTTTGCAATAGTTGGTCGGTAGTAGTATTCAAGTCGTTTTCAAGAAATAAAACCAGTACTTTTTGTGCAAAATTGCCACTTACTATTTTAAATTCATCTATATTATTAGGCGAAATGTATAAAGTTTCACTATATATGGATAAAATATCTTCGTTGTTATGGCTTGGCATATAGCTTATATGGATTTTTTTTTGTTTTTTTGCAAAGTAACGAAGTTGTTACTAAAAAAGACGTCATGGGTATAAATACATTAAAAATAGCTGAGAGTAGAATCAATGAGTTGGATTCGACGAATATTCAATTTGGGAAAACCTATTCAGATCATATGCTTATAGCAGATTTTAAGGATGGAAAATGGGGTGAACCTCAAATACTTCCTTATGGCGATATCAGTATGAGCCCAGCTACAACATTTATACACTATGGTCAATCTATTTTTGAAGGTGTAAAAGCATATCGAAATAAAGATAATAATGTAAAAATATTTAGACCTTACGACAACTGGAAACGATTTAATATTTCAGCCGATCGAATGGGGATGCCCGATGTACCTGAATCAATCTTTATCGAAGGGTTACGCCAATTGATTGAGTTAGATCAAAACTGGGTACCCAATGCAGAAGGTTCATCATTGTATATTCGTCCATTTATGTTTGCAACTGATGCCTTCATTGGGGTCAAACCAGCAGAAGAGTTTCGTTTTATGATAATCACCTCTCCAGCAGGTGCATATTATAACAAACCTACTCGAATATATATGCAAAATAAATATGTACGTGCATTTAAAGGTGGTGTTGGTTTTGCAAAAGCAGCTGGAAACTATGCTGCATGTATGAAACCAATGATGGAAATCCGTAAGGAAGGCTATGATCAAATACTTTGGACAGATGGCATAGAACATAAGTATGTTCAAGAAATTGGTACAATGAATGTATTTTTTGTCATTGGTAATACAATCATAACACCAGAATTGAGCGAAAGTATTCTTGCTGGGATTACCCGTGACAGCGCATTAAAATTATTGTCTGAAAAAGGCTATGAAATACAAGAACGTCCACTTTCAATCGATGAAATCAAAGCAGCATATGCAAATGGTCAGCTTAGGGAAGCTTTTGGAGCAGGAACTGCTGCCGTAATAGCACCCATTGCTGAATTGTATTATGAAGGCGATACGATAAGTTTACCTCCAGTGGATGAATGGGAAGTAGCAAATTGGCTTAAAAATGAACTAGCTGACATCCGTTATGGTCGTTTAGAAGATAAGCATAATTGGATGTTTAGTGTTTGCTAGGTCATAACGCTAACAAAAGCGTTAGATGTTTCGTATAAGAATAGAGATAATATATTAATGTAAAGATTGATCTACGGATGATAAAAATAGGTATTATAGGCGAAGGTGCAGAATTAGATATATTTATTGAACATTTAATTTCTATAGATACTTATCAATTCGTAGGTTTTTATGGTATTGATATTAAAAAATCAAATCAACTTGCTAAAAAATATACCTCAACTGCTTTTTACTCAGTTAAAGAAATTAGTTCTGTTGCAGATTGTTTCATTGTTTTTTCTGATGATTTAAATTATGTAGAATTATCTAAACAATTGTTGCGTCAAGGTAAACACTTGTTTTGCGACAAAGCGCTTACAACTTCGCTGGAAGATTATACCGAGTTAATGAATATTTCTAAAGAAGCCAACGCTAAATATGTAGTCGGATTGGTAGATCGATTTAACCCTGCCTTTCAGTATATTAAGTCAAATGCTGAAAATCCTTTATTTATAGAAACTTCACGTTTAATACATTACAAATCAAATGAACAAAGTTCAAGCATTATTGTAGACTTAATGTTTCATGATATAGATTTGATTTTAGCATTGGCTAAAAGTGAAATTAAAAGAATTTCAGCAACTGGGGTAAAAGTGCTGAGCGATTCGGCCGATATTGCCAATGCACGTTTAGAATTTTCAAATGGATGTGTTGCAAACTTGACTGTCAGTCGGGTAGCTATGATTCAAAAACATACCCTCAAGTTATACCAGCGAGCGTCTTATTTTGATGTCGATTTAATGGCACAACAATGCGATAAATTGTATTTTAAACAACACGATACTGATTCTTCATCGCGCGAAATTATTGCAGCAATAGCAACGGGAGACTCTGGCGTTATTGCCATGGAAAAAATAGCCATTCAAGCGCAATATCCCATTCGTCAATCCCTCGAACATTTTAAATCATGTATTTTAGGTCAATGCGAATCTATACTTTCTGCACATGAAGGTTATTTGGCATTGGATGCTTCGCTCAAGATTTTGAAAAAGGTAAATACTTTTGGGGATGAATAATAAACAGAATAATTAATCGTTATAACGTATAAAATATGAAGAAAGTATTCCATTTTTTTACAAGTATCTTGATCATAGGAGCGTTTGGTTGTAATGCAATAAATCCTGCTGAAAAAGTCCCGACATATATTCAAATAGATAGTGTACAAGTATTGAATATGGTGCCTGCAAAACATGGTTCGGTTTCACATAAAATTACAGATGTTTGGGTATATTACAACTTGCAATTGTTGGGCGCATTTGAATTGCCAGCAAAAGTTCCAGTTTTAGCTGAAGGTAAAGGCCAGATACAAGTCGTTGCTGGTATTTGGGATAATGGATTAAGTGGCACACGTGCTAAATACCCTTTTTTCAATGTGGATACATTTAATTTTACTGCGAGCCCAACTTCTACATTGTCCTATACACCAAAATTTATTTACAGAACAACAGATACACCGTTAATCAAATATTATATTGAAGATTTTGAGCAAGGGAATATTTTTGTGAGCAATTTTGGTGATACTACTTTAGTTAAAACCAACGAATCTGGCGAAGTGTTAGAAGGTGATTGGTCTGGAAAAATTACTATGACTACAGAAAAACCAGCTGGGGAATGTATTACTGCACAAGAGTATTTATTATCACCAAATAAACAATGTTATATGGAGTTTAATTATAAAAGTGAAGCCCCATTTGATGTTCGAATGCAAGTTTATCATGTGGGAACTAATATAACATCTGATGTTATTAGTTTTAAACCAAGGGAAGAATGGACAAAAGTTTATGTTAATTTAGGTGGATTTGCATCCTCATTTCAATATGGAAAATTTAAATTTATTTTTAAATCCTTATTGCCATCCGACAAAACAACTGCCAAGCTGATAGTTGATAATTTTAAAATTATTTATTTTAATTAGTGAGAAAAGAAGTAAAAGAAGGACTGTTTTTTTATGCGCTATCTGATTTTATTACAGCTTCAGTAGGGTGGGTCTTGTTTTTGTTTTATAGAAAAAATAATATTCAACTCGTCGATTTCAAATCTTTTATAGAACAATTTTCTCAAAAAGATTTGTTGCTTTCATTATTTGTTATCCCTTCAATGTGGTTAGTGTTTCACTTATTTTCAGGTGCTTATTTTAATCCGTATCGTAAGTCTCGATTCATAGAAATTTATCGCACATTAATTATTACTTTATTAGGCTCTGTTGTTATTTATTTTACGTTTATACAAAATGATGTAGCACAAGATTTGAGCTATTATTTCAAATCGTTTTTTCTATACTTGTGTATCCAATTTGTAGTGACATCCATTGGTCGTATCATTGTTTTGTATCAAATCAAAAAGAAGATTTACAAAAGTCAATTTGGTTACAATACTTTAATCATTGGAGGTAACCAACAAGCTATAACTATCTACAAAGATATTGTAGACAACGAAGTGAAATTAGGATATGAATTTAAAGGATTTGTATATGCTGATGATACAGGTAATAATGGCATGAGTGATTTCCTGCCAAAGCTTGGAAGTATCAATGAGCTTAAACGCATTATTGATAAACATCATATTGAGGAGGTAATCATCGCAATTGATACTTCAGAACACAATAGATTACAATATATTTTAGCGCAATTATCGCATCGGCATGTTATTATTAAAATCACACCTGATTTGTACGATATTATTTCTGGATCGGTAAAAACGAGCAATGTATTTGGTGCTGTATTAATAGAAATTTATCCGGAATTAATGCCTGATTGGCAACGTGTTATTAAACGTGCATTGGATATTTTTATCTCAACTTCTGTGTTAGTATTGATAAGTCCTTTGTATTTGTTTGCTGCAATAAAAGTCAAATTATCCTCGCCAGGACCTATATTTTACAAGCAAGAACGAATTGGACTATATGGCAAGCCATTTAAGATATTTAAGTTTAGATCTATGATGATGAATGCCGAAGAGAAAGGTCCTGCTTTATCGAGCGAGAATGATCCTCGTATCACGCCTTGGGGAAGGATAATGCGAAAATGGCGTATTGACGAATTGCCTCAGTTTTACAATATTATTATCGGTGATATGTCACTAGTGGGGCCACGTCCAGAGCGGAAGTATTATATTGATATCATTGCCCAAACGAATCCTCATTACAAGTATTTACACAAGGTAAAGCCAGGGCTTTCTTCATGGGGAATGGTAAAATTTGGTTATGCCGAAAATACAGCCGAGATGATTGAGCGCATGCGTTACGATTTGCTTTATATTAAAAACTGTTCACTTGTTTTAGATTTCAAAATCATGGTTTACACGATTTTAGTTATCTTGCAGGGCAGAGGCAAATAATCAATATGCGTAAAATATTATTTTTAGTTTTGGTGTCTATTTCAGCAAAGTCATTTGGGCAAAAAAACTATTTTCAACAAGGTGTATCGTATCTAATTAATGTAACTTTAAACGATCAAAGTCATATCTTACGTGGGTATGAAAGTTTAACTTATACCAACAATTCAAAGGACACATTAAAATATCTTTTCTTTCACTTGTGGCCTAATGCGTACAAAAATGATAAAACAGCATTCACAGCACATCAAGTTGAAAACAAAGAAAAAGATTTTTATTTTAGCAATGAAAATGATCGTGGTTTCATCGATAGTTTAGATTTTAAAGTAGATGGTGATCCTATCAATAGTAGTGAGTATAATAATCACCAAGATATTATTATGCTTGAATTGAACAAGCCATTATTACCTAACCAAAGTATTGAAATCAATACACCTTTTCGAGTTGTGCTTCCTGAAGTGTTTTCGAGAATGGGACATGATGGACAGCAATATCAAATTTCGCAATGGTATCCTAAACCAGCAGTGTATGATTTAAAAGGATGGCATCCGATGCCATATTTAGATCAAGGAGAATTTTACAGCGAAATCGGATCGTATGAAGTCAATATAACTTTGCCTAAAAATTATGTTATGGCAGCAACTGGCGATTTGCAACAGCCAGATGAATTGAGTTTTATGCAAAAAAGAACCATTTCTTTAGATAGCAATTTCGTCAAAAAAGAAAATACGAACAATGAATTAAGCAGTGAGACAAAGACACTAACATATAAGCAGCAAAACGTTCATGATTTTGCTTGGTTTGCCTCGAAAGAATATCTAATTGAAAAAACCGAGGTTGAGCTTTCGTCGGGAAGAAAGGTGATGTGCTACAGTTTTTTTAAGCCTCAAAATGAAATGATTTATAAAGGTAGCAGTCAAGTAACGGCTAAAACAATCCGCTATTTTTCAGATCATGTAGGAGAATATCCTTATAATCAAGTGAGTGTAGTGGATGGTAAATTGTTGGCAGGTGGCGGCATGGAATATCCTAATGTCACTGTAATTGGTCGCATCGATAGCAAATCAATGTTACAGACTGTCATTATACACGAAGTTGGACATAATTGGTTTTATGGTTTGTTGGCTAGCAACGAACGCGACCATCCTTGGATGGATGAAGGAATCAATTCATTTTATGAAGGTCAATTGGATCGTATGTTAACGCGTGAACTTTATCCTGATAATATGCAATCAAACAATTTAGAAGATCGTATCGGGAATAAATTAAACGGGCCATTTATTTATCAATTTTTTGCAACACAACGTATAGACCAGCCTATTGATATTAAAGCCAATGAGTTTACAAAAATGAATTATGGCGGTATAGTATATAAGAAAGCTCAAATGATGCTTGATTATCTGCAAGCATATTTAGGTCAGGAAGTTTTTGAACGTGCAATGAAACGTTATTATGCTGAATGGCATTTTAAACATCCTTATCCCGAAGACTTTAAAAAAATTATAGAATCGGAAAGTGGAAAAAATCTCACATGGTTTTTTGAAGATGGACTCAATACCACGAAGAAAATAGATTTTAAACTTGTCCGAATTCAAAATTCTAGTGAAAATGAAACATTAGTGTACGCTAAAAGCAATACTGATTTTAAAGGTCCCATTCCGGTGAGTGCAAGTATGGGAGATAGTGTGTATACAACACAGTGGGTTGAATATCCATATGACAAGCCCGCTCGATTTGCATCTAAGTCGAATCAATTTAAATATAGTGTCGATGCCAGTAGAAAGTTGCCAGAGATTAATATAGCCAATAATTCAAAATCAGGACTTGGATTTAAACTCAAGCTTGGTGTTGGATTAGGTTTGAGAGAGAAAAACGAATTGTTTTTACTACCATCTTTAGGATATAATTTTTATGACAAAGCTATGCTTGGTTTTGCCTTGCATAATTTACGTTGGCCCAATTCTAAGTTTCAATTTGCTTTAGCACCTATGTTTTCTATAGGAACTAAATCATTGGTAGGTTCGGGTATTTTAGGGTTTACATTTTATCCAAAAGGTTCAATACACAAAGTAACGCTAGCGCTTAAAGGTCGTTCGTATCATCATCAAGAAAGTACATTAAATATATCTGATCCTTTGTTTCTAAGACATATCAGATTATCGCCTTCTATTACATTTGATTTTAAACCTAGCATTGCTCGCTCGCCTATTGAAGATCAAATCATATTTGAATATTTTGGTATACTCAACCAACAATTCAAATATACAAGAGATCCTATCGATAGTTTATTTCGTCCCTCAGTTGATGATTATGAGGCTACTCATCTTGGTCGCATTTCTTTCATTCATAAAAATAGTCGAACATTTCATCCTTACAGTTATCGATTTGCTATGGATGGAAATCATAATTTTATCAAGTTGGGCTTAACGGGCAATTTGCGTATTGATTATCATCTCAAAGATAAATCATTTTATGCTCGTGGGTTTGCAGGTAAGTTTTTTGATTTCAATAATACAATTGGTTATTTTGCTTTACGTCAGCAATATTTTGCTTCGACGTATACTGCTTCAAATGATATGATGTATAATGATGTTTTTGTAGCTCGTAATGAACAAACAGGTACATTATCTCAACAAATTTCAATGCGTGAAGGTGGGTTTAAAATACGAACCAATCAATATGCAAATCCTATAGGTATAAGCAACAATTGGATGACTACAATCAATTTGCGCAGTGATTTACCCATTAAGTTTCCAATAAAAATTCAAGCATTTATTGATGCTGGAACCTTCGCAGATGCAGGCAAGTTAAATCCAAGCGGCAATAAACTGTTGTTTGATGGTGGGTTGGAATTTCACTTTATCAACGATATGCTAATTGTATATGCACCATTGTTCATGAGCAAAGACTTTAAAGATTACACCAAAAGTGTTTACTCTAAAAATCGCTTACTGAATACAATGACGTTCTCATTGAACATCGCGCAGCTCAATTTTTTAAATACCAATAATGCAACAAAACTTATTGGGTTTTAATTGCTGCAGAAGGTTTCTTCTTTTGTTCGGCATATTCCATTGAAGCTTTGATGAATCCAACAAACAATGGATGTGGATTTTCGACGGTAGATTTTAATTCAGGATGAAATTGTGCTCCGATATAAAATGGATGATCTTCGATTTCCACAACTTCGACTAAGCCTGTTTTGGGATTTTTACCTACAGCTTTCATGCCTGCTTGTTCAAAAGTTTCAAGGTATGAATTGTTGAATTCCCAACGGTGACGATGACGTTCTGAAATATAGGATTTGCCATATACTTCATAAGATTTTGAATTTATATCCAATTCGCAATCAAAAGCTCCCAAACGCATTGTGCCACCCATTTGAATGATATTTTTTTGATCTTCCATAATGTCAATAACTGGATAAGTTGTGTGTTTGTCCATTTCAGTTGAGTTCGCTGTTTCAAAACCCAATACATTTCGAGCAAATTCAATGACACTACATTGCATGCCTAAACAGATTCCAAAAAATGGAATTTTCTTTTCGCGAGCGTATTGGATAGCTAAAATTTTTCCTTCAATACCACGATTGCCAAAACCAGGCGCTACTAATAAACCATAAAGTCCACTGAGTGATGATTTGATATTTGTGGCATCTAAGTATTCTGAGTGGATATTTTTTACTTCTACTTTGCATTCATTCATTGCACCGGCATGTATGAAAGCTTCTAAGATAGATTTGTATGCATCTTGTAGTTCGACATACTTACCAACCAGTCCTATTTTTACGGTTGATTTTGGATTTTTCAATTTAGTTAAAAAACCTTTCCAGTTTTTTAAATCTGGCTCATTACGCAAGGGTAATTTTAATTTTTCCAAACAAATAGCATCCAAATTTTCACGCATCATATTCAATGGAACATCGTAAATAGTTTCAGCATCTGCGGCTTCAATAACAGCATCGATGGTTACGTTACAAAACAAAGCAATTTTACGTTTGATGTCTGCATTGAGGGGCTCTTCTGTTCGACAAACGATGATGTCCGGCGATAAGCCATTTTCATTCATCAGTTTGACAGAATGTTGTGTAGGTTTCGTTTTTAACTCTTTTGCTGCTTTTAAATAAGGGACTAATGTTAAATGCAACACGATACAATTTTCGTTACCCATTTCCCATTCAAGTTGACGGATAGCCTCTATATAGGGTAAACTCTCAATGTCGCCTACTGTTCCACCTATTTCAGTAATGACAATATCATATTCATGATTGGTTGCAAGTAATGTGATACGTCGTTTGATTTCATCTGTAATATGCGGAATAACCTGTACGGTTTTACCTAAATAAGCGCCTTCGCGTTCTTTGTTGATGACGTATTGGTATATTCTTCCAGTAGTTACATTGTTAGCTTGAGAAGTAGGTGTACTTAAAAAACGCTCATAATGTCCTAAATCCAAATCGGTTTCAGCACCATCGTCGGTTACATAGCATTCGCCATGTTCGTATGGGTTAAGTGTACCTGGATCTACGTTTATATAAGGGTCCAATTTTTGAATCGTCACTTTAAAGCCACGTGCTTGCAACAATTTTGCCAGTGAAGCGGCAATAATTCCTTTGCCCAATGAAGATGTAACACCGCCGGTTACGAAGATATATTTTGCCATAGTCTTTATATAAAGGATTGACCTGAGCTAAAAAACAACTTCGAAAATTGCAAATCGTTCGGAGGTCAGGCAAAGGTAGGTTATAATTTTAGTGCATCAAATAAGAAAAGCTTCTTGGTGGATATTTTGTTTGTTTTGTTATCAAAATCTACATTTAATACGTTTTTTTAAATCTTTATAAAATAACTAAACTATACATTTTTTATTTTTTCGTCGTTTTTTACTTTGTATAAAGTGTTGTAGATAGTCTTAAAATTGAGTTGAATTACATGTTTGACCAGCCAATTTCTATTTTTTTTGTAAAAATTACCTAAATTTGGGTAAACAAGTTTTAAATTTTTGTTTTTGTCATTACATTGGAGAATATTTGTAAGTTGAAAAACAAGTTTGACCATTCGAAAGTCAGATTTTCATATTTCGACCTACTACAATTTTTTTAAAATTATGAAACTAAAAGCTCCAGTAAGCGTAAAATGGTTAGCAGAATTTGTAGGTGCCCGATTAGTCGGTGACGAAACAATTCAGGCAGATGGAATTAATGAGGTGCACAAAATTACGCCTGGCGACATTTCTTTTGTCGATATTGAAAAGTACTATAACCGTACTTTGCAAAGCGAGGCTTCTGTAATATTAATCAATAAAGAAGTGGAATGCCCCAAAGGTAAGGCCCTATTGATAACTAAAGATCCAGCTGGTGCTTATGTGAAATTGGTCAAACACTTCCGTCCATTTGAACCTGCCACTAAAATGATCAGCGATACGGCCGAAATCGGTGAGGGTACTGTTATCATGCCAAATGTGTTTATAGGCAACCATTGTAAAATTGGTAAAGATTGCATCATTCATCCTGGTGTGGTCATTTACGATTATACTTACATTGGTGACAGAGTCAATATTCAAAGTAATTCAGTTATTGGCGGCGATGCATTTTATTTCAACAAACGAGATAATGAGGAATTGCGTTACATGAAACTTGAAAGTTGTGGTCGTACTTTTATACACGATGATGTAGAAATAGGTGCTTGTTGCACTATTGATAAAGGCGTAAGTGGCGATACTATTATCGGACAAGGAACTAAATTTGATAATTTTATCCATATCGGACACGGAACTATCATTGGGAAAAATTGTTTGTTTGCTGCCCAAGTCGGTGTAGCAGGCAAAGTCACGATTGGAGATAATGTGCTATTATACGGTCAAGTCGGTGTATCGAAAGATTTAGTGATTGAAAGCAATACCGTGGTGTTGGCCAAAAGTGGCGTAGGCAAATCATTGCCTGGTGGAAATGTTTGGTTTGGTATACCAGTACAAGATGCCAAAGATAAAATGGAAGAATTGGTTTGGGTAAAACGTATTCCTGAACTTTGGGATAAAATGAAAAGTGATTTTTAAAACACTTAGTTTATAAATTTAAAAAGGTGCATTTTCGAATCCACCTTTTTTTATGTTGTAAATTATTTTAATTAATTCTTAAGCATCGAAACCAAAGCTTCATTGTAGGTTTTTTTCCAAGTTTTTATTGATCCCCAGTTTTCTTCATCTATAATGACGTCATCTGATGTAACAAATCCTAATTTTTCAAATGAAGCTCCCACCATTGCAGATTCGAAATTAGAAATATGTTCTGGTTTTATAGTAACTAAAATTCTGCTTTGAGCTTCGCCAAATAGAAATGCATCTTTACGGATCGCTTGATGCGATATAATCTTGAAACCAAGATTTTGGTGAAAGCCACATTCCATCAATGCTGTAAACAAACCTCCTTCGGCAAGATCATGAGCCGAGGTTATTAATTTCGATTCGATTAATTTCAAGACATGTTGTTGTACTGAAAATTCTTCGTCTAGATTAAATGCTGGTGCAGGTGATAATTCTACACCAACTATTTTGTGCAAGTATTCGCTACTGCCAATATCATTTTTACTTTGCCCAACTAAATAAATTAAATCTCCTTCTTGTTTGAAATTCATCGTCATGCGGGCATTGATATCTTCAATAATACCAACCATACCGATGGTAGGTGTTGGATAAACAGCGCCATCTGGTGATTGGTTGTAAAAACTTACATTACCACCTGTAACAGGTGTGTCAAATTTTAGACAAGCAGCACTCATGCCTTTTAATGCATACACAAATTGGTAATAAACTTCTGGGTTATATGGATTTCCAAAGTTCAAACAATTGGTTATAGCAGCAGGAACTGCTCCGCTACAAATAATATTTCGAGCTGCTTCTGATACCGCTATCATGCCACCTACATAAGGGGCGGCATGTACATATCGACTATTGCAATCGACTGTCATAGCTATTCCTTTGGATGTTTCTTTGACCCAAACTACTGCGGAATCCGCAGGAGAATTGGTGGTAGAATTGGCTGTGCCAACCATGCTGTCATATTGGTTGTAAATCCATTGTTTGTTAGCAATATTGGGCAACGAAATTATTTTTTCAGCTACTGATTTTAAGTCACTTGGCACTTCAATCGAATCAATTTTGAATGCATCACGTTGTGCAAAATAAGTCGGTTCTGTATATTCTCTCTCATATACTGGTGCGCCGCCTCCCAATACCATGCTTTCAGCAGGTAAGTCCGCAACGAGTTCTTCACCCATGTAAAATTTAAGTGCTTTATCAGTTGTTACTTCTCCTATTTGCGCACAATGGATATCCCATTTGTCAAATATATCTGTTACCGTTTTTTCATGTCCTTTTTTGACCACAACGAGCATACGTTCTTGGCTTTCGCTCAATAACATTTCCCATGCTTTCATGTTTTTTTGACGAGTGGGTACTTTGTCCAAATGGATAATCATGCCGTGTTCACCTTTAGCGCTCATTTCCGATGTACTACAAGTAATACCTGCAGCGCCCATATCTTGCATGCCTATGACAGCATCGGTTTCTACCAATTCCATACAGGCTTCTAATAATTTTTTCTCCTGAAAAGGATCACCTACTTGAACAGCCGGTAAATCTTTTGCACTGTCTTCATTGATGTCGGCACTGGCAAAACTTGCCCCGCCTATACCATCTTTGCCCGTATCACTACCGACTATAAATACTGGATTTCCTTCGCCATAAGATGTTGCCGAAATAGTTTTGCCTGTTTTCATAACACCAACGCTCATGGCATTGACCAAAGGATTTGTGCTATAACAATCCTCAAAATAGGTTTCGCCACCTACGGTTGGTACACCAAAGCAATTGCCATAATGTCCAATACCTTTAACCACGCCTTTGAGTAAATGTTTGGTTTTGTCTTCGTTTAAATTGCCAAATCGAAGGGAATTCAAAGTTGCAATTGGTCGTGCACCCATTGTGAAAATATCACGATGTATACCTCCAACACCAGTGGCAGCTCCTTGAAATGGTTCGATAGCCGATGGGTGATTGTGCGACTCGATTTTGAAACTACAAGCCCAACCATTGCCTATATCGATTAAGCCCGCATTTTCTTCTCCTGCTTTAGCCAATACTTTAGAACCATCTTTTGGCAATGTTTTTAACCATTTGATAGAGTTTTTGTAACTACAATGCTCGCTCCACATCACGCTATACATGGCTGTTTCCGTAAAATTAGGTGTTCGACCCAATACAGCGCATATGGCATTGAATTCTGATTCGGTTAGTCCTAGTTTTTGCGCTTGTTCGAGAGTGGCTGCTTCCATATGGCTTAAAATTGAGTTGCAAAAATAGGGCAGAGAGTTGGGTTTACATATTAGATACTTGATAAATTACGCACAAAATTCAGCTTAGATGACAAAATTTTTTTACTTAAAAAGCTACTATTTAGTGTTTTTTTGTAGTTTTATGATTGAAAAATAACATATATGCTCACGCAAGAACGTGCAGACCGAATTGGAAACAGATGGTTAGACCTTTGGAACAATGATACTGTAGATGAATATTTGACACAATACAGAGATGATATTGTGTTAGTTTCTACCGTAGCATTTCGACTTTTTCCAGATACTAATGGTCGCATTTCGGACAAGAAAATCTTAAAAGAATATTGGGAGCTAGTCCGTAATAAAATTCCTCAATTCAAATTTGTGTTAGAGAAAATAGATTTTTTTGAAAATAAAATTTTAGTTTTTTACACAACCCAAGATTTAAAAACAAAAGCAATTGCCATTTTAACTATCGACAATAATGATATGATATATAAGTGTGAAGTCAGTTATGTATAATTTTTTTATAAATCAATACCCATGCCTAGCATCCAACGAAATCCTGCTTGTGGGAAATAATAGTTTTGCGTTGTCAAGCTTTGATTATACAAATAACTAAATGTGTATCCGTTGGCTTCGTATTGTGCGTTGAAGATATTGTACAAACCTGTGCGTAAATTGAGGGTGCTTTTTGCTTTAAGTCGAAGAGGGTAATTTACTACTACATCAGTTACAAAGAATGAATTAATCGACCTGTTTACATTACTTGTATTGTCAAGAAATTGTCTGCTCACATACTTTGGTAACAAATCTATTGAAAGGTTTTCTATCGTTTTGCCCACTTGCCCTCGTAATGGAAATAATGATAATCTTCCACCTAAAATCAAGCTTGGAGAAAAGGCAATATCTGTTTTGGTATAATTGATTTGTTGTTGTCCGCCATTATCATAATCGTCGATGAACTCAGTGAAATTGATTACTTTATTTTCTGACATTGATAGATTGAATGCTAATTCGAATTTACGTGAAGTAGGTTTCCATTGTGATTCAAGTTCTAAACCCAAGCGATAGCTTTCGGGGATATTGGTTCGAGTATATGCACCGACATCATTAATCTTACCAGTGAGTACAAGTTGGTCGCGGTAATACATTAAATATGGTGTAGCGAAAAAGGCCCAAACATTGTTTTGGTTGTATGTGTAATGCAATTCTATGTTATAGAGTTTTTCAGGTTTAGGTAGCGAGGCTATGCCTGCTTCGATGTCTTCGCGATTTGGTTCTTTCTGTGCTACACCAGCTAATATACTCGCTAAATGTTTTTTGTATTTATAGGTTACTTTTACTTTTGGATTAAAAAAGTTAAAATGCAAATCATGTACTATTGTTGGATTTTTGCGAAAACCATTGATGGTATAATCTACTTTTCGATATTGCATATCAGCAAATAATGTCAGTCGCTCTGTTGCGCGATAGTCTATCATACTATAGATATTAAAATCGTTTTTGAATGCAGTCAAATCATACCACGTATAATCATCAGGTACACCATATTGAGCCCATTTTATTTTGCCAAAATGCTTGCCCTCGTACTGATTATAATTAAGGTAAATACCCGCATCTAATTTTTTTGTCAAATAGTTGAGGTAAACACGACCACCATAAAAATCATTGTCGAGCCACAATTGTCTGATGATGTCTGACGAAAACGAAGTGTCATTGCCTTGTATAAAATTGGGTAATCCATAATCTGAAAATTGTTCGCTCATACGATATTCTTCGTAATAGCCTTTTCCTTTGGTATAAAACAAAGTGCTGCCTATTGACCATGCCGAATTGATTTTGTGATCCAAAAAAAGTTGGTAATAATCCTGTCCATAGTTGTCGGTTTGATTCGTATAATATGTACCATCACTTTTCAACCCAAGTTCATTCAATTGTCTATTGGTACTCAGGCTATCTTGTGGTATGCCGTTCCATGCTTGACCTGTTTTCTCAGTTCCCTTCATATAGTTGAAAACAACTTGCGATTTGTCTGAAATCAAATATTTGGAAGTCCATTGAAATGCTTTAAGATTGGATGCAGAGCGATCTACAAAACCATCGGATGAAATACTCGAAGCACGAACTGTTGTGATAAATTTATCATTGATTAATCCTGTGCTAGCCTTGAGTGTATTTTTAAATGTATTGAACGAACCAAAGTCAGTTTGATAGGAAAATGCAGGCTCGACATAATTAACATCTAGTGTGTTGATTGCAATCGATGCACCAAAACTACCTACACCGTTTTTAGACGTACCAACACCTTTGCTTACCTCTATGGATTGAGCAGAAGAAAGTAAATCGGGTGTGTTTACAAAAAAAGTTCCTTGGCTTTCGGCATCATTGACTGGTACACCATTGATAGTGACATTGATGCGGGTTAAATCTGTACCGCGTATCCGAATACCCGTATATCCAGTGCCAGTGCCGGCATCCGAATTGACTACAACCGAGGATATTGAATTGAGCAAAAAAGGCAAATCTTGTCCTTGATTCAACCGCTTGCTTAGGGCTTTGTCAATTAGTTGTGTTGACTTTTCATGAAATACCTGTTGACGATATTCTTTAATGACAGATGCTGGCAATTCAATGTTGCGAAGCGTGTCTTTTTTTTGGGCAAAAGACCATGCACAACCGTGCATTAAAACCAGCGTGAAAAATAATTTTTTCATACTACCAAATTGTTTTTGTGCCATACACGAGCAATTAGCCACGTATAAAGCGGATTAAAAAAAATCGGTAAGAGAAGTGTAAAGTTCGCTTACCTTTCCTAAACAGCATTATCTGTTCTAGGTTCTACGGGTATTTTCTCAGATTCCAATTTGATGGAAACACCCCGAGGTAATTCTTCAACATCGAATAAATAGTATTGATAGAAGAATACGCAAACTTAACACCTTAATTCAAATATTTAATTTATTTTTACAATTAAACATCTATTTAAAATATGAAACGTCTCATCTTAGCTATTTTTTGTACAGTTCAATTAATTACTGTGTATGCTCAAAAAATGTCTTCGTTCGAAATTCTTTCCGACAAATCCTATCAAACAATCATAGATATTCAAGTGGGCGACATACAACAACAAAAAGTACAAACCCCGCAAGGCGAAGCTGTTAAAATATTGGTAGACAAAGGTACACAGTGGCTCAAAGCAGGAGCGCCAGATATTCCAAAATTGTCCTTTTCGGTCATCATTCCTAATCAAAAAAATAGCACCATCACAGTGCTTGAAAGTGAGTATACCGATATTCAAAATATTTCAGTTGCACCAAGCAAAGGCAAATTGTATCGTAACCAATTGCCTTCTACTATACCTTTTACCTACGGTGAAGAATATACCAAAAATGCATTTTTCCCTACCACGCTCGCGCAATTAAATACACCTTATATCCTGCGCGATTTCAGAGGACAAACCATCCATGTCAATCCTATTCAGTATAACCCTGCTACAAAAACTTTGCGTGTGTACCATCGAATCAAAGTCAAAGTTGAATACAGTGGCATTTCTTTAACCAATACCTTACCCGAAGCCGCACGACCAAATACTGTAGTAGAAGATTTTGACAATATATACAACAATCGTTTTCTCAATTATAAAACCACTGCCACTCGCTATACACCATTGACCCAAGTAGGTAAATTATTAGTGCTTTGCCCAGCTAATTATTTAGACGAAATTAAACCTTATGTTCAATGGAAACAAATGAAAGGCATGCAGACAATACTCGTCAATACAGATACCATGACAGGAGGAGTTAACGAACCTTCAGTATTAAATTTAGTGAGTCAATATTACGCTACACAACAAATTGCATACCTACTTATCGTTGGTGATCATCCCAATGTTCCAACCCGAAATGCAGACAATATGCAATTTCCTACTTTGTTAGGTCCTTCAGACAATGGCTATGCCTACCAAAGCGGTAACGATCACTACCCAGAATTTATCGTAGGTCGTTTCTCGGGCGAAAACAAAGGCGACATAGTTACACAAGTGAAACGTACGTTGATTTACGAAAAAACACCAAACACATCAAGTACTTGGGCTCAAAATCAAGTTGGTATAGCGAGCGACGAAGGTCCCGGTGATGATTTTCAAATGGATTACGAACATATCCGTAACATCATGGATAGCAACAAAAACCAATATAGCTACCTCAATAACATTGAATTGTACGATGGTAGTCAGGGAGGAAATGACGCTACTGGGGATCCGCAACCTAATGATTTGAGTACTGCCATCAACAATGGTATCAGTCTGCTCAACTATTGTGGTCATGGTAGCGACAATTCATGTTCTACCACAGGATTTTCATCTGCCGATGTAGCCAATCTCACCAATACAGATGGCAAATGGCCTTTCATGTTTGTGACGGCTTGTCTCAATGGTAATTTTACATTTGGTACCTGCATTGCCGAAACCTTACTGCGCGAGCGCGATGCCAACCAAAATCCCAAAGGTGCTATTGCTACGCTCATGAGTACCATTTTGCAAAGCTGGGATCCACCTATGCAAGGTCAAGACGAAATGAATGCCATCCTTAGAGGAGCACGTCCCAACAACAAAAAGAATACCTTCGGTGCTATAGCTATGAATGGATGTATGAGTGTCAATGACGACTACAATACCGCAGCCGATCCAGATGGTGGTAATGAAATTACAGATACTTGGACTGTATTTGGCGATCCTACCTTGCTTGTGCGTACCAAACACGAAGGCACAATTGCTTGCGCACATACAGCCGAAATAGGCCGAAATTCTACATGGTATACAGTGGCTTGTCCTGTCGAAGGTGCTACTATAGGGTTGTATTACCAAGGCAAATTTTTAGCAGAGTCTACAGTAAGTGGAGGCAATGCAAATTTCAATTTTCCAGCTATTACAATGCTGGATACGGTGTTTGTTACTGCTACCAAACAAAACTATGTACCTTATCTTGGTTATACACGTGTAGTTGATTTTCCTGTTGCTGTCAACGATATTGATGCTTCACAGGCCGTACGCCTTTATCCTAATCCTGCATCAACAGTATGTACAATTCAAACGCTGCAACAAGAGATCATACAACACATACAAGTATATAACATACAAGGTCAGCAAGTACTAAGCCTTCAACCTCGGAGTACTTCAGCCACCATCGACTTACAAACGCTCGCTGCAGGTCCATACCAAGTGCATATACAAACGCCATCGGCTACGTACAACCGCACTTTGACTAAACTAAAATAAGTTTTTTTGGAGCCGAGCTTTATAGTTTTATTCAACTAATTCTTTCTACTTTGTAGTCTCGTCTTTCCTGACGAGACACTGAAGTATCAAGGCTATACTTCGAGGGCAATTTCTTTATTTAGCTGATTAGCTCTGTTCAACATTGTAAATGTCGAACAGATATGGTTTTGCAAACCGTTTAGCAGTATTCATTTATTGAGTAGCCCAAAAGTTCTCATTACTGCAAGAAAATTATTTTAAATTTGAGTTTTGTAAACGGATAATGTTGACTTTTGTTTGCATAAGGGTTATAAATCCTTGGATAGTGGTTCTGGATTTCAAATCCCGAAGAGTATGTGTCGATATCATTTATTTATAATAGAGGTGTATGTATAATATAAAAATAATATCCATCTTCATACTTTTAATCTAATTTTATCTATCTTCGAATTTAGATTATGATTTGAGTTTATGACATTCTGCAGTTAGCGGTCAGTTGATAGCAGTATCAAGAATTTAATATTTTATTCAGCATTAATGACTAATAATTATAGCCGTATTTTAAAACAAGATATGTATCAAAAAAGTTTTTTCAATTTAGTTTTTCTTTTTCTTTTTTCAACAACAAGTCTAATTGCTCAAACTAATTATAATGATTTAAAAACAATTTGGGAAAATACTAAAAATGCAGATTCGACAAGATTTAATGCGTTGGCTAAATATTATACTTTAAATAATCAGGTGCAACCCGACGCTACGCTTGAAGTATTAGAGTATTACTACCAACTAGCAAAAGAAAAAAACAATATCAAAGAGCTTTACAATGTAGCAAATGACAGAGGTGGTATTTATCGACTAAAAGAAGAATTGGAATTATCTATGCAATATTATCTAGAAGCAGAAAATTTAGCAACGAAACTAAATGATTCTGCCTTAATAGCTGCTATTTCAGGTAATATGGGTAATGTTTATGCTAACAGAAAAGACTACAAGAACGCTTTAAATTATTTCTCTAACTCGTTTAAAATATTTGAAAAAATAAAAGATAAAAAAGGCGAATCGCGAATGCTAAGCAGCATAGGTAATGTCTACCTTTACATACAAAATTACGATTTAGCTTTAGAGTATTATCAAAAAGCGTTATCAACAATTGAAAATATTGATGTTCCCCAAAGAAGTAAAGCGGTTATTTACTTAAACATTGGTTGGACAAATTATGAAATAAAAAAATATAAAGAAGCGAAAATATACAATGAGAAGGCATTAAAAATTTTAGAAGAAACAAATGATAAGTTTTTCTTATTTTCTAGCTATACAACTTTGGCTCGAGTTCATCTTGAGCTGAATGAATTTCAACAAGCAACCGATTATACTGAAAAAAGTTTGACTTTAAGTAAAGAACTAAAAGTATCTGGATTAATACTTGAAAGTCAAATCATCTCTGCTCAATTAGACTTTAAAAAAGGAAATATTGAAGCTGCAAGAGAAAAAGGTGGATCTATTTTGATGGGGTTAGATAAAAATGCGAGTTTAGAATCAAAGAAAAATCTTTACGATGTATTGTACAAGTGTTATCAGGCTGAAAATAACCCGGAAAAATCTTTAGAAATGTACCAAAAATATACTGTTTATAAAGATAGTGTTCTATTCGAAAAAAATAAATTTACGCTCATCAGAGAAGTTATCAAGAGTGAATTTGATGATTTACTTCAAAAAAACAAGCTAGAAATCGAGAGGGAAAAATCCAAATTAGAATCCATCCAAATTAGAAAAACTTTGGGTATTATTATTGGATCATTTATTTTAATAGCGCTGATTGTATTATATTTTATTAGAAACTCACGAAAGAATTCCCAAAAAAGAGACGATTTGCTTCAGGAAATTGAAATCCTAAAAAAGAGTAACATAACAATTACGCCTGATACACCAAAAGCATCTAAACCTGATGAACCTAGAACTAATGAAACATTCCAACTTAATCGGGCAAATATTGAATCAACTATAAATCGAAAGCTCAATGAAACCGATTGGAATGTATTAAATGTTTTATTACAAAATCCAGTTAGTTCAAATAAAGAAATCGCTTCTCAAATTTTTATGAGTGTTGATGGGATTGGTTCTTCCTTAAGGAGAATGTACGAGTATTTTGAAATTGGAGATTCTAAGTACAAAAAAACGGATTTGATTAGAAAAGCCATCCAAATTTCTTCTAATCTCTAGAAAAATCCCCAATAAAACGCATTTTCACAACTAAGCGTGAAGGAATTCATTATTACGCGTGATGAGATTTTATATTTTAAGATTGAAATTTGTGATCTAAATTTATTTAAATCATGCAAAAAATAATATTCTTCTCAGCTTTCACCGTAATCTTATTTCCAATCCTTTGTTTTGGACAATGGACTTCACAAGATGGAGTCAATGGTCAAGTTTTTGGCGACATGCTTGGCAGTTACAATTCAATAGCAACTGATTCTACTGGAAATACTATGGCAGTTGGAAGTTCTCTTAACAGTGATTTAGGACCAGAATATGGTTATGCAAAAGTGTTTGATTGGAATGGTTCGCAATGGATTCAAAGAGGTCAGACTATTAATGGCTTTGCATTTTTTAGAGCAACGGGTAGAGCTGTTGATCTTAGCGCAGATGGAAATACACTAGTAGTAAGCAGTGTTTTTGCTTATAATTCTCTCAATTTGGGATCCGGGGTAGTTAGGGTTTTTGATTGGAATGGAACCGAATGGATACAAAGAGGAAACAATATTGACGGTGAGGGCGATGGCGATGAATTCGGTTCGGATGTTAGTATTACGCCAGATGGTAATTTTCTTGCAGTAGGTGGCCTAAAAAATACAACACTAGCAGGGGGGCTTTTATCTCAAGGACACGTAAGAGTTTATCAATGGAATGGGCTATCATGGATACAAATGGGACAAAATCTTGATGGAACAGTAAATTACGAAGAATTTGGGCGTGTCATAGATATCAGTGCCGATGGTACTATTGTAGCTGTTGGTTCAAGAAGTTTTTCATCTGCTGATAGTAGTAATATAGGTTCGGTTAAAACTTTTTCATGGAACGGTACGCAATGGATTCAGTTTGGCAATAGTCTTGAAGGTATTAATGCTTTTGACCATTTTGGTTCATCAGTATCATTAAGTCATGATGGACTTACTATGGCTGTAGGTAATCGAAAAAACAATGGTGGGGCTTCCTATGTACAAGTTTTCACTATGAATAGTAACATTTGGGTTACTCAAGGGAGTTCAATTTTTGGAGTTGCCAATGATCTTGGTGGCGCAATGTGTAGCCTTAATTCAGATGGTAATATTGTTGGTGTAGGCTTTCCATGGGCAAACTTTGTAGACGGAGTTGCAAGAGTATTACAATGGAATGGAAGTAATTGGATACAGGTAGGAAATGATCTAATTCCCAACAGTGGCAATATACTCGCCTTTGGAAGCGAGATATGTTTAAATGCAAGCGGATCTAACGTGCTAATAGGATCTTCAGGAGACGGAACAGTGGATATTAATTCAGGTCGTGTGTATATGTTTCAAAACAATTCATTGTTGAGTAATGTTTTGGAATATTCTGATAATCCATTAGAAATTTTTCCTAATCCAACGAGCAATTATGTTCAAATAAAAAGTAATCATGAAATTGATTCCTACTCTTTATTTTCTGTTGATGGAAGAATAGTTAAATCTGAAAAAGTTTTAAATTTAAATCAGATAACGATTGATATGACTGAATTAAATTTAGGCATTTATTTACTAAAAATGAATACTCATGGTCACATTATTAATAATAAAATAATTAAAAAATAAATTTTTAAATAACGTACATATGAAATTATCAACTCTAATGGCTCTTTTAGCCTTACTCACTTTCGCCCATTCTAGTTCGGCACAGTATTACCGGACTTCAGTTCTTGGCAACACACCAAAAAACTTGAATAAGGAGCGTGTTAATGTCAAACTGGATACTGACCCTGATTGGACTACTATTTTTTCACAGACGACAACACCACAATGGTCAACTATAAAGACTCTACCATTTACTTTCCAGTTTAATGGTAGCCCGGTTACAAGTTACAAAGTATCATCAACTGGGGTGCTCACTTTCAGCACTGCAGCAACAAGCGTTCCTGGAGCAATTCCAAGTGCTTTGCCATCTGCTTCGATACCTAATAATTCAATTTGCTTGTGGGGCATACAACCTTTAGATACACGTAGTTTTATTTCACATAAGACTTTTGGCAAACCTGGGAACAGACAATATTGGGTTATGTTTTCATTTTGTCCAAATGGAACAATAGCTCTGTCAACTTGGTCAATAGTTCTAGAAGAAGGTTCAAATAATATTTATCTTGTTGAACAATGGAACGGTGCTGGTGGAGTTTCAGCCCTTTCTGTTGGTATACAAATAAATTCAAGTGTAGCTTTTTCTGATCCGCTTTCTCCTTCGGTACCAGTAGTTTCTAATTATGACTTTTCAATGGCTGACGACAGATACCACCGTTTTGCACCAGGTATAAGGCCACTAAAGGATATTGAGTTAATTGATTTTAAAATGCCTTATTATACCACTCCAGGAAACAAAACTATAACAGGTACTATTCACAATGTAGGAACAAACGCTGTTACTAATTTAAATGTTACATGGAATGATGGGTCAGGTCCGGTTTCTGAAAATATTAATGTAAATATTGCACCAGATAGTATTTACACTTTCACTTGTAGTAACCAGTGGAATGCTCAAGCAGATCCTCAAAAAATACTTACTTTATCGGTTACCACAACGGGTGACTCAAATCCACTAAACAATGGTTCTGAAAAACCAGTCACAGTTTTGGGAACTATACCAACAAAGTATGTAGTTGTTGAAGAAAGAACAGGAACATGGTGTGGCTGGTGTCCAAGAGGATCTGTAGGAATGGCGAATTTAGAACAAGAAGCTCAATTTATTGGAGTTGCTATACATAGTAACGACCCTATGGCAACTACTGCAGTTCAAAATTACGATGACCTTATTGGTACCTTTATGTCTGGTGGTGGTTTTCCAGGTGCCATGTTTGATAGAGACAATGAAACTGGCTTTAACGGTGGAATATCAGCGTTATTGTCAGAATTCAATATACGTAAGGCTTACGCAGCGCCATGCGAAGTTAAAAACCTAACTTTTAATTTGAATAGTTCGACCAATACTATAAACATTTCTGGAGAGACCGAATGGTTTGGTAAAATTCGAGGAGATTACCGCCTTTCATGTGTTATAGTAGAGGATGATGTCATCGGAACTTCCTCATCTTGGTTTCAATCAAATGCTTACGCAGGTGGTGCAAATGGGCCACAACAATTTCCTATTAATGTAAACAATGGGTTTGATTTTTCTACCGCGCTAAATCCTGCAGATCCTACTGGCTTTGGGGGATACGACCATGTAGCGCGGTATTTATCAAAAAACGATTTATTAGGAGACCCGAATAGTTTACCAGCAGGGGAGGTGCCAATGGGTACTCATTCTTATACATTTGATCCTATTCCTGCCAATGTAGTTAACAATATGACCAAAGCACAAGCCATCGTTATGGTAGTAGATAAGTATACTGGTGAAATACTCAATGCGAAAAAAATCTCCTTAAACTCTGCCCCTGCAAGTGTAGTAAATGTGGAGGACCAAATAAATTTGAATGTATACCCTAACCCAGCACAAGACTTGGTTAATGTAACATTCGATTCGAAAAAAATACTTTCAAATGTCAGCATTGTCTTAAAAGATATACATGGAATTGAAGTTAGAAGGATTACATCTATTGGTCATAACGAAAAGGTAATGTTGGATACTAAAGATTTAGCGAATGGAATGTATTTTTGTTATATTTTAAATGAAGGGCTCACAAAAGGCGTTGAAAAATTGTTTATTTTAAGATAATAGTATATCAAATATTGGTCAAAAAGGACTTGTGTTGGAAAACTAAATACCAAAAAAAAATTACAAACTGTTTAATTGAAAAAAAATAAATTAAAAAAATATAAAATGAAAAAAATAATCACTTCTGTTGTTTTGTTACTTATTGCAAAATACTCTTTTGCACAATTTACCAATGTAAAAGACACTGTCTTCAGCACCATGTCAATTAAAAGTGAAAAGACGATATGGGATACACTATTTAATTTTGGGAGTACAGCAATCCCTTTTACGTGGAACCTTAGCACTTCAACAATAATTGCACCAGGTCATTCAGGAATATCTATTTGTTCCTTTCCGGGTGCTTGCTATGCTTTTGACAACACAGTGCATTCGGAAATTGCAAATCCATCAAGCTCATTAACTCTTGCCTTAACGTGGAAAATAGACTCAACTGCGGCTATAGGAAGCACTTCATACGTGGTTTTAAATACAAATATTAATGGGGGAAAAGATTTGGTTAGAAAAATAACTGTGGTTGGGAATCCATTATCCACAGAAGTATTAAATTTTCAATCAATCAAAATTTATCCCATGCCTTTCGCTGATATCCTAAATGTAGAAATACCGAATATAAAATCTTCAAAAATTGAAATTGTAAATATTTCTGGATTAGTCGTAAATACCACACCTACATTAGGTAACGAAAAAACAGAATTAAGCATCAGTAATTTAAGCTCAGGTTTATACTTTTTAAACATATTTGATGCGGAAAATAAGATTATCGTTCGTAAGAAAATCATCAAAAACTAGTCTTTTTCTTAATTAAAATCCATTTTTATTTTTAAAAATACCATGAAACAAATTTCAATTTTTATTTTGACTTTATGTCTATCAGTTAATTTGCAAGCACAAAATTGGGCCATTATCCCTTCTGGATCAACAGATGATTTAACATCATGTTCATACGGTAGCCCATCCCATGTTTACATTACGGGGTCCCAAACAATTATAAAAAGTACAAATGGAGGATTGAGCTTTTCTCCCCTGAGTGTTGCTTTTTTACCCGCGAATTCATCTATAAATTCTTGTTTTTTTACCTCTCAAGACACAGGTTTTGTTGTGCTAGAGGATATGAATGGATTAGGATTTATATATAAAACAACAAATGGAGGCAATGCCTGGACCTCTGTGCTGTCATCAACTCCTTTTCCTATAAATAATATAACTTTTCCTAGTTCGCAAATCGGGTATGCCATTAGTGACGAAAATATTTATAAAACTACTGATGGAGGGAATACTTGGACAAGTATCTATTCTAGTTCTCCAAATAGTGGTTTTCATTCTAATCTTCATTTTAGAAATAATAATGATGGGTATGTGGTAGGTTTAACTATTACAATGACTGGTTTGGAAGCAAAAACTGTAAAAGTAACTGGAGGAAGCACTACTAATGTTACTAGCTATCCAGCATATTTCTTGTTTTCAGATGTTCACTTTTTAAATGTAGATACTGGATTTATTGTAGCACTAGATTTTGGTACAGCCTATATTTTGAGAACTACAAATGGAGGAGCCACATGGACAAATGTTTACAGCAATTTAAATGAAGTATCAGCTTTAACATTTACCACAAGCTTAAAAGGTTATGCTGTTGGCACTAGCGGAACCATTTTGAAAACTACAAACAGCGGAACTAACTGGGTAAATTCACCTTCACCTACTATACAAGATTTGATTGCAATCACTCATCTCGATTCTGCAAATATGATTGCGGTTGGTGCATTGGGGACTATAATCAAAACAACAGTTTGTACTGGTGTTCCAACTTCTGGTACTTTGGTTATACCTCCATCCTGTTCGCCGGTTACTATCAATGGTATAAGTTATAATTCAAGTGGCAATTATACTCAAATACTGGCCAATAGTAATGGATGTGATAGTACGTTAAATATTACTGTAACTATTAACACGCCTTCTGCAACTAGCTTAAACGTAAACACTTGCTCACCTTATACACTGAATGGTATCACATACTCAATGAGCGGCACCTATACTCAAAATTATACTAATGCAAATGGTTGCGATAGTATTGTCACCTTAAACTTGATTATAGGTAACATAAATGCAAGTATTTCTCAAGCTTCATCAATTCTAACTGCATCACCATCTGGTGCAACTTACCAATGGCTCAATTGTCCAAGTTTTACACCCATTACAGGAGCAACCAATCAATCATATACCGTAATTTCTAATGGATCTTATGCGGTTAAAGTTACTCAAGCAGGATGTATTGATACTTCAACTTGTATAGCAGTTAATGGGGTTGGATTAAACGATTATTTGAATAATGAAGGGTTAGAGATTTTACCTAATCCAAACAATGGTTCATTTACTCTTAAAAGTACAATTGAATTAAATGATATAGAACTAGTATTGTATTCGATGACTGGCCAAATTGTTTTGGAACAAAAACATAAGAATGGTTCTCAATTTAATTTCAATATTTCATCTCAATCTAATGGGATATATTTTCTGCATATAAATTCGACAAATAGCAAGGTAGGTTATAAACCTATTAAGGTGTATAAAAACTAAATCCCAGTTCTTTGAACCATCTAAATAAAAGTAAACGTTCTATGAAGCATATTTACTTCATAAGTTAATTCTGTTGCGTTCCTCTCTAGCCCTAACTTGTCATTACTGACGAGAGCGGGAAGTATCTGAACAAAGCGAAGTGGTTTGGCTTCAAAAAAGAAAAAATAGCTTTGATTCATTTTGAAGCATTGTAAATCATAGAATGTGTATTTTTCTAGTCAATTCCATTATACCATTTAAGGTGTTTAAACTACTTTTGCATCAAAATAGCTATTCATGAGCATACGATTATTGATAACTGGAGGGACATTTGATAAAGAATACGATTTGCTGAACGGTAAACTCTATTTTACAGATACGCATGTCGACGAAATATTGAAACGTGGTCGCAATACAACGGATGTCAGTACGCGCACGTTGATGATGGTAGATAGTCTCGAAATGACAGATGAAGATCGTGAGTTGATTGTATCGCAATGCATTAAATGTGATGAAGAAAAAATCATTATCACACATGGTACCGATACCATGGTTGAAACAGCCTTGCAAATCAAAGCTGCTCAAATCGATAAGACAATTATAATAACTGGTGCTATGATTCCATATACGTTTGGTTCCAGCGATGGCTTGTACAATATGGGTAGCGCTATGGCTTTTGTGCAAACTTTACCCCATGGAGTTTATATAGCTATGAATGGCAGATATTACCAATCCGATAACGTACAGAAAAACCGAAAGACGGGTTATTTTGAAGCGTTAAAGTAGTTTGCTTTTTGCATTTTAGTGTGGTTAATAATCGGTATAATTTTAAACTTACTAGCATTATGCTTTTCGACTTGAGTGGATGGTTTAGGCTTTTGTACAAGATATAATTCGTTATTAATTTTATTCGTGGTAATTTTAATTCAAATTCACGTGTTATGTTTCTCGCACTTATAGGCATCATTTTATTTATTTTTTCATTTCGAATTCCAGCGCAATTGTCGCGCACCATTGATCCAGCAAAAATCAAATCGGGACTTCGTTTAGGGGCCTTATTGTTGATTGTACTTGGTATGCTTGGTTCATGTGTCAAACAAATTGATGCGGGGTATATAGGTATTCAATCCCTTTTTGGAAAAATACAAGAGCGAACTTTGGTTAGCGGTTTGAATATCATTAATCCATTGATAGATGTGAAACAACTCGACGTTCGTACTCAAAATTATACCATGAGCGGCGTGCATGATGAAGGAGACAGAACCGGCGACGATGCCATTCGTGTATTAACAAAAGATGGTTTGGAAGTGACTATTGATTTGTCCATTCTTTATAGAGTGAGTGCTGGCTCAGCGCCCAAAATGATTCGTGAAATAGGGATAGATTACAAGGATAAAATCGTCCGTCCAATGTCGCGTACCAAGATTAGAGATAATGCTGTTTACTATGATGCCATTGAGTTGTATTCTACCAAAAGAGATGATTTCCAACAAAAAATATTTAAGGGCCTTGAGTCGGAATTTTTGAAAAGAGGATTGATACTTGAGAATTTGTTGGTTAGAAATATAACTTTACCCCAAGCTGTAAAATTGACTATTGAAAGTAAAATCAGTGCTGAACAAGAAGCGCAAAAAATGCAATTTGTGTTGCAAAAAGAAAAACAAGAAGCTGAACGTAAACGTGTGGAAGCGCAAGGTATTGCTGATTATCAACGTATCATTGGGGAGGGATTATCTGATAAACAATTGCGATACGAACAAATAAAAGCCTATAAGGAATTGGCCGCAAGTGAGAATAGTAAAATAATTATTATGCCTGCAAATAACAGTGTCATATTGGATGCTAAATAGATATTTTTAATTACAGGTTATTTAGGTTCAAAAATAGTTTTAAGCATCGCATATAATTGTGGATGATTCTGCTCAAGTAGTTTTGGTTTTTCAAAAAAATATTCTGCTATCACTGCAAAAAATTCTGCTTCATTGGTGCTCGCATAAGGATTGATTTCAGTTTCATTTTCTTTGATGTCTAGTATCATACCACGAATTAATCTTAGCCAAGGTGTAATCAAATCATTGGGTAATAAGTAAGCAGGAACGCCATCTATGACGCCATCCGCATGATCGATTAAATGTACAAATTCATGAATAGCTGTGTGGCTTCCATCGCGTCTATCAAAGCCTTCGCGCAAAGCGCGTAATGATAAAAGCATTGTACTATTCAATGCACCTTCGCCCACCATGCCCATGAGTTTATGGTCTTTATCTACTTTGAAATTTTCGTCAAAATGATCTTCGTACAACAAGACTTCTTTGATGTTGTTGTACTCCCATTCAGGAAAATTAAAAATTGGAATGATAGCGCTTGAAGCAATTAAAACTTCATCTAACAATTCATGTTTTGCATTGCCGACTGATGTGAAACGTACTTGTTGTAAAAAATGAATAACTCGATTTTTAAAACTTTCTCTTCGTATGGGATTTTCAATAGCTTTGTAAAAGTCAACTTCTTCAATTAATATTTTTTCGATAAGAATAGGATCCGCTTTTTCCTTCGTGACATTAGTCCGATTAAGACTTTTTTTGACCAAAAAATATAAACCTAATAAAGCAATTAAGACGAAGATGATTTGCATACTATTTTTCGTAAAGATAATTGTTCTTTTATAAAGCATGTCAACTCTTCATCAAACATTACGGGCATAAAAGAATGTAAAACTACTTCGAGAAAATAATCTGGACTGGCGCAAAGCCTCGCAGAGACACTGTATTCATTGAATTGTAGAAACAGTTAATATACATTCATTTTAAAAAAAACGCCCTCCATTTCTGAAGGGCGGTTTCTTTCTTTATACTTTATACTCAGTACTTAATACTCAGTATTAGTCATTCTTTTTCACTTTGCTGACGTGTGTCAAGTTATCGTTTTCAAATACTTGGATGGTGTATACGCCGCTTGCAATCTCGCCTAAGCTGATGCTTAGTTTGTTCATGCCTGCTTCGCTACGTCCTTGGATTTGTTTTACGATTCTTCCACTCATATCCAATACTTTCACGGTTGTGTTTTGTACTTTACTTGTGTACAAGTCGATGTTCAATACATCTTGTGTCGGATTTGGATAGATGCTCACCGTATTGCCATTGCTTGCCCATATTAGGTCAACAATCTTAGCGTGTAACGTAGCGTTGTTGTTAATATCTACTTCTTGAAGTCTATAGTAGTTGTGTCCTAATTGTGGCGCAGTATGTTCAAAATTGTAGTTCAGTACATTGGCACTATTTCCATTTGATGCTTTAGTTGCAACTTTAGCAATAGTTGAGAAATCAAAACCATCTATACTGTGTTGTAAGTTGAAATATGAATTGTTTAGTTCGCTAGCTGTTGTCCATTCAAGCATATTACTTTGAGCAAGTTTGCGACCAGTAAAATTGGTTACAGTTGCAGCTAATGGGACATTGCCTGGATTAACACTATGCACATAGAAGCTACTAAATCCAGTAACGGGGAAACTCAATTCCCAATAATTGCCATTCCATGTTACAGCAGGAGCGATTACTTCAGGTGTACCAACACCAAGTGGACCACCACTAACTTTTGTAATACGAATATTACTTATACCAAGTAAGTCAGCAGGACCTGTTGGTAATTGTGGCCATGTTGGACTTGCTGTGTTGTAAGTATTGAAATCAGCTTGAAGCAGTGGTAGTATAACTTCCATTGCAGGTCCGTTGTTAGTAGTATTAATTTCAAATCGACGTCTAGCATATGGTTGGCCATTGTAATCTAGTACAGCAGAACTTACTATTACTTGAGTTACTACATTTCCTAAATTTACACCTAACCCAGTTTCGATTTCGCAAACAAGGTTGCAACTTGCATTGTAATATTCAACATGACTATTTTGGGGTTGATCAAAATTGGTGGTTGATGAGCCAGAAATTGACGCAATGTTTGCACCCACTGATAATGCAAGATTTCCACTTGCAGGATTAACCGTAACGAGGGCTGTTGAAGAAACAGTACAACCATTAGCATCGCCAGAAACTACTGTGTATACATTTGTAGCTGGTGGATAAAATAAAACACCATTGCTAATTCCATTTGACCATGTGTAGGTAGTACCACCAGAGGCAGTTAATGTTATTGGATTTGTACCGCATACTTCAGGAACAGATGGTGTAGACGCTATTGATATAGGCAAAGGTGCAGGATAAGTGTGTATTGCTATTGATTCTGTATTGCTACATCCATTTCCGTCTGTACCTGTTACAGTATATGTAGTTGGCGAAACAAGTAAGAAAGGCGTATTGTCGGAAACGCCACCTGTCCATGTATATGAAGAAGCACCGCTACCAAATAGTGTTAAAAATTCATTGGCACAAATGGTATCATTTGGAAGTGCATTTGCAACTACTGTTGGAAGACCATTTACCGTCAAATCAGCTGTTGAAGTAGCAGTACATCCGTTACCGTCAGTACCTGTTACTGTATACGTTGAAGTACCAGTAGTAACTGGAGTATAAGGTAATCCATTTGAAGGGGTATTTATACCATTTGTCCAAGTATAAGTAGATGCGCCAGATCCACTAAAAGTAGATGGGTTACCTATACAAATCGAACTAGGAGCTATGGTTGCTGAAACTGAAGGTAAATTGTTCATATTAACAACTGCTGTTGCAGTATTTGTACAACCATTCAAGTCAGTTCCAGTTACAGTATATGTATTTGCTGTGGTTACAGTAAATGGTGTGTTATTGGAAACGCCGCCGGTCCATGCATAAAAACTAGCACCACCGCCAGTTATTGTTGCAGATCCGTTTTCACATACAGTTTGAGTTGTAGGAGTTGCTGTTACAACTGGTATAGAATTAACTTGTATTGAAACAGGTGTTCTAGTATAAGATGGACATCCTGAGCCAGCCCAAGTTAGTATCACTTGGCCGTCTCCAACGCGGACACCGCTAGTAGCGACTAAGTTTGTAGCAGAAGGGGTTACATATCCACTTCCACCGCCTGCGCCTCGGCAATTGCCACTTCCTGCACCGCCATACCAGCCTCCGCCACCGCCATATCCTTCGCATCCACATCCAAACGATGCTGGAGAACCACCTTGTCCAAATGCACCTGCCATGTTAGTATTATTAAAGCTTGCACATGTTCCGTCTGGTCCTGCAGCTAAAATTGTTGCACCTTTACCGCCTGGATTAGCTCCAAAGCTAGGCTCACGATAACCATCGCCTCCACTTAAATTAGCGCCACCGCCAACACCGCCTACCACATGAAGTGCGCTCCAATAGCCTGCACCACCGCCACCGCCAGCTACAATAATTCGATTGTTTAAACCAGTTCCGCCTTGACGTACATCTGAAGCGCCACCACCTGCACGACCAGCACCATCGCCAGCGCCACCGCCATTATATCCACCTGCTATTGTTGTAGGTTGGTTTCCTACATAAATAGTTAATGTTTCACCAGGAGTTACAGCTATTGTGCCTTTAGAGTATCCACCAAAATTTGTATTGTTTACCCAGTTTGCACCACCTTGTGCACCCCAGCATTCCATATCGATAGAAGTTACACCCAATGGTACTACAAAGGTTTGTGGTGTGCCTGTATATGCAAAAGTTAGAGATGCCCCAGCACTAGGAACAGCCTCCGCATAATAAATAGTAGAGGACCCAGGAGTTACAGATAAATTAGCACCACTTGGTGTTGTGCCTATTGGAGAACCTCCAGTTGGAACTGTATACCAGTTAATAGTATTTCCTGCAGAGACTGCATTAATATCAGAACTTGCTCCGATGCAAATCGAAGATGGTGTTGCTGTAACTGGTGTAGGTGCTGGGGTAGAATTCACCGTTATAGTCGAAAAGCTTGTTGCTGTTGCGCCACATGCATTTGAGGCTGTTACAGTATAAGTCTGGGTATTTAGTGCGGTGAAAGGTGTTGCATTTGTAATTCCTCCAGACCATGAAAAAGTACCTGTACCGTTTGCTGTTAAAGTCACACTACTTCCTTCACAAACTGTATTTGAAGGAGTTGTAGTGACACTAACCGTTGGCGAAGGTATAGTTGCAAATGTTATAGTTGGCAATACAGCTATATTTTTTTTAGTATAATACCACATATCTGGATATCCATAGTGGTAATTTGTTAAGGTATTAGTTGGGAAAGTGTTTTGAGTACATGAATTACAAAATTTCATATCGTAATAAGTTAGGTGCTGCCCTATTTGTGAAGATGTTCCAAAATAATAGCCATCTGTCGCACCTTGAAATAATTGCAAAAGATATTGAGTACCTTGAGTCAACCAAATTGGATTTGGAAGATTACCATAGCTATATTGAGCAGCAGGTCCACTGACTTGCATTTGAGTTATAATTGCTTGAGTAGCAAAATTAAATAATGTCACATAACGTGTAGTACCATTAGGTTCTCTTTTCCCGAAAT
>Ga0247831_1002131_pt1 | contig 33643 bp, 34 predicted proteins | sample LaCruzMarch2015__9_FD_192406 | JGI IMG/M metagenome (GOLD analysis project Ga0247831, IMG submission 192406) | Freshwater microbial communities from meromictic Lake La Cruz, Castile-La Mancha, Spain - LaCruzMarch2015_1m | ecosystem: Environmental > Aquatic > Freshwater > Lake | place: Spain...
GCGGTTCGGTTTCGAATAACCCTGCGCCCTTGGCGGCGCAACCAGCGAGCTTTGATTTCAACATAGGCCTGATTTGCTGTAAAAGTAGAAACCATCTCCTGTATAAATTCAGTTTAGAGCGATTTTCGATCAGTCTGGATCATAGCCGCACGATGTGAAGTAGTTTGCGCATTCGTTTGGCTTGAAGATATCGACGAGCCTGCCGATCAGGTCCCAGAGGCCGTTCACGGTCCGCTCACCGATCTTTCTGAGCATGGCCTTGAGTTTGGAGAAGGCCTTTTCGATGGGATTGAAGTCGGGGCTGTAGGGCGGCAGGAAGCGCAAGGTTGCGCCTGCCGCTTCGATCCGTTCGCGCACCGAGGCGCGCTTGTGGCTCGACAGGTTGTCCATGATCACGACGTCACCGGGTCGAAGTTCGGGCACGAGGACCTGGGTGACATAGGCTTCGAACCAGTCGCCATTGATTGGACCGTCCAGCACCATCGGCGCAACCATTCCTGACATGCGCAGCCCCGCAACCAGCGTGGTGGTTTTGCGATGGCCATGCGGGAAGCCCATGCGCAGGCGCTCGCCCTTGGCGCAGCGGCCATGGCTGCGGGTCATGTTGGTCGCGGTCCAGGTCTCGTCGATGAAGACGAGCCGTTCGGGTTCCAGATCGAGCTGCCCGTCGAACCAGTCATGCCTCTGCTTCAGGACGTCGGGACGGTCCTGCTCGATAGCATGGCCAGTCTTTTTTTGCGCGTCATGCCGTGACGAGCAAAGAAGCGGTGAAGCCCGGCCACAGAGACGTTCAGGCCGATCTCGGCCAGGCCCGCGCGCAACTCCTCAAGCGAGATGTCCTTGCGCGCTTCCCAGAGCCCGAGAATGTCCTCCCGCCGCGCCTCGACACGGCGTGATCGCATGTCGCCGCCTTGGGGTTTTGGGGCAATACTGCCGGTCGTGCGCCGCCGTTCCTGCCAGCGGATCGCCGTCGATGGTGCGACCCCAAAGCGAGCTGCCGCAGCACGGCAACTCATCCCCGCATCAATCGCCGCAAGAAGCCGGACACGCAAATCCAACGATAAAGGCTGACCCATCCATGCTGGCCTCCTTCACCAGCACGGATTCTGAATCAGAAAATCCGCCCCTTGGGAATCCCTTACGATTCAGAGCGGTCGAAAACCGCTCTAAGTGGTGTCTCCACCAGGATTCGCCATGCACAGGTCCGAGACCTTGCCGATGCAGGTCCCAGCATCCGCGTTCTTGGCCTTCTGCTCGATAAGACATTGATCGATCGTCTGTACGTCCGCGTCGGCTGGCGGCCCGGCAGGCGGCGTTTTCGCAAGTGCGGGGAACGCAAGAGCCGCCAACAGCACCGTCAATAAGCATCTGCGCATGGTGGTCTCCTGGCGTGTTGATCAATGTGCGATCACAAATGGGCCGAGTTTGCGGCGGCGACCCGGCTTTATGGTTCACACAAAATAAGCCCATAAAGCAAAATATGCCCATAAAGGGGGAGCTGCCGTTATGATGCTGCAAAATATTGCGGCCATAGGGGAAGCGACCAGGCCAATCCAAAGGCGCCTGTTCGCAGGATGGTCTTCGAGACCTCAAAACCGTCCGTTCGCGTTCCGTGACAGATTAACGATCATCATAAACGCACGCCGCTTGGCGGCCGGAGGACCGAATTTGGTGAAATTGACGAAACGTGCGCGCGAAGAAGCCGAGCTGTTCATCGAAAAGGGCAAGGCCCCAGCGAAATTTGCCCTGCACACCCGCCGCGTGCAGGAGCAATTCTGGCCCAAAATCAGCAAAGCCGCCCTGCAGATCCCATTCGCCAAGGATTTGACCGCCGCTTATTACGCCGCGCGTGACCCACAGACGCCAACCATCGCCAAGGCCAGCTTGATGGCGGCGCTTTTCTATTTCGTCGCGCCGGCTGATCTGGCGCCGGACGTCGCGGCGGGAATCGGCATTTTGGACGACAACGCCGTGCTGGCGGCGTTGATGGCTCTGACCGCGGCCCATATCGGCGACAAGCACTGGGCGCAGGCGCAGACAGCGCTGGAAGACGTCCACCCAGGCAAAAAAACGCATGAAACGCCGCGTGAACGAGGCGATTGCAGGCTTTTGTAGCGTCCATTCGCCTCTTTGGACAGGTTGCGCCCGCAGCCTTTAGCTGATTGTTGCCATGGCCTTAAGGCGCTTCTAGGGTGGCGCCGCACAGGGATTCTCGGGGCCTTATAAGTTCATGTTCAGTAAGATTTTGATCGCCAACCGGGGCGAAGTTGGCGTGCGCATCATCAAGACGTGCCGCCGCTTGGGCATTAAGACGGCGATCGTTTATTCCGAAGCCGACGCGGACAGCCTTGCAGTTGAATTGGCCGACGAAGCGATTTTCATCGGCCCGGCGCCGGCGGCCCAATCCTATCTGGTGATCGATAAGATCGTGGACGCGGCCAAAAAGGTCGGCGCCGAGGCGATCCATCCAGGCTTTGGCTTCTTGTCCGAACGCGCGGAGTTCGCCGAGCGTCTGCTGAAGGAAAAAATCACCTTTATCGGTCCGAACCCGCACGCGATCTCCGCGATGGGCGACAAGATCGAATCCAAGCGCGCCGCTGGCCTCGCAGGCGTGAACACGGTCCCGGGTTTTGTCGGTGAGATCAACGGCGTCGAGCACGCTTTGGAAATTTCCAAAGAAATCGGCTACCCGGTCATGATCAAGGCGTCTGCGGGCGGCGGCGGCAAAGGCATCCGCATCGCCTGGAACGACGCCGATGTGCGTGAAGGCCTGCCAGCCACGCAAGCCGAGGCGAAAGCATCCTTCGGCGACGACCGTATCTTTATTGAAAAGTTCGTCACCGAACCGCACCACATCGAAATCCAGGTCATCGGCGACAAGCACGGCACAGTGCTCCACCTGAATGAGCGCGAATGCTCGATCCAGCGCCGCAACCAGAAGGTCGTGGAAGAAGCGCCGTCGCCATTCCTCGACGCAAAAACCCGCGCCGCTATGGGCGCGCAGGCTGTAGCGCTTGCAAAGGCCGTGAACTATGACAGCGCCGGTACGGTTGAATTCATCGTCGATGGAAAGAAGAACTTCTACTTCCTCGAGATGAACACACGTCTGCAGGTTGAACACCCGATCACGGAAATGATCACCGGCGTCGATCTTGTCGAGTTGATGCTGAAGTCGGCTTACGGCGAAAAGCTGCAGTTGAAGCAGGACGACGTGAAGATCAATGGCTGGGCCATTGAAACCCGCATCTACGCCGAAGACCCGTATCGGAACTTCCTGCCGTCTATTGGCCGCTTGAAACGCTACAAGCCGCCGGTGGAAGGCAAGTTCGGCGACGTCACCATACGCAACGATTCCGGCGTGCGCGAAGGCGATGAAATTTCGGTGTTCTACGATCCGATGATCGCCAAGCTGATCACCCACGCGCCGAAGCGGATTACTGCGATCGACGCCCAAGCGAAGGCGCTAGATTCCTTCCTCATCGAAGGCATTCGCGACAACGCGCCGTTCTTGAACGCCGTGATGGCCGAGCCGAACTTTCGCGCCGGCAAATATACGACCGCTTATATCAAGGACACCTATCCAGAGGGATTCAAGGGCGCGCCCGTCTCACCGGACCAACAAGAGCGCTTCATTGCGATCGCCGGCTTTGCGCACTCGCTGCTGGACCGCCGTGCACGCGAGATCTCCGGTCAGATGAATGGCCGCCGCAATACGCGCCGCGAATGGTCGGCGGTGTTGAATGGCGAGACGGCGAAACTCTTCGTCGATCTCACAAGCGATGGCGCGGACGTCAGCATCAATGGGTCGAAGGCCGAAAGCCTAAATGCGTCTTGGGTGCCGGGCTCGCGCTCTGTGACAGGGTCGTACAAGGGCGAGGCGTTCGAAATTCACTTGTATCCTTCAAATCCCGGCTACCACCTGCATCAAGGCGGCGCCTCGGTGAAGATTCTCATCATGCGCCCGAAGAGCGCGGAGATGATGGCCCGGTTGCCCGTGCGCGCCCCCGCCGACACCTCCAAGCTCATCGTGTCGCCGATGCCAGGTTTGGTCGTGACGATGGACGTCGAGATCGGCCAGAGCGTTAGCGAAGGCCAAACCGTCGCCGTGATCGAGGCCATGAAGATGCAGAACATCTTGCGGGCCGAACGCGATGGCGTGGTGAAGATTGTCGGCGCGAAAGCCGGCGACACCGTTGCTGCGGACGACGTACTGGTCGAGTTCGTCTGATCCAATCAGACTTCCAGAGCGATTCCTGAGGCTCCATCATGACTCGCTTGCGAGCGGACATCCTGCTCTTGTTCGTCGCCATGATTTGGGGATTTGCTTTCGTTGGCCAATCTTCAGCCATGGCGCACACCGGGCCGCTGGCGTTCACGGGCTGGCGCTTCGCGCTGGCGGCTGTTCTCGTCGCACCTCTGGCATTTCGGGAGATGCAACAACCAAAACTCCGGGGCGTACTGACGAAGCGGCGTCTTGGAGCGATCTTCGCTTTGGGCGCGGTCTTCTTTGGCGCCACAGCCCTTCAGCAATACGCGCTGTTGACCACGCGCGTGACGAATGCGGGCTTTTTGACGGCGCTCTACGTCGTGATGGCGCCGATCCTCGGGTTTTTCTTTCTAAAGCATCGTCCGCCAGCGGTGATTTGGATAGGGGCCGCGGCTTCGCTATTGGGCGCGTTCCTTCTCAGCGGCGGGGGCGGCGGCAGTTTGATTTTGGGCGACGCGCTGATCATGATCTCGGCGGTGTTCTGGGCCGTTCAGATATTGCTGATCGGTTTTCTCTTGGAAAAAGTGGATCAGCCGATCTCACTGGCTTTCGCGCAATTTGCGGTGACTGCGGTGGCGGGGCTCGGGTTGAGTCTTGTCTTTGAAACGTCCGACCTGCCGCCTTTTTCCGCCATCTGGCGGGAGCTCTTGTTCACGGGTGTGCTCTCGGGCGGCGTCTGCTTTACGCTGCAGACGATCGCGCAAAATCACACTCCATCATCCGACGCCGCTATTTTGATGTCGACCGAAGCATTGTTTGCGGCGATTGGCGGCGCGTTGATCTTCGGCGATAGGTTGGATGCAATGGGCTGGGGCGGCTGCGCGCTGATTATTGGCGCAGTGTTGCTAGTGCAGCTAGCGCCGTTCTGGTCGCAAAAGCCAGCGGACTAAAGCGGCGGCGCCGACAAGTTGGTTTCGCCGAAGGTGGCCTCAAACGCCGCGCGCAATGCGTAATCGACGTCCGCCATGCTGGCGGTGAGTCCAAGGTCCAACAAACTTGTGACGCCGTGTTCTTGGATGCCGCAGGGCACGATGCCGCTAAAGTGCGACAAATCGGGTTCTACGTTCAGTGCGACGCCGTGAAAGGAGACCCAGCGCCGCACCCTGATGCCAAGGGCCGCGATCTTGTCTTCCCGCGTGGGGGCTCCTGGTGATGTTCGCTCCACCCATACGCCAATGCGATCGGCGCGCGTCCCAGCCTCTAAATTGAAACTGGCGAGGGCGCTGATGAGCCACGTCTCCAGCTTCCCGACAAAGGCGCGGATATCGCCATTGGCGCGGCGTTTCACGTCAAGCATCACGTAAGCCACGCGTTGACCTGGGCCGTGATAGGTGAACTGCCCGCCGCGTCCGGACTTGAACACCGGGAAACGATCCGGCTCCAGCAAATCGCCCGGTTTTGCGCTGGTGCCGGCGCTGTAGAGCGGCGGGTGCTCCAATAGCCACACCAATTCCTCTGCATCGCCAACCGCAATGGCGGCGGCGCGCGCCTCCATGCAGGCGACGGCCTGCTGATAGGGAACCAGCCCGGATGAAACCGCCCAGCCGATTGGGCTCAAGATTAAAGGTTCACTCATAATTCGAGGTTCATCTAGGCTCGTCTGCACAAATTGGGAACGCTGAGAATGAGCCAGATCGAGGCCGTGAAGGTCGAAATATCAGTGATTCTGGGCCGGTGCGTTCTGCCGATGCACCAATTGCTCAAGATGGGCCGCGGCGCCGTGATTCCCCTGGACGCCAACGAGACCGACGAGGTCTGGGTGCTCGCGAACAATCACCCGATCGCCCGGGGCAATATTTCGATCAGCAATGAGCGCGTTGCGGTCGAATTGACAGGCCCAGCAGACGTGCACGATTTCTACGCAGTGGGGTAATTCCCGCGCAAATTTAATAATTTGGCGTGGTGGGGTCCCCAGCGGCTGACAATCGGCGAATTGGCCTTAAGCAAGGCTTCACAAGCTGGTTCGCCTCTGGTATCCCCCGCGCCTCGCCCAGATGCGATCGTGGCGGAATTGGTAGACGCACTACCTTGAGGTGGTAGCGGGGAGACCCGTGGAGGTTCGAGTCCTCTCGATCGCACCAAACTGAAGATCAGACGATGTAAACTCACGAGTATTTCCCGAACGATCGGATACGGATTGATCGGCGAGAAATGCTCTACACTTTTGATCTAGAGCCTGATCGTTTGAGGTTTATTTGACCTCAAACGATCAGGCTCTAGGGCCGGGAGGCGCGGATGACGGATCCAAATGAGCCGCGCGGCCTGCTCGACTCATCTCAGGACGGCGCGCGCCCCAGCGAGGGCGCGACCATCCATGCAGCCGTCTCAAGTCCCCATTACGTTGTGACGGTGATCGGCGCGGTCGGCGACAAGGATTGGCCGCTGGTGCGCAGATTGGTGCTGGGCGCCCACGCCGCCGACGCGGCTGAAATGCTCGGCCAATTGCCGCCGCACGTCTTCGATTGCGTGCTCCAATTTCTCGGCGGCGACATGCCGGGCGATGTGCTGACGGAACTGCCGGACTATCTGCGCGAACGCGCGTTGGAAGTGCTGCCGGCGACAGCGGTCGCCCGCGCGCTCGCAGACCTTGATTCCGACGATGCGGCGCTGCTGGTTGACGATCTCGAAGAGGGCAAGCGCGAAACGGTTCTGGCCGCAGTACCAGACATCGATCGCGCGGTTCTGCAGGAAAGTCTGACCTTCGAGGAAGAGACCGCGGGCCGCCTGATGCAGCGCGAGTTTGTCGCTGCGCCGGAATTCTGGACGGTCGGACAAACGATCGATCACATGCGCGCGGCGCATGAAGATCTGCCCGAATTGTTCTTCGAAGTGTATGTCGTCGACCCCAGCTTCCGGCCGGTGGGTGTTGTGCCGCTGGCGGCGCTGCTCCGCTCGCAGCGGAATGCGCGCCTTCTCGAAATTCTCGGCCCCGTACAGGCGCTGATCAATCCGGACATGGACCAGGAGGAGGTCGCGTTCCTTTTCTCCAAGTACAATCTGGTCTCAGCGCCAGTCGTCGACGCGGGTGGACGCCTCAAGGGCATGCTGACAATCGACGACATTGTCGACGTCATTGAGGCTGAGAGCAAGGAAGACATGCTCGCGCTTGCCGGCGTGTCCGAAGCGGACGTCAGCGATAACATCGCGCGTTCGGTCCGCGCCCGTGCACCGTGGCTCCTGCTCAATCTCGGCACGGCCTTCATGGCCAGTGCGTCCATCGCTTTATTTCAAGGCACGATCGAAAAGGTCGTCGCACTGGCGGCGGTCATGCCAATCGTCGCCTCAGTGGGCGGCAATGCTGGCAATCAAACCCTGGCCGTGACCGTGCGCGCGCTGGCGGACCGCGAGATGACCGTCGTCAACGCCGCGCGCGCCGTCACGCGCGAAGCCGCGACGGGGGTCATGAACGGCTTGATTGTGGCCGTGGCGCTCGGGATTGCGGCGTCATTCTGGTTCAACGACATAAGGCTGGCCCTCGTCAGCGCCTCGGCGGTTTTGATCAACCTCACCTGCGCGGGCCTCATGGGCGTTCTAGCGCCATTGGCGCTGAAGCGCATGGGCGCGGATCCGGCCGTAGCGTCTTCGGTTTTCGTCACCTTCGTCACGGACGCCGTCGGCTTTTTAGCGTTTTTGGGGCTGGCGACGGCGGTTTTGAACCACAGCCCGTGAGCTGAGGTTTCACTAGTCCTTTCAGGCGAGTTTTCTGGGTTTTGACGCGCCGCTGTCGCAATGTCGGGCGCGGGATTTTCCGCCTTCGCCTGACGGACCGAGCGCCTTTTCATTCCATGCCGTCTCCGATGAAAATATCGCGCGAGGGCCTGAACCTTCTGAAGGAATTAGAGGGCTTCCGTCCGCGCGCGGTTCCGCTCGCCAATGGACGCTGGCTGATCGGCTACGGCCATACGAAATATGCCCGTGAAAATATGCGCGTCACCGAGGCGGAAGCCGAGTTACTGCTGCGCCATGACATGCTCGCGGTGGTGGATGAACTGAACACCAAGATCTTCGCTCCGCTATCGCAGGGCCAGTTCGATGCGCTGGCTTTGTTCGCCTACAATATCGGCCTTGAGAGCTTCCGGGCCTCGGGCGTCTGCGATTTGCTGAATGTCGGCCAGCCGCTGACGGCGGCGAAAGAAATCGGACGCTGGCGCGTTGCGATGGTCAATGGCGCACCGGTAGTGATCGACGCCTTGGCGCGCCGCCGCGCGACGGAACTGGATTTGTTTTTGCGCACGGTGGACAATGTTCGTCCTGCGACGACGCATTTGTTGACGCCCTTGAGCGAAGGCAATGCCACCCTTGCGGACGCGCAGTTTGATTCACCCCTCCAGGTCTTCAGGCCGGCCGCGGAGCCAAATCCCCAAAGTCCGCCAACAAAACCATCAATATTCGAGGTCCCGCCGCAGGAGACGCGGCCCGCCGAGCCCGTGCTCCCGCCAAGTCCACCCAGTACATTGCGGACGCGATTTCACGATTTGATCGCCCGCCGCCGGGCCGCTGCGCTGCAAAAGGACAATGCGCTCTCCGTCGATGAGACAATGACCAGCGAACATGGCGCCCTCATGCTGGGGGCGGGACTTCTTGTGTTCGCAGCTATCGCTGCCCTTGGCCTGTTCATGGAGCGCGTGGCGATCGCGATTGCAGGATTGGCGGCGACGGCTCTTTGCCTTTCGACCTTAGTGCGGTTGCTGGAGCGGCCGAAAGCGCCCGAGGTCGAAGACGCGCCAAGTGATCGCTCTTCGGATTAGCGCCCTTGCTGCGATTCTCGCGGCAATCGCCCGGCCGTCACCGCCGGTAAATCGCGCAATCGCGCGACCGTCGCCTCATAACCCGCAATGACCGCGTCGTCATAGCGCCGCCAATCGCGCAGATCGACAGCGCGCAGATCCGGCAGGATCAGTAAATCCGGTTCGCCCGCCACACCGCGCAAATCCATGGGCAGCGTCGCCGCGCGCATCAACAAACCGGCGATGGGTGGCGCGGCGCGCAGACCATGTTGCGCAACCCAGCCCATGAAGGGCGGCGGATCGATATAATCGCTCGGGGTGAGGGCGGTCTGCCGCGCCACATCGCAGCCCACGGTAAAACCGCGATGAAAGTCTTGCATCACGTCGACGGGAAAATTGTTCAGCACCGCGCCGTCCACCAAGATACGGTCGTCCTCGACGACGGGCGGCAAGATGCCTGGCAGCGAAATCGAGGCGCGTAATCGCCGCCGCAACAGGCCTGAACGGTGAACCTGCGACTTGCCCGACACGAGGTCCGTCGAAACGCAAAAGAACGGCGTGCGCATATCCTCTATATTGACGTCGCCAAAATGCTCCGCGAGTCGCTCATCGACTCTTTTGCCTTCCGTGAGCGCAACGACGGGAAGCACATAATCGCTGAGCGGATTGCTTTCGACGAACGCCTTGCGAATGCGCGCTTCGATTTCGTCGTCGCTCCAGCCCATGGCGACGCAGGCGGCCACGACGGCGCCCATGCTCGCGCCGCCCAGGAAGTCCAACGGAATTCGCGCTTCGCGCAGTGCACGCACAACGCCGATATGGGCATAAGCGCGCGCGCCGCCGCCAGAGAGAACAAGGCCAACGGACAGGCCCGTCAATGTCCGCGCGAAACGCATGCAATCGTCGGGGTCGACATTGCGCCAGTAAAAAATCCGAGCGGCGTTGGCCGCGTTCATCCATTCTGCAGGCGTTGCGGCGGCTGGGCCGTCGCCATGCCGCAACAACACCACATCGACCAATTGCATTTGCCGCACGGCGTTGGGCTCTTGTGGAATGAGCGGCGTGGATGGGCGCGCATCCGTACGTCCAAACACGACAAGCCGATCCGCTTGACGCATACAAAACCGGAACCAAGCGGAATCCTCGATCCGCGTCAGTAGAATGACGATGTCGTTCTGGCTCTCCAATTCGTCGCAGAAATTAGAGGCGAGATCGTAGGCGCCTTGCTGCACAATGGCGCAGGTCCGTCCCAGTTTCTGCATGCTCTCGCGCAGTGCGCGGGCGCGGTGCAAGAGGTCGATGGTTGGCGATGTCGCCACAAAGGTGAAAAGGCGGGCATTGGTGCGGCGGCCCGGCCGCTTCACCTGGCGTGTGCGAAACAGCATGACGCGCGCGAGGCTGTTCATCAGTGCAGGATGCGCGCGGATTAGGCGATTGAATGCCGTGCGCTCAATCCGGAAAAGCTCTGAATCCCGCAACGTGAACACGGAATTTCCATGCGGCTCGCCTGCGATCAGCGCCATTTCCCCGAAGGGCTCGCCGGGGCGGATATAGCCCAGCAATTCGTGGCGGCCGTCCGGCTCGCGCCGGAAGGCGCCGAGCGAGCCTGCAATCACGAAATAGATGGCGTCGGCGACATCCCCTGTTTCGAAGACGGGCCAGCCGCCGGGGATGGAAATCCACTCGACGGCGTGCTCGACCGCGGCGATTGCCTCAGGCGGCGCATCCTTCAAGAACGCAGCGCGTAACAGGGTCTGTCGGGCGACTGAAATGTCCATGCTCAAGGTTTAACACCCATAATCTTTAGAAATTCCGTCTAAAACCAGTTTTGCACCTGTGCGCGGGTTCCCGGCGGCCCGGGCTTGGTTTACCACCTGCGTTTTCGCGCTGGAATCATCGGCGTGGCCAGGATCCGCTTTATGGTCGTCGTACGTTTTGCCCCAAGTCCCACAGGCCGGCTCCATGTCGGTAATGTGCGCACCGCTTTGCTCAATTGGTTGTTCGCCAAGGGGCAGGGTGGTCAATTTGTGCTGCGCATCGACGACACCGACACCGAGCGCTCGCGCGCGGAATATGAAACCGGCATCGAGACGGATTTGATCTGGTTGGGGCTCAAATGGGATCGCAAGGAAAATCAATCCAAGCGCTTTGAATCCTATGATTGCGCCGCAGCCAAGCTCAAAGCGGCGGGACTGCTTTATCCTTGCTATGACACCGAAGACGAATTGGAGCGCCGCCGCAAATTGGCGATGGCCCGTGGCCGCCCACCCGTTTACGACCGCGCCGCGCTGAGCCTCTCGGCGGAAGAAAAAGCCAAGCTCGAAGCCGAAGGCCGCAAGCCGCATTGGCGCTTTAAGCTTTCGGGCGGACGCGTTGAGTGGAACGATCTGGTGCGCGGCGCGCAAAGCATTGACACCACATCCGTATCAGATCCCGTGCTGATTAAGGGCGACGGCGCCTATCTCTACACGCTGCCGTCCGTCGTCGACGACATCGACATGAACATCACGCATGTCGTGCGCGGCGAAGACCACGTGACCAACGCCGGCGTACAGATCGAAATCTTCAAGGCGCTCGGTGCTGAAGCTCCGGTGATGGGGCACTTCCCCTTACTGGTCGGCGCTGATGGCGAGGCGCTGTCGAAGCGCTTAGGGTCTATGTCGGTGGAAAGCCTGCGCGACGAGGGCATCGAGCCGATTGCGGTGTTGTCGCATCTGGCGAAGCTTGGAACCTCCGATCCGGTTGAGGCGCGCGAGACGCTGGACCAGCTCACAGCGGAATTCGATTTCGGAAAGATCGGCCGCGCGCCAGCGCGTTTCGATCCTGAAGAATTGCGCCGAATCAACGCGCAGGTCCTTCACACTTTGCCTTATGACTCTGCGAAAGCGCGTCTTGCTGACATGGGCGCTGACCTTGGGGCAGATTTCTGGGGCGCGGTGCGCAGCAATCTCACGCTGTTTTCCGGCGCTGGAAATTGGGCGCATATCATTAACGGCCCGTTGGAGCCGGTGGTTGAAGACGCAGACTTTCTGGCGAAGGCCGCCGAATTGTTGCCCGCCGGACCTTACACGCTTGAGAGCTGGGGCGCCTGGACGGACGCCGTAAAGGCTGCAACGGGCGCGAAGGGAAAGGCTTTGTTCCTGCCTTTGCGATTGGCGCTCACCGGCCTGCGCCACGGTCCGGAAATGAATCGTCTTTTGCCGCTGATCGGCGAGGAACGCACGCGCGCCCGATTGGCTGGTAAGGCGACCTAGCTTTAAGCGCGGCGCGCCAGGGCCTTCAGCGCGTGGCCTTCCTCCAAGGCGCAGAGCGCTTCTTCTGCATTGTCGGCCAGCGCATAGCTTTCCTTGAATACAGGCGGCGCAAAATTTTCTGCGACCAGGTGGTCGAGGGAGCCGATAAAGGGCCCCCAAAACATCTTGTCGACAAACACCGTGGGCTTGGTGTGTAGGCCCAGCCTGCGCCAGCTCAACGTCTCGACCACTTCTTCCAGGGTGCCGATGCCGCCAGGCAGCACCAGAAATGCGTCGGACAATTCGAACATCATCATCTTGCGCTCATGCATCGTATCAACGCGGCGCGTTTCGATGTGGGCCGGAGGCGGTTCGCGCGTTTCCAAGAAGCGCGGCAGAATACCCAACACGTCGCCGCCGGCGCCGTGCGCCGCCAGCGCCGAAGCGCCCATCAATCCTAAGCCGCCGCCGCCATATACTAGTCTCCAGCCGCGCGCGGCGATGGCGCAGCCAACGCTAGCGGCAAGAGCAAGATAATTCGGGCCGGCAGTGGGAGAGGATCCGCAATAAACGCACACGGATTTGATCGGCTGGGGTAAAAGCGTTTGGTCCATTTAATACCTGTTGGGCAGACGTTATTGTCCGCCTTTTGAATGACCCTAATTTAACAGGGAAATGGGCGGCTGTGCGGCCAAAGCAAGATGCGCTCGATATCCACGCTTAACTCGCTGAAAGTATATTAGAAATGCGCCATGGAGACCGCGCGCCGCCTGTCGCGATTGCACCGGAAGACGCCAATCGGCCCGAGGATTTTCGAATCGCGCTGAAGCGCCTCTGGGCCGCTTTCCGGGAGGTCGGCGGGGCTGAAATGCGTTGGCGCATGGCCGCCGCCTGGGTGCTGACGATCACCGCCAAGGTCGCCGCCGTCGCCGCACCTTTTCTGCTCGCCGATTCCATCAACAAGTTCAGCAAAGGGCACAACGAAGCGGCGCTGCCGCCGTTCTTAGCCGTCATCGCCATCTGGACGGCGTTGCGAGCCTTCGCCAGCGTTGCGCCGCAAATGCGCGACATGTTGTTTTCGCCGGTCAGCGCCGTTGTGCAGCGGCGGCTTGGCGCGCGCGTTTTCGCGCACGTGCATTCCTTGTCCGTGGCGTTTCACCAAACCAAGCGGCTCGGCGCTTTGAACCGGACGATTGATCGCGGATTGAAGGCGATCGATTTTCTGATCCGGTTTTTATCCTTCCAAATCGTGCCGACGGTGTTCGAACTTGTGCTCGCGGCGGGTGCGCTGACCTGGAGATATGGCTGGACGTTCGCGGCCGCCGCACTTGTCACAATTGCGATCTACGCTTGGCTCACTTTCGGCGTGACGGACTGGCGCATACGCTTCCGGCGCGAAATGAACGAGAACGACAGTGAAGCCTCGGCGCGCGCTGTGGACTCACTGACGAATTTCGAAACCGTCAAATCCTTCGCCGCCGAAGCGCGCGAGACTCGGCGCTTTGAGGAGGCCCTCGGCGCCTATGGCCAGGCGGCGGTGCGGGCCAACAATTCACTTTCACTGCTCAATGCGCTTCAGGGCGTAGTGATGGCGATAGGGCTGGGCGTGATGGCGGCGCTCGCGGCGCAGGCCATGTTGGCCGGACGCCTTGGGCCCGGCGACATTTTGGCGGCAACCCTGGTCATGCTGAATCTCTACGCGCCGCTGAACATTCTTGGTTTTGCTTATCGCGAAATCAAACAGGGCGCCGCGGATATGGAATCCATGTTCGCGCTGCTCGATCAGAAGCCGGAGGTCGCCGACGCGCCGGACGCGATCGCGCTGCCCAACGGGCCGGGCGAAGTGCGTTTCGAGAATGTCAGCTTCGCGCATGACGGCCGTGCGGCGGGTTTGCAGGCCGTCAGCTTCACCGCGCCCGCCGGCATGCGCACCGCCATTGTCGGTCCATCCGGCGCCGGGAAATCAACCATCCTGCGTCTGGTGTTCCGCTTTTACGATCCGGAGAGCGGCGCCGTGTCGGTGGACGGGCATGACCTCAGATCGTTGAAACAAGATAGCCTGCGCGCGGCGCTCGGCCTGGTGCCGCAGGATGTGGTCCTGTTCAATGATACGCTGCGCTTCAACGTCACCTATGGCCGGCAAGACGCCACCGAAGCGGAAATTGCCGAGGCGTTGGAGCGGGCGCAGCTCACGGACTTCATCACCCGTTTGCCGCAAGGTCTCGACACCAAGGTTGGTGAACGAGGCCTCAAGCTTTCCGGCGGCGAGCGTCAGCGCGTCGGCATCGCGCGCGTGATCCTGAAGGACCCGCGCATATTGGTCTTGGATGAAGCGACGTCGGCGCTCGACAGCCGCACAGAGAGCGAAATTCAATTGGCGCTCGAGGAGGCGTCGCGCGGCCGTACGACCATCGTGGTGGCGCACCGTCTTTCGACCATCGCCGATTCAGATCAGATTATTGTGCTCGACGACGGCGGGGTGGCCGAGCGGGGCACGCATGCGGATTTAGTCGCCCGAGACGGGATTTACGCCGATCTTTGGCGCCGCCAAGCGGATGAACCTGAAGCGATCGCCAGTACGGCGGCTTGATGCGCGCGCCTATTCCCGGCATGCTTCGCGCATGGCTGAGACGGGCACGCAAAATCAACCAGAACCAAAGCGGGCGCGCTCGGTGAGCAGCGCCAAAGCGACCTTGCACGATTTCTTCCGCCACGTGCCGAAGATCGATCCCGATGGCCGGATGATCATTCTTGGCGCAGCGGTCGTCGCAATTCTATTATGGGCGCTCTGGTCGCCGCTATTCGTCTTCGGCGCCGCTGCGGTCTTGCTGTCCTATGTCGGCTTTCGAGATCCGGACCGCCGCACCTTCGACATACCGGACGCGGCGATGGCGCCGGTCGATGGGTGCGTGCATCTGATCGACGGCGAAGAGCCCCCGGTGGAGTTGAAATTACCGGCTGGCGATTACAATCGCATTCGCGTGTCTTCGAGCCCATTCGCGGTGTCGACCTGGCGCGCGCCGGTCGCCGGGCAGGTTCATGCGCTGAATTCCATCAAGGGCGCGATGTGGAACGTCGCCCTTGAGCCCGACGACGAAGACAATAACAGGCTCTATTTCTCGGTGAGTAATCCGCGTCTCCCGTGCGGCGCGATCTTTCTTTCGGGTGGCCTGATACCGCGCTTCATTCTCGATGTGGCGGTGGATTCTAGCGTCGTTGCGGGCGCGCGCATCGGCCAGCGGCTTTATGGCGGCTGGTGCGACATCTATGTGCCGGTGACTGCGCCGATCCAGGTTGTGGAAGGCCAGACGCTGATTGCAGGCGAAACATTGATCGCAAAGCTGGGCGGAGAAGCGCCGCCGACGTCGCACTTGCGCTAGAAGAGATTCCGCTCCAGCGGCAGCGCATCGACCAGCGCGCCATCGTCCAACGCCGGCAGATTGGCGGGCAAGCGGATCAGGCACTCCGCGTTCGCAAACACCGACAGCAACGAGGAATCCTGCGCTTCGAACGGCTGCGCCCAGATTTGTCCGTGGGCGTCGATGTCCAGCGCAGCGCGGAGGTAATGTTCGCGCGGGCCATTGGCGCGGAGTGCGCCGCGCAGCTTCGCTTTATGCAAATGCGGGCCAGGGGCAATCCCATTCATCGCGTTCAAAAGCGGCCGCAGGAACAAATGGGCGCAGACTAGAGCGGAGGCGGGATTGCCGGGCAAACCCAGCACCAAGCTTTTGTCCGTTGCGCCGAACCACACCGGCTTGCCCGGACGCACGGCGACCTTTTCAACGAGCAGATCCAGACCCAAGGTGGCCAATGCTGGTTTCGCCAGATCGCGATCACCCACCGAGGCGCCGCCAACCACGACCAGCATGTCTGCTGTCTCTAAGGCCGCACGCGCCGCTTCTGCGATGCCGTTGAGATCGTCGGCTTCGGCGCGCGCGCGGAGCACATCCGCCCCCCAGCTTTCGAACAGCGCGGATAGACCGTAGGAATTGGAATCGAAGATCTGATGCGGGCCGGGCGTTTCGCCGGGCGGCACCAACTCGTCGCCTGTCCCGAACAGCGCCACGCGTGGGCGCCGCATCACAGGCAGCATCCCCGCGCCGGCCGCCGCCGCGAGCGAAAGCGCCACGGCGTCGAGCCGCACGCCTCTGCGTACGAGCAGCGCACCGTCCTTAAAGTCCACACCGCGTGGCCGGATATTGGTTCCGCCGTCAGCTGCGCCGAAGATGACAAACTCGCCTTCACGCGCGACGTCTTCTTGTATCACGACGCGATCGGCGCCGTCCGGCACAGGCGCGCCGGTCAGGATGCGAATGGTCTTTCCAGCTTGAAGCGCATCCGAAAAACCCGCGCCCGCGTGCGATTCACCCGCAAGCTTGAGCTTGCCCGGCAGATCCGCGCTCCGCACCGCATAGCCATCCATTGCGGAGGCGGGGAAGGGCGGCTGATCGCGATTAGCGACAATATCCGTCGCCAAAATGCGCCCACGCGCTCCGCCCAACGGAACAGATTCGATTTCCAGCGGTGCAACAGCGCTCAGCATGCGCGCGCGCGCGTCTTCAACGCCCAGCAGCGGCGCCATTATTTGACCTCGCCAGGGCGAAGCCAATCGCCGGATTTTCCGCCGCGTTTTTCGAGCAGTCGAATATCTTCGACCACCATCGCTTTATCCGCGCTTTTCAGCATGTCGTAGATGGTAAGGCAGGCGATTGAGACGGCGGTCAGCGCCTCCATTTCCACGCCCGTGCGGCCCGTCACTTTGACCTCAGCGACCACATCCAGACCCGCGCCATTCGCGCTCGCCGTCACCTTCACGCTAACGCCGGTGATCGGCAGCGGATGACACATTGGAATGAGTTCGCTCGTCCGCTTTGCCGCTTGAATGCCCGCTACCACCGCGACATTGGCGACGTCGCCTTTTGGCCCATCGCCGGACAAAGCCAAGCGTAGCGTGTCGGCGTTCATGCGCACGCGCCCCGCCGCGATGGCCACGCGCGTGTTCTCGGCTTTGGCCGAAACGTCGACCATGCGCGGGCGGCCCTGAGCATCGAGATGGGTAAGCTCTGACATCAGACTTCCAAAAACCGCGGCGTCAGTTCAACGAGATTGCAAGGGCGATGGCGCGCATCCAATTGCCAGCGGATTACGCGATCCCAGCCGTCTTTGCAGGCCCCGTTTGAACCGGGTAGCGCGAAGATGACGGTGCCCTTCGCGACGCCCGCCAAAGCGCGCGACTGCATCGTGGAAAGACCCACCGTCTGATAGCTCACCATGTGAAACACGGTGGAGAAGCCCTCGATCTCTTTATCGAACAGGGGGCGAATAGCTTCGGGCGTGATGTCGCGGCCCGTCAGACCGGTGCCGCCAGTAGAGACGATTGCGTGCACATTCGGATCGTCGATCCAAGCGCGGATCTGAGATTGGATTGTGGGGATTTCATCGCGCACGATGGCCCGTCCTGCGAGTGTGTGCCCGTCACGCTCGACGCGCGCCGCCAGCAAATCACCCGAGGTATCGTTTGAGGCGTCGCGCGTATCGGAGACGGTGAGGACAGAAATTCCGAGCGACTTGAAGGCGCGCTCGAGATCGATGCGGCCACCGCCCGGTACATCCTTGGGATCAAAATTCATTGCTTAAGGCCTTTATTGAGGTCTTCCCACCCGGCGCGCGCCAGGCGGTCGTCCGTTCGCGGCTCAATCCAGCGTTCCCCGGATGCGCCGATTTCCTTTTTCCAAAAAGGTGCATCGGTTTTCAGATAGTCCATGATGAAGCGCGCCGCCTCGAACGCTGCATCCCGGTGCGCGGCGATCACCGCCACGAGGACGATCGGATCGCCAGGCGCCATGCACCCATAGCGATGGATCACGAGACAATCGAGAATATCAAAGCGCGTCCGAGATTGCTCAACGATCTTGGCGATCTCTGTCTCTGTGAAGCCGGGATAATGCTTTAGCTCCAAGGTCGTCACATCCGCGCTTTGCGTGAAATCGCGGACATAGCCGGTGAAGCTCACCAGTCCGCCGACATCCGCCCGGCCAGCCCTCAGCGTGAAGGCTTCGCTTTCATCGAAGGGTTCAGTTTGCACGCGGATCATCTCACCCTCCGCTCATGGGCGGCATGAAGGCGATTTCGTCGCGGTCGGAAATTTCTGGATCGCTTTTTGCGGGCGCGATTTTTTGATTGATCGCGACGCGCACATGCGGTTCTTCCAGAGCAGCGCCGAGTTCTGGATATAATCGCGCCAGCAGCAGGTTTAAATCGGACACATGGCGCGCATGAGAGGGCAGAGGAATTACAAGTTCCTCAGTCCCAGCGGCGTCGGTGAGCCGCCCGAAGAAAAGCACCCGCGCCATTAGCCGCCCGTCATCGACATGTGGCGCGCCAGGGCTGGCGCCGCCAAACGGTCCGCCGCAAAATCGTGGCCCTTGGGCTTCAACAGCATCGCCGCGTCAATGGCGGCGTTCAGCGCCTCGTCAGAAGCCCCAGCGCGCAGCGGCGCGCGCAGATCAGCGCAATCCTCTTGTCCCAGACACATGTACAAAGTGCCGGTGCAAGTCAGACGCACGCGATTGCACGCCTCACAGAAATTGTGCGTCAGCGGCGTGATGAAGCCGAGGCGTCCGCCGGTTTCCTTCACGCGCACATAACGCGCCGGTCCGCCGGTGCGATCCGGCAGATCCTGCAGAGTCCAAAAGCTCTCGAGTTCACGCCGCACTCGTTCCAGCGACAGAAATTGGTGGGTGCGGTCCTCACCCGTTTCGCCCATCGGCATGGTCTCGATGAGCGTGATGTCATGGCCTTGATCGTGCGCCCAAGAAATCATCTCTGGCAGTTCGGCTGCATTGTCGGCGGCGAGGGCGACGGTGTTGATCTTCACCTGAATGCCGGCCGACCGCGCTGCTGCGACGCCGTCCATGACCTTCGAATGTACATCCCGCCGCGCGATCCGGGCGAATACGTCGGGCTTTAGGGTGTCGAGCGAAACATTGATCCGCCGTACGCCCGCTGCAGCCAAGCGCGGTGCGAACTCGGCGAGCCGTCCGCCATTTGTGGTGAGGGTGAGTTCTTCCAACGCGCCGGTGTTGAGATGGCGGGCGAGGCTCTCAACCAGTTCGATAAAGCCGCGCCGGACCAAGGGCTCGCCGCCGGTCAGCCGCAACTTCGTCACGCCGCGCCCGATAAAGGCGCTGCACAGCCGGTCAAGTTCTTCTAGCGTGAGGACTTCCGCCTTCGGCAAAAACTCCATACGCTCAGACATACAATAGGTGCAGCGCAGGTCGCAGCGATCCGTCACCGAGACGCGCAGATAGCTCACCGCCCGGCCAAATGGGTCGATCAAGTCGCCGCGCGTGCGGGGTATGGCCAAGGGGGCGCTGTCCATCAGAGGCTTATATGGGAAAGATTTTCCACCTGCGCATCTTAAGAGCCCCTTTCGCGGGAAGCAAAGGCAGCCTCGGCCTCGGCCAAATCCTCTTTTCTGTTCACGTTCAAAAATTGGGAATCGTCCGGCAGGCTGAGGGTCTCGACGCGGACTTCATCCAGGAAAGCGCGGACAGCTAGCCGAGCGCCAGGATTCGCCAAATAGGCCTTCAATTTGGCCGCGAGAGAAGGGCGCAAAGCAGCGCACAAAGGGTGGGTTTCGTTGGGCGCGGCGGCGATAACGGCGTCTGAACCGGTCTTGTCTAGACGCTGCAAAAGGCTGCGCCACAGCGCCGGCGTCAAGAAAGGCGCGTCGCAGGGCGCAATCAATAATACGTCCGCTTGGTGGTTTACTGCCCAGTCCAGTCCCGCCAACAGGCCCGACAGAGGCCCCCGGCCAGCCGTGTCTGGATGATCCAACACCAAGGGGTGCCCCAAAACGGCGTATTGACCAGCGTTTAGGGCTGAAACGCTGATTCCGACACGTCGTACCTGTTGCTTAAAGGAATCAACAACATAACTGACAAGGGGCTCGCCTTTAAGCAGCGCCAAGCCCTTCGGCGCGCCGCCAAATCGTTCGGCGCGTCCGCCGGCCAGGATCAAGCCAAGAATGATTGCGTCACGCGCCATGCATTCCGATTAGCCGTTTGGCGCACTTAAACCAATGTGCGGTTGCTTTTCGGGCGATGGTCAGTAATTGGGGCCTGCTGCATTTGTTAAATGCGTGAGCAGGGAAAGAAGAATGGACCGGTTCGAGGAAGGCTATCGGCGGTTTCGGAAAGGAGACTGGCGTAAGCAACGTGAATTGTTCGAGCAATTGGCGGAACAGGGCCAAAGTCCAAAAACCATGGTGTTAGGCTGCTGCGACAGCCGCGTCGACCCGCAGCGTATTTTCGATGTCGGGCCCGGCGAGTTTTTCGTCGCGCGCAATGTCGCCAATCTCGCGCCGCCTTATAGCCCGGACAGCAAGTTCCACGGCACCAGCGCCGCGCTCGAGTTTGCGGTGAAGGGACTGAAGGTCGAAGACATCGTTGTCATGGGCCATGGCCGTTGCGGCGGTGCAGGGGCCTTATTGCACGGCGCGCCCGACGGCCTCGACGACTTCCTCGCGTCGTGGGTCAACATCGCCAAGGAAGCGCGGGTGCGCGTTATGGCGATGAACTTGCTTGAAGAGGAGCGCCAAACCAAAATCGAGCATGAGATCGTCAAAGTTTCCGTGGCGAACTTGTTGACCTTCCCCTGGGTCCGCGACCGCGTGGATCAGGGGGAGCTAAAGTTGCATGGCTTTTGGTTCGACATATTGTCGGGCGAGCTCTGGCGCCTAGGCGAAGACGGGCAATTTTTTCCTGAAAACTTCGACGCTTAAAAAGTCGAGCCTGACAGGAATTGGTAGCGTTTGCGGGCCCGCGCGATTTGCGCCGCGCGTTCGGCCGGCGTCCAATCGAGCTCCGTCGCCATGAGATCGGCGGTGGCTTCCATCGCTTCTGCTGATGGCTCACCAGTCTGTCCGGCGCCCAAACGGCGGTACACTACATCGTCTAATGTGCGCGCCCATTCCCGGCGCACGGCGTAAATGACCTGCGCCGCGATCTCTGGCCGCATAGGGTCGAGCCGCGCCCAATAGCGATCGTCCGCAGTGGCCAGAGCCAACACCTCACGATAGCGCGAACCGTATGCATTCACGAGATTACGCAATGTACCGGGTGCGATTTCCGGGTGACGGAGTGTTGCGGCTTTGCGGAACAGACGCATCCGCCAGACTTCACCGCCCCACAGCGCCGTCGATCGTGTCCGGCAGCGCTTCACTTTTGCGTGCCCGTTGGTCTCCAAGCGTTTCGCGATCATATTCACGGCGCGTTCGGCGATGGAGCGCGCACGGGTCCAATTGCCACTGACGACGGACAGCATGCCGTCGAGTTTGGACTCGCCTTCCAGCGCGCTGTGATCGGTGATTTCCCAATCGGCGTTGGATACGCGCCGTTTTCCTTTTGGCACAGGGCGCACAGCCGAAAAAGCATGGCGCACGTCCGAGAGTTTCAATTTATCCGACCGCAACGTGCGGTTCACTTTTTCGACAAGCGCTTCCACTTCTTCTTGTGTCGCTAAACCATTATCCGTAACGCTGTCCATCGCTTCGACGTTCGAATTCAGCGTGCCGATAAGCGTCATGCCGCGCCAGCGCGAGAACACCAAATTGCCGCCCTCTACGGGCAGACGCACTGCGCAATCGCATTCGATCGCATCCGTCAAAATATGAACGCCACGCACCCAACCCATTTCTCGCGTGTCGCTGCAACGGGCATGCGCCAGTACGCTCCGGGTCCATGGGCCGGCCGCGCTGATGATTGCCGTAGCATTCAACGAGCCGCGCCAGCCGCTCAGACGGTCCGTGATCTGTACACCGAAGACGGCGCCGTTCTTGACGATGAGATCGCCCGCTTCAGCGTAATTGGCCACGCGTGCACCGTGCCCAACCGCGCCGCGGAGCAATTCTATCACGAGACGTTCTGGAAAACGCATTTGGCATTCGTAATAGAGATAGGCGCCGGCCAAACCTTCACTTGGAACGAAGTTCGCGCGGCGCTGCGTCGCTTTCGCGTTTAGGCGATGAGGTCCCGGCAATTGCAAATCTGGATCTAGGACAAGATCGCGATCAAAGGCGAGTAGATTATGCAAATGCAACCCGAAGCCCGTGCGGGCCAGCGCCATTGGATTATAGGCAGGTAACAAGAAGGGCATCGGCCGCGTTAAGTGCGGTGCGATGAGTGACCAAATCCGACGCTCCGTGATGAATTCGCGCACCAAATTCACGTGACCAGCCTCAAGATGATTGAGACCGCCATGGATGAGTTTGGAATTATGCGAACTGGCGCCGGCGGCGAAGTCGTCTTTCTCGACTAAGGCGACCTTCAAACCGCGCAACGCGGCGTCCCACGCGATCATTGCGCCAAGGACGCCGCCGCCGATCACGACCAAGTCGTGTTGTTCGCTGCCCATGCGCCGTAATTCGCGATCCATGCGGCGACCAATCGTGCTTGAGGCGCACTAAAGGAACAGAGTTTAGAGGCGCATTCGCGATTCGCCGATAGTCCTGATTGAACGTCCCCCGCCGGGTTCTGGGGCGTAGTCGGCGGTCCCCAAGGGCGCGATCCCGAACCTGTGGACAAACCGCACTAAAATTATGCTGCGGATCCAAATTGACGCTCGATTTCTGCGCGCGGCACGTATATGTGCGACAAAAATCAGCAAGCAGCTTCGGTGCTGCCTTCGCTGCGCGGGCGGCCGCACAAAAAACAAGCGGAGCGAGGGGGAAGACATGCCGGCAGATCTAAACGGCGCGGATACTGCTTGGATTATCGTCGCTACGGCGCTCGTCCTTATGATGACGCTGCCGGGCTTGGCGCTTTTTTACGCGGGCATGGTGCGGCGTAAGAATGTTTTGGCGACCATGGCCCAAACTGTGGGCGCGGTTGCCCTGATCTCATTGCTTTGGATGGCGCTTGGCTATTCCCTTGTCTTCACCGGCGCGGGTGACTTCATCGGGGGCTTTGATCGGGTTTTCCTGATGGGGATGGAGATCAACGGCGCGCATCCGCTCGCGCCGACCATCCCTGAAGCTTTGTTCATGATATACCAGATGACCTTTGCGGTGATCACTTGCGCCCTAATTGGCGGCGCGGTGGCGGACCGTATGAAATTCTCGGCATTTTTGTTGTTCAGCACATTCTGGCTTTTTGGCGTTTACGCGCCCATCGCTCACTGGGTCTGGGGCGGTGGTTTCTTAGCCAAAATGGGAGCGCTCGACTTCGCGGGCGGCATCGTTGTGCATATCACGGCGGGCGTTGCGGGCTTGGTCGCAGCGAAAGTCCTGGGGCCGCGCACTGGCTTCGGAAAAGAAAATCTTGCGCCCTTCGATCTGTCGCTGGCGGTGGTTGGAACCGGACTTCTGTGGGTGGGCTGGTTTGGCTTCAATGGCGGCTCAGCGCTCTCTGCGGGTCCGCGCGCCGTTTACGCTATAGCCGCCACACATTTTGCGGCGTGCGCGGGAGCCTTGGCCTGGACCGCGTTGGAATGGTGGGAGCGCAAGAAGCCCTCGGTGCTCGGGATGATCTCGGGCGCGATAGCGGGCCTCGGCGCGATCACAGGCGCGTCGGGTTATGTGCTGCCGCAGCATGGCGCATTGATTGGTTTGATCGCGGGCGCGCTTTGTTACTGGGCCTGCATACGCTTGAAGACCAAACTCAAATACGATGATTCACTCGATGTGTTTGGCGTGCACGGCGTGGGCGGCATTCTGGGGACATTCATGGCAGGCGTATTGGCGACGGGCGCCGTGACTGCAACCGCGTCAAGCCCCGAAGGCTTGCGCGGATTGATCGACGGCAATGCGGCTCAAGTGGGTGTCCAGGTCTTTGCCATCGTCGTCACTGTTGGGTGGACGATTGTGGGTACGTGGGTCGCTTTGAAAGTGGTGCAAAAAGTAACTGGCTTGCGCGTCAATTCCGACCAGGAACGAGAAGGTCTCGACCTCACGCTGCATGGCGAAACCATCCATCAATAGGCCCTCAGCGCGGGCGGCGCCCACCGCCTGGAGGGCCGCCTTGATTGTCGCCTGGGCCCACCTGCGCCGCGTCCTTCGCCGCGGGCGCGAGCATTACCTTGCGTCTCTGAAGCCTTGAGCAATTCAGCATGGCTCAGAGCGGCGTCTTTGTCGGCGTCCAAACTATCGGCGATCGCTGTGAGTTCGGTCTGGAATTCCTTGAGAGCTATAAGGCCGTCGACGTCGCGGTCGAAATCCAACCGGAAGGGCGGAGATTTGACGCAGTCCAAAGACCCCTTCGCAAAGCTCTCAAACTCAAGCGGTGCGATGTCTTGATCGTGGTTCAGATCGGCGCGTGCGAATGCGCGGTCGATTCCGGCCTTTAGCTCTGCCCGCGAAATCTGAATATCCTGATTGGAATCAGAGCTCGCAAACAGGGTGCCGGCCGAGGTCTTTAAGGACCGCGAGACGCCATTTCGTTCAGGCCCGCCGCCAGGACCGCGGCCGCGCGGGCCGTCGCGACTGGGGCTGCCCGCGCACGCCGCCAAAGCGCCCACCAGCAGAAGACAAACCACAAGAATGACCGCTTGATCGCGCATGACCGCCCCGCCACTGGCCAGTTTTGACTAGCGACGCGCGGGCCAAGCGATTCCGTCGCCCTTTTCAGAGCCCAGCCTGCGGCAGCATAGCGCCGCCGCCGGATTCGGCGTCGTCGGCCAAAGCCCGGAACATGCCGAATAATTCGCGGCCCATACCGGGACCCGCAGCGCCCACTGGCGGCGTCGCGTTGCTGCGCGCAGCCCATTCGCTGACTTCGGCCAAGACGTTGAGCGTTCCCGCCCCAGCGTCTATTTCGATCAGATCGCCATCTTGCACCCGCGCGAGCGGTCCTCCGCAGATCGCCTCAGGATGAATATGAATCGCGGACGGCACTTTGCCAGAGGCGCCGGACATCCGCCCGTCCGTCACCAACGCGACTTTGAAGCCCCGGCTCAGGAGCACGCTGAGCGGGGGCGTCAGCTTATGCAATTCCGGCATGCCATTGGCGCGTGGTCCTTGGAAGCGCACCACCACGACGCAATCCTGATTGAGATCGCCCTTGGCGAACGCAGCGATCGCATCTTCTTGACTGGCGAAAACCCGCGCAGGCGCGGTGACGCGCCACAAATCCTGCGCAACGGATGAATTTTTGAAGACGCCGCGGCCCAGATTGCCTTCCACAACTCGCATGCCGCCTTCGGCGAGGAAAGGATCGCTTGCGGGCCGCAGAACGGTATCGTCGCCGCTCCGGGCAGGGGAAGGCTTCCAATTCAGCAGTCCATCATGCAAATCTGGGATTTGCGTATAGGCTCCCAGATCCGTGCCGTTCACCGTTTCGACATCTGCGTGCAAAAGACCAGCGCCGATCAGTTCACGGATAAGAAAGCCTGGTCCGCCGGCCGATTGGAAATTATTCACGTCCGCTGTGCCGTTAGGATAGACGCGCGCCAGCATTGGCGTGACATGCGAAAGGTCTGCGAAGTCGGTCCAATCCACTTTGATCCCAGCGGCGCGCGCGATCGCCGGAATATGAAGCGCATGGTTGGTCGAGCCGCCGCTCGCCAGCAGTGCAACAATTGCATTGACGATGGCTTTTTCATTCACGATGCGGCCCAGTGGGCGATACGTGTCGCCCAAGGCCGTGCCGTTCGCGGCGAGATGCACCGCAGCGCGGGTGAGCGCCTGACGCAAAGGCGTATTCGGTTGGATAAAAGCGGCGCCAGGAACGTGCATGCCCATCGCCTCCATCATCATTTGATTAGAGTTTGCGGTGCCATAGAACGTGCACGTGCCCGGGGCGTGGAAAGATCGGCTCTCCGCCTCCAGCAATTCAGCCTGTGTTGCATCGCCCGTGGCGTACCTCTCGCGGATCGCGGACTTTTCTTTATTCGGAATGCCCGAGGGCATCGGCCCGCCAGGTACAAACACGCACGGCAAATGCCCAAATCGCAGTGCGCCGATTAGCAGTCCGGGCACGATTTTATCACAAACCCCCAAGAGCAAGGCCGCGTCGAAGACGTCATGGCTCAATGCAATCGCCGTGGAGAGCGCAATGACGTCGCGGCTGAACAGCGAAAGCTGCATGCCCGCTTGGCCTTGCGTGACTCCGTCGCACATCGCGGGCACGCCGCCCGCGACCTGCGCCGTTGCGCCAACTTCCCGCGCGGCGATCTTGATTAAGGGAGGGTAATTCCCGAAGGGCTGATGCGCCGACAACATATCATTGTAGCTGGTGACGATCGCGATGTTCGGGCCCGGCGCCGTGAGCATCAGCTTTTTATCGCCTTCAGCCGCGGCCACGGCGTGCGCGATATTGCTGCAGGGATGGCCGCCGCGTGACGGCGTCGTGCGCTTCGCGGTATTGATCAGATCCAAATAGCGACCGCGCGTCTCGGCGCTGCGTTCGACAATGCGGCGGGTCACCTTGGCGACGAGGGGATGGGTCATGAGAAAGCGCCCCAATAGAATACGGGTTTAATCGGTGATTGGCGAAGCAGGCTTGATATAGGAAGTCCCTCGGCCGATGGCTTGTTCCACAAAGCGGATTCCACCAATCCACGCTTTGCGGCGCCGCCGATGAGAAAAACCATAAGCTGGGTGCGCACCAAGGCGCGCAGGGTGAGGCTTAATCGCTGCGGCGTTCGGTCAGGCGCAGCGATGGCGTAACGATCGGCATAAATATCGAGGCCATCCGCCAATGCCGGACTGCCGGGAAACAGCGACGCGAAATGGCCATCCTCGCCCATGCCCAACACGACGAGGTCGAAGGCAGGTGCGGCGCGGATCTGAGAGTCCCATTCCAAGGCCGCGCGCTCAAGCGTGGTGTTGGAAAGGGCGGGCATGGTGAATTGCGCTTCCGCTGCGCGTCCTTGCAGAAATGTCCGCCGCAAAAGCTTGGAATTGGACTCGTCTGAATTTTCTGGAACGAAACGCTCATCGGTCAGAGTCACGCGCATCGCGCTCCAATCGAGATCCGCCGCCGCCAAAGTTCGAAAAAACGGCGCGGGCGAACTCCCGCCGGGCACAGCGATGCTCGCCAGTCCCTGTTTCTCAAGCGCGGTCCGGAGCCAGCCGGAGGCATCACGCGCCAATGCTTCACCCGCGTCTTTCAGAGTCGGAAACGCCACGAACGACGCATCGGACTGGCGAGGGGGCCGCGGGCTCATCCAATCATTCCCGCCAGGAATGGCCGAAGCGTTCAGGCAAAGCGATGGCCGCGCTCGGTCCCCAAGAGCCGGAGGCGTAAGGCTTTGGCTGCATGCCGCGCGCCGACCAGCCCGCGGCAATGCCGTCAATCCAAGACCATGCGGCTTCGACTTCATCTCGGCGCACGAACAAAGTTTGCTTGCCTTCGAAGAGGTCGAGCAAGAGGCGCTCATAGGCTATGCGGCGCCGCTTGTCCGCGAACGCGTCCAAGAGGCTCAGGTCGAGGCCGACTTGGCGCAGCTTCATGCCGTCCCGGTCGAGGCCCGGCTCCTTCGCCATCATATAAAGCTCCACGCCTTCGCGCGGTTGCAGATGGATCACCAGGCCATTGGGAGACAGATGCGCGCCAGGGTTCAGATGATTATTGGCCTGGAAGATATTGTGCGGCGCTTGTTTGAACTGAATATAGATTTCCGTACGCCGTTCCGCGAGCCGCTTGCCGGTGCGCAGATAAAAGGGTGTGCCGGCCCATCGCCAATTATCGATCTCCGCGCGCACTGCGACGAATGTGTGTGCGCTCGCCGCGCCGCCATCGTCGCGATAGCTGGACACTGATTTACCGTCGATCGCGCCCGCCGCATATTGGCCGAGCACGGTTTTGTTCTCGACGTCTTCCGCGCCGATGCGCCGCAGAGATCGAATGACCTTCACTTTCTCATTACGGACAGAGGCGGGGTCCATGTCGGACGGCGGCTCCATCGCAATCAGCGCCACCAATTGCAGCAGATGGTTTTGCAGCATGTCGCGCAGCGCGCCCATGGAATCGTAATAATCCGCACGGCCTTCGATCCCGAGCGTTTCACCAATTGTGATCTGCACCTGTGCGATCGACTGCGCGTTCCAAAGCGGCTCAAACATCGCATTGGCAAAACGTAGGGCCAGCAAATTTTGCACGGTCTCTTTGCCGAGATAGTGATCGACGCGGAAGATTTGCTCTTCGCGAAATACCTTATCCAGCGCGTCATTGACGGCGATGCTGCTGTCATAATTTACCCCGATCGGCTTTTCGAGCGCGACACGCGTATTCGGCGTAATTGCGCCAGAGTCCCGCATGGCGCCGAGAATTTTCGTGAACAAATTGGGGGCGACGGAGAGATAGAAATTGCCTTGGTGGCCTTGATCCATTTTCGCCGCGCGCGCGAGCGTCGCCATATCTTTTGCTTGCGTCGCGTCGGCGGAGACGAACGTCACGCTCTTTACGAAGTCGAGCGCGACGTCTGCGTCATAATGTTCGCTCCGCACATGCTTGGACAGGGCGTCGAGCGTTATCTGTTGAAACTCTGCTTGTGAAAGCTTGGTGCGCCCCGTGGCGATGATCGGCATGTCTGGTGCGGTCAGACCCTCACGGCGCAGGTGATATAAAGACGGCAACAGCATGCGCGCCGCAAGATCGCCCGTGGCGCCGCACAGAATGAAGGATTGTTTCTGGCTCATGCCTTCAGACCTCGAGTCGCCGCCGCCAATTCAGTAATCTTCGCCCAGTTTTTTTCCGCAATCAGCGCCTTGGGCGCGATCCAAGAGCCACCGACGCAGGCCACATTGGGTAGGCTCAAATAGGCGGGGGCCGTCTCCGCCGAAATGCCTCCAGTGGGGCAAAAGACGATATCGGCGAATGGGCCCCCCAGCGCCTTCACCGCGGCTGCGCCGCCGCTCGATCCAGCTGGAAAAAACTTGAAATGGCGAAACCCCATATCGCGCGCGATCATGATTTCGGTCGCCGTTACGGCGCCCGGCAGTAGCGGCAGGCGCAATGCGGTGCAGGTCTCCGCCAGGTCGCGCGTGAGCCCCGGGGAAATCGCGAATTGGGCGCCGGCGTCTTTGGCGTTCTTTACGTCTTTGGGCGCGAGCACGGTTCCAGCGCCGACGATGGCGTCTGGGAGGCCCTTGGCCAAGCGCTCGATAGCGCCCAGGGCGGCGCGCGTGCGGAGCGTGATTTCCAGCACGCGCACGCCGCCTTTCAAAAGGGCTTCACCCAAAGGCAACGCGTCGTCTTCATGATCGATTTCGATGACAGGGATGACCGGGCCGCTGTTCATCAAGGAGGGGATGCTTGGCATGCAGCTGCGTCCTCGCGCCTAGAGCATGTCCCGATCAATCCATATTGATCCGGAAAAAATGCTCTACACTTCTGAATGAGAGCTCTTCTTATCTGATCAGACCGAATCTGTCCGATCAGGAAAGGCTCTCGAGCGTGATAGCCAAAAGCGGCCGCCGTTTTTGGCGGAGAACGCGCTCGGTTCTTTTTGATTTAGAGCCTGTTGCAGGTTTGAGATTGCTTTGGTCCCAAACGATCAGACTCTAAGGGCGGTGAATCGCTTGCCCGTTCATACCCTGAAGGGTCCCCGGAGGGCAAAATCCGAACACGGGATCAGTTTATTGTGTGTGTTGACCGATGATTCGCGCGAGGGCCGTGCGATGCAAGCCCTATAGACCAGCAGCGCGCGCAATATTGAAGGTCAAAAAAGCCCCCAAATAGGCCAAAGCAAACATGTAAAGGAACATGACGATGGGCCATTTCCAGGAATTGGTCTCGCGCTTCACCACGCCGAGCGTCGCAGCGCATTGAGGGGCAAACACATACCAAGCTAGGAACGCGAGAGCGGATGGCAGGCTCCATTGCGCCGCCAAAGTAGCAGCCAGGCCGCCTTCATCCGCGCCGGAGACCGCATAGACGGTCCCAAGCGCCGCCACCGCGACTTCACGCGCCGCCATGCCGGGGATCAAAGCCACCGACATTTCCCAATTAAAACCGATAGGTGCGAGGAGGGGTTGGATCGCATGGCCAAGCATGCCGGCGAAGCTGTAATCGATCGCGGGCTTGGTCGCGCCTGCCGGCGCCATCGGGAACGTCGAGAGCAGCCAGACGATGACCATCAAAACGAAAATCACGGTGCCGGCGCGCTTTAAAAACACTTCACCGCGTTGCCAGACGTTCCGCGCCACGTTCATCGGGTCAGGAATTTTGTAGGAGGGCAGTTCAATCAGAAACGGCTCAACCACGCCGCGCCAGAACACGCGGCGAAAGACAAACGCCACCAAAAGGGTCGCCAGGATGCCAGCAGCGTAAAGCCCGAACATCACCAGTCCCTGCAAATTGAAGACGCCGCCCACAGTCTCGCGGGGGATAAAGGCGGCGATAATCAACGTATATACAGGAATACGCGCCGAGCAGGTCATCAACGGCGCGACCATGATCGTGGCGATGCGGTCGCGGCGATTGTCGATCACGCGCGTCGCCATGATGCCGGGAATGGCGCAGGCCAGGCTCGACAACAAGGGAATGAACGCGCGGCCATGCAGGCCCGCAACGCCCATCATCCGGTCCATCAGGAACGCTGCGCGCGCCATGTAACCGAAATCTTCCAGAAGGATGATGAAAGCGAACAAGATCAAAATCTGCGGTAGAAAAATCACCACGCTGCCGACGCCGGCGATAATGCCGTCGACAAGGAAACTCCGCACGAGTCCGTCCGGCAGCATCGCGCCGACGGCGCCGCCCAGCCAAATGAACGAAGCGTCGATCAAATCCATGAGCGGCGTCGCCCAGGAAAACACTGCCTGGAACATCACAAACAATACGGCGAATAGCGCCAGAATGCCGACGACCGGATCCAACAATATCGCGTCGGTGCGGTCGGTCAGCGTATCCGGCCGTTCCGGTGGCTTCACGTGGGCTTTGAGGATGCGCTCAGCCTCACGGTGCATGGCGCGAATTTCTGCCGCAGAGGGTTCCTGCCACGGCGCAACTAGATTGAGGTGGCGCGCTTCGGTATATTCTGCGGAATGCGCGTCGATCTCTTTGAGTAATTCTTCTAGGCCGCGCTTCCTCACCGCCACGGTCGTCACCACTGGCGCGCCGATCTCTTTAGAGAGATTCTCAACGTCGATCCGCAACCCGCGCTTTTGCGCGATATCGAACATGTTGAGCGCAAGGATCATCGGCCGGCCGACCGCCTTAAGTTCCAACGCCAAGCGCAGGACCAGACGCAAATTCATTGAATCCGCGACGCAGACGATAACATCGGGGAGCGGTTCGCCGGTGAGCCGGCCGAGCACAACATCGCGCGTGACTTCTTCGTCGGGGCTCCGCGCGCGCAGGGAATACGTACCCGGCAAATCGACGATCATGGCGCGGCGGCCGCTTGGCGTGGTGAGCAGGCCTTCCTTCTTTTCGACGGTGACGCCGGCATAATTGGCCACCTTTTGGTGGCCGCCCGTCAGGGCGTTAAAGAGCGCAGTTTTTCCGGAATTGGGATTGCCGACCAGCGCCACGCGCAATGGTGGAACATCGGCGACAGACCCAGAGGCCATGGACATAGTCAAACCGCGGTGGACGACATGAGGATGGCGTGTGCTTCCCGGCGGCGGAGAGCGACGCGGGTGTCACCGAGACGAACGGCAATCGGATCTTTACCGAAGAGCCCAAGATGCAGCACTTCAATCGCAGCGCCTTCGACAAATCCCATTTCCAGAAGGCGGCGCTCAAGTTCGATGGAATTGATGCCGCCATCAGCGGCGACGTCGTCTGCGGCGATGCTTGAAATAAATCCGGCATAACCAAGTTTCGCGGAATCGAGCCGGACTGTCTGGGGCTCGGCGGCAGCGTTTGGCGAACGATCAATGTTGGTCATCTAGTTCCTGCCGGTAATTAGCATATCACAACACGCCAGTCGTTATTGAGAACAACTTGCATCTAGCACGAATTCTCCGCTACGCCTAGGGGCTTTACTGGCCGAGCCTGCCAAGGCTGATCGGATAATTATGGCTCACATTCAGAAGATTAGGGCGCTTCATCCTGCGGGGGCTGCATTTTGAGGCGGCGTAGACGAATGTACCCGAGCAAAATGAACCAAACGGCGCCAGGGGTTTTGCTCTATGTCAATCTGGGCTTAGTCCGAGGCTGTGCGGAGAAGCTGCGATGTGTGGAGGCTGATCTGATGCAGGTTCTGGTGGTGGAAGACGAAGCGCTGGTCGCGATGCTCCTCAAGGACATGCTGGCTGAGATTGGCCATGACGTCGTGATCACGGCCGGGCGTCTAAAAGACGCTTTGGCCGCCGCCGATCAGGCCGACATTGATTTTGCTGTGATTGACCTCAATCTGCGCGGCGAGCCCACGTTCGAGGTCGGGGATCGTTTGAAGGCGCGGGGCATTCCATTCTTTTTCGCCACCGGTTACGGCCCTGGAGGCCTGCCCCCGGAATGGGCGGGCCATAATACGCTGCAAAAGCCGTTTCAGCCTATCGAATTGGAAGCGGCGGTCGCCGCATGCTTGGCGTCGCGCTCCAACAGGGATTGATTTGCGGCCCGAGCGCAGAGCCGGCCGCACAACGCTTGCGCCAAGCCTTCGGGCTCAATATCCCTCGAGGCAGTTCTGAATTTGCGGGGAGACGCGAATATGCTGCAGGGTAAAGTCGTAATCGTAACGGGCGGCTTCGGCTCGCTGGGCCGCGTTGTGGCGGCGGGGGCTGCAAAGGCCGGCGCAAAGGTTGCGATTTTGGACTACGCGCCGACTGCGCCGGATGGCCTGCAAGCAGCGCTGGGCGCGGATTCGCTGCTGATCGGCGGCGTCGATCTCTCCAAGGAAGTGAACGCCAAGGACGCCGCCGACAAGGTGAAAGCCAAGTTCGGCCGCATTGATGCGGTGTTCAATATCGCGGGCGGCTTCGCCTGGGAAACCGTCGACGGCGGCGCGCTGGCGACTTGGGACAAGCTCTACACGCTGAACGTCGTGACCACGCGCAACATGATCGTGGCGGCGCTGCCATCGCTATTGGCGAGCGGCGCAGGCCGCGTTGTTAATGTCGGGGCCAATGGCGCGATGAAGGCGGCGACGGGCATGGGCGCCTATGCAGCGTCGAAATCCGGCGTTCACAAACTCACGGAAGCCCTGGCCGAAGAATTCAAAGGGAAGATCACCGTGAACGCAGTGCTGCCCTCGATGATCGACACGCCGGTCAACCGCGCCGACATGCCGGATTCCGATTTCAGCAAATGGGTGCAGCCGGCGCAGATCGCGTCGCTGATGATCTATCTCGCGTCTGACGACGCCGCGGCAGTCACGGGTGCGCTGATTCCGATCGTCGGCGGGCTGTAAGCCGGGCGGCGCTTAGTGAAAGTTCCGGCCCTTGGGCATGATGTGCTCGATCGTCTCGTAAGAGAGGGTCTGTTTTAGGTTGCGCGGATGTTGGCGTGAATCATGGCCGGACGGCG
>Ga0247831_1002134_pt1 | contig 33621 bp, 35 predicted proteins | sample LaCruzMarch2015__9_FD_192406 | JGI IMG/M metagenome (GOLD analysis project Ga0247831, IMG submission 192406) | Freshwater microbial communities from meromictic Lake La Cruz, Castile-La Mancha, Spain - LaCruzMarch2015_1m | ecosystem: Environmental > Aquatic > Freshwater > Lake | place: Spain...
CAGGCCGCATCGATCAATAGCGTTTCCGTCGCCCCGCAAATGCCGGTGCGGCGCATCTTGGCGTTCAACGTGATCGCCTGCGCCATCGCCGGGTCGGCGGCGCTGTGAATGTAAGTGTGGCAATTGCCGTCGAGATGGCTGATCGTCGGCACGCGCGCTTCTTCCTGCACACGCGCGACCAGCCCCTTGCCGCCGCGCGGCACGATGATGTCGATGGCGCCATTCAAACCTTTGAGCATTTCGCCAACGGCGGCGCGGTCAGAAACCGGCACGATCTGAATGGAGTCCTCTGGAAGGCCGGCATTCCGCAGCCCTTCCGCAAGCGCTGCATGAATCGCGCGCGAGGAGCGCGTGGATTCAGAGCCGCCGCGCAATATGCACGCATTGCCCGCCCGCAGCGCGAGGGCGCCCGCATCCGCCGTCACGTTGGGGCGGCTTTCATAGATGATGCCGATGACGCCCAAGGGCACACGCACCCGCGCGATCTTCATGCCATTGGGGCGCGTCCATTCCGACATCACAGCGCCGACGGGATCGTCGATCTGCGCCACCACTTCAACGCCCGCCGCCATGCCTTCGACGCGCTTCGCATCGAGCAACAAACGATCCAGCATCGCCGCATCCAAGCCGCTGGCGCGCGCCTGCTCCATGTCCAAGGCATTGGCGTCGAGGATCGCCGGCGCATGCGCCCGGATCGCCGCCGCCATCGCGTGCAACGCTTTGGTGCGATCTTCCGCTGTGGCTTTTTGCAGCGCCGGCAAAGCCGCACGCGCGCGCTTGCCCATATCGAGCATCAAAGCGGGGATGTCAGCATTTGCAGGGGCGTGCATGGCGGCGTCCAGTTCTCGTAATTAGGTCGAGCATAGCAAGTCAAAGTTCAATGCCCAATTCAATGAGCCGTCAAAACCAAATCGTCCGCATGCACCAAGGCCGCGCCAGCGGCGTAGCCCAAAGCCGCTTCGATAGCGTCGGACTTGAGCCCGCGAATTCTGCGTGCATCCTCGGCGTCATAGCGGGCCAGACCACGCGCAAGTTCGGCGCCGTCTGGCGACAGGATACGCACCGCGTCGCCCTTGCCGAAATTGCCCGAGACCTGAACCACCCCGGCGGGCAACAGACTTGCGCCACGCTTCAGCGCATTCACGGCGCCTGCGTCGATCACGATAGCGCCCTGAGGCGACAACGATCCAGCGATCCAAGCTTTGTACGACTGCCGCGCTTCGGTCGTGGGAACAAACCAAGTGGCGGGTGCGCCATTGAGCAAGCGCGTCAACGCACGCGGATCTTCGCCTTTGGTCACAGCCGTGGCGCACCCAGCCGAAAACGCAATCTTCGCCGCATCGATCTTGGTGCGCATACCGCCCGAGCCGACGCCGGCAATGGCATTCACGCCGCCGCCCATCGCTTCGATGAAGGGCGTGATCTTGCGTACAATAGGCACATGCTTGGCGTCCGGATTGCAACGCGGATCGGATTCGTAAAGCCCGTCGATGTCGGAAAGTAAAATCAACACATCGGCGGAGATCATCTGCGCCACGCGCGCGGCGAGACGATCATTGTCGCCGAAGCGGATTTCCTGCGTCGCGACGGTGTCGTTTTCATTGATGACGGGAATGGCGCCAAGCTCGATTAGGGTGTCGAGCGTCGCGCGCGCATTGAGCCAGCGGCGGCGCACTTCGGTGTCATCGGGCGTCAGCAGCGCTTGCGCGACAGGAACGCCATGTGGGCTAAAGGCCTCTTCCCACGCACGCATCAAACGCGCTTGCCCAGCCGCGGCGGCGGCTTGTTTTTCTTCCAGGCGCAATTTGCCGGAAAGGCCCAAAGCGCGGCGCCCCAAAGCCACAGCGCCGGACGAGACGATCGTGATCTTTTGTCCGCGCGCGCGGGCGTCCGCGACGTCGCGCGCCAATTCCGCCAGCCAGGCGCGCGCAGGCTCGCCAGTTTCCCAATCGACGAGCAAGGACGAGCCGATTTTTAAAACGACGCGCTTGGCGTCTTTCAGAGGATTCTGGTCGAGAGTTTCTAAGGGGTCCATCCCTGCGCCTCCTGATCCTCTTCACCTCCGGCGCGGGCTTTTTTCACCGCCTTAAAAATCGCGAAAAGCGTTTCGCGCACATTGCCGCCGGTGGCGCCGGAAACCAGCAACGGCTTTTTGCGTGCGGCCTTTTGCAAAGCGGCGGATTTTTCTTCGATCTCTTCAGGCGTGAGCGCATCGATCTTATTCAGCGCGACGATCTCAGGTTTTCTGTCGAGGTCTTCGCCATAGGCCTTCAACTCACGGCGCACCGTCTTATAGGCGCCCACCACATCGTCCTGCGTGCCGTCGATCAGGTGCAGCAGGCACGCGCAGCGTTCGATATGGCCGAGAAAGCGCGTACCAAGTCCTGCGCCATCCGCAGCGCCTTCGATCAGACCGGGCAGATCCGCCATGATGAAGCGTGCATCGCCTGCAAGCTCGACCACGCCCAGATGCGGATGCAGTGTCGTGAACGGATAATCGCCGACCTTCGGCGTGGCTTGCGAAGAGGCGCGCAGAAAGGTGGATTTGCCGGCATTGGGCAAACCGATCAGGCCGGCGTCCGCAATCAGTTTGAGGCGCAGCCAGATCCAGCGTTCTTCGCCTTCCAGACCGGGATTGGCGCGGCGAGGCGCCTGGTTCGACGGACCCTTGAAGTGCGCATTGCCGAAGCCGCCATTGCCGCCTTTACACAGCAACACGCGTTGGCCCTCGACATTGAGATCGGCAATCAGCGTTTCCTGATCGTCTTCGAAGATTTGCGTGCCGACGGGCATTTTCAAAACAATGTCGTCGGACTTCGCGCCGTGGCGATCACGCCCGGAGCCGTCATAGCCTTTGCGCACTTTGAAATGCTGCTGATAGCGATAATCGATCAGCGTGTTGAGGCCTTCGGTCGCCTCCACCCACACGTCACCGCCGCGCCCGCCGTCGCCGCCGTCGGGCCCGCCATATTCGATGAACTTCTCGCGCCGGAACGACACGCAGCCATTGCCGCCGTCGCCGGACCGCACGAAGATCTTGGCCTGATCGAGAAACTTCATTGCAACGCTTTAAAAACAACCGGCCCGCGCAAAGCGAGCGTATATCTACCCACTTAGCACGTCCGGTTTACATTAGGCGAACGGAGCCGGATTAATGCGCCCAGCTACTCCGCCGCCGCCCACACATCCTGCGTTTTGGCGTTCGCGCAGCGCACATAATCGAGGCTCGGGATACGCGCTAGGCGCGCCAGCGAATAAAGCTCCCGCATCTCACCGGTCAGCTTGAAGCCGACCTTCTCCAGCACGCGGCCCGAGGCCGGATTGTCGATGAAGCGCCCCGCCGACAGGCAGCTCACCTTCATGCTTTCGTCCCACCACGCCAACAAAGCGCGCGCGGCCTCGGTTGCGAAGCCCTTGCCCCAGAACGGTTTGCCGATCCAATAGCCGAACTCCCATCTGCCCTCGCCGCGCGCATGAAAGCCCGCCGCGCCGATCAAGCCTTGGCCCGGCAGGTCAATAGCGAAGGGCATATCCTTCCCGAGCGGACGGCGCGCTTCGGTGAGCATGATATAGCCCTCGGCCGACAGACGCGGATAAGGGTGCGGCACCGCCGAGGTCATTTTTGCGACGTCGAAATCGCCGGCGAAACGCGACAGATTCGCCGCGTCATCAGGGGAATATGCACGCAACGCAATACGTTCCGTCTCTATATTTGGAATCTTCGACCGCATCGCGGCCTCCTTTTGTTGGGCCGTTCTCCCCAGAGACAAACGGCTGTGGCGCAGGAGAAAAAACAAAGGGGACCGGCAATGCCGGTCCCCTACGCGTGTCGGTCTCCGGATTGCCCTTTTTGTGGCGATCCGGAACTTATTCAGTCACAGATCGCTATTCAGCGGCCTCAGCTTGCGGGGTCACCGATACGAAACAATTCTCATCCCGTTTACGTTGGAACGAGACGATTCCGTCGGCGGTCGCGAAAAGGGTGTGGTCGCGGCCAAGGCCTACATTGACGCCTGGATGAAACTTTGTGCCGCGCTGACGTACGATAATGCCGCCGGCATTGATCGTTTGACCGCCAAACACTTTCACGCCGAGACGTTGGCCCTGAGAGTCACGCCCGTTGCGGGAAGAACCGCCAGCTTTTTTGTGCGCCATGGCTAGGTATCCTTAGTTCGGAACGATTTCAGTGATCCGCACAACTGTTTCCAGCTGGCGGTGGCCGCGCTTGCGGCGATAGGTCGAGCGGCGGGTCTTCTTGAAGACCAGCACTTTATCGCCTTTGCGTTGTTCGAGAACGGTGCCGCGCACCAGAGCGCCGGCGATCTTTGGCAGACCAACAGTCACCGACTCGCCTTCGCCCACCATCAGAACCGTGTCGAAAGAGATGGTTTCGCCAGCGCTGACGCCGTCGATCTTTTCGACGCAAACAACGTCCTTGGCGGCGACTTTATATTGTTTTCCGCCCGTCTTGATGACCGCAAACATCGGTCTGCTCCTGCTTCAGAATGCCCACGCTCCCGCCGGTTTCCCGTCGAGCCGCGCTCTGCATACATACGCGAAAATTTTTAGCCCGCGCGGGACCCCGAGCGAGCAAGAGGCGGGGATTTACGGCCCAGCCCCCCCGAAGTCAATCCAGAAAGGGTTAAACCAGCCAGAAAAGGCGGCTGAAACACCTCTCTTTTAATCCTCCCAAACGCAGCACCGCCAAAATCAGCGGAACGGCTTGAAATGAGCCTCCCGGGCGGCAGCCAACATATCCTTGTCGCCCGCACTATCGCCATAGGCGACATCCAGCACCACCGGCTCGCCCAAATACTCCGACAAGCGCCGGACTTTTTCCAGCCCCCAGCAATTCATCCCGTCCAACCGGCCCGTCATGCAGCCGCCGGAAATTTCCAGCCGCGTGGCAATCAGCTCCACATTTTCCTTAAAGGTCCAGGCCCAGGATACAAATTCGGGGGAGGCCGTGACGACGAAAACCTGGTCTCCGGCTTTGACGTGCGCCCGGAGCGCCGCCAAGCCCTCCGGCCGCAGCAAGCGCGGCATCACCTGTTTGGCGAAACGCTGGGATTCCATCTCCATGGTCTCGGCGGGCACGCGCTTAATGAAACGGCGCAAAGCGGCCTGTTTGACCCCGGCGCGGCTGACCAACCCAAGGGCGAAGCCGACAAAATAAGGCAGCAGGAGCAGCGCTTTTAAAAACGCTTTCGCATGGCCCACCCGCCAGATCAGGAACTCGGTGAGCGTATCCTTGGTGGTCAGCGTGCCGTCGAGATCGAACGCCACGGCCTTTTGGGAAGGTTTGATCTGAGGAGCGGTCAATCCGTCCGCTCCATCGCGCCATTGAGGAATTTGTATCGAAACGTCAAAAACGCCAGCGCCAGATAAATCCCCGCGGTCATGGCCCAGCCTGCCCAAACCCCGAGGCTGACATCGCCCATCGACACAAACCGATCAAACCCGAAATATTGCTGGGTCGCAGGCGGCAAGGTGTCCCGGGCCGGCAGCCGATGCAACGCCGACAAAACACCGCTCGTCGTGCGCTCAACCGCCACGCTGGTGATGCCCAAAAACGCCAGAGCGCCGCTGAAAAACCCAAAGGCCACAAGCCGCATCAGGACCGGAGCCTTGTTCAGAAAATAGTGCAGCGCCCCAATATAGACCGAGACGATGGAGAAATAGAGAGCCACGATCTGCAAGACCGACGACGTGCAATCGAGCGATAGCGCCACCAATTCGGCTTCCGTCATATGCCCCTCCCGATTCCGAGTAATAGGATTAACGCACAAATCCCGCTTGCCCAAGCAGGACGAAGACCCGATATAGCGGCTGGGACTGGCGGCGGGCGGAGTCCTCGCCAATCCGGTCAGGTCCGGAAGGAAGCAGCCGTAACGAGTTTCGCTCCGGGTCGTCGTCAGTCTCCTTATTGTCGCGGGCAAAGCCTGCGGCCAGAGCGATTTCAGGTCAGCCGAAATCGGCTCGCCGGTTCGATAATCGCTCTTAAATGATGACTGAGAGCCTGAGTCACGCGCCGGCCATGTAAATGCCCGGCGCGATCAGGCTCTAGCGCTGCCCAATCGCTTCCAAGCTGTGGCTTTTCCACAAAGCACTCCAACAGGGTCACCGCCGCCTTTGCGGTGCGGCGCAGAATCCTTAAGATCGCCAAATGTCCGATATGTTTACTTCAGATAATGGCGACGCGCCCGCGGGCCTTTTCGGCGACGCACCGACGGAAGAGGCCGTCTATACGGTCCTTGCGCGCAAATACCGGCCCCGCACTTTCGCCGATCTGATCGGCCAGGAAGCGATGGTGCGCACGCTGGAGAACGCATTCGCCACCGGCCGCATCGCCCATGCCTTCATGCTGACCGGCGTGCGCGGCGTCGGCAAAACCACCACCGCCCGCCTATTGGCGCGCGCGCTCAACTACCGCCGCGGCGCCATCAACCAGCCGACAATCAATCTCGATCCGCTGGGTGAGGACTGCAAAGCCATCATGGCCTCCAACCATCCGGACGTGATGGAGATGGACGCCGCCAGCCGCACCGGCATCGGCGACATCCGCGAAATCTTGGAAAGCGTGCGCTACGCGCCAAGCATGGCGCGGCGGAAAATCTATATCATCGACGAAGTGCACATGCTGTCGACCCAGGCCTTCAACGGCCTGCTGAAGACGCTGGAAGAACCGCCGTCGCACGTCACCTTCATCTTCGCCACGACAGAAATCCGCAAAGTGCCAGTGACGGTGTTGTCGCGCTGTCAGCGTTTCGATCTGCGCCGCGTCGATCCGGATGTCTTGACCGCACACTTGGAGCGCATCTGCGCCGCCGAAGGCGCGAAGGTCGATAAAGACGGCTTGGAGCTGGTCGCACGCGCCGCCGAAGGGTCCGTGCGCGATGCCTTGTCGCTGCTGGATCAAGCAATCGTGCAGAACGCTGCCGGCTCCGGGGCGGCGACAGTGGCGCTGATCCGCGACATGCTCGGCCTCGCCGATCGCGGCCGTGTGATGGATTTACTGCAAAACATAGCGCAAGGCGATGCAGCGGCGGCGCTCAAAGAATTGGATTCGCAATATGCGTCCGGCGCCGATCCGATCCTAGTGCTGCGCGATCTTCTAGAACTCACGCATGAAGTCTCGCGCCTGAAGGCCGCGCCCGACGCCAAGGCGCCCGGCGCCAGCGATCACGTCGCGCGTCTGCGCACGATGGCGCAGGGCCAGAGCCTCGGCAATCTCTCCCGGCTGTGGCAACTTTTGCTGAAGGGCCATGAGGAAGCGCAAAAGGCGCCCGACCCGCTCGCTGCCGCCAGCATGGTGCTCATTCGCGCCGCCGCCGCCGCCGCGCTGCCGCCGCCGGAAGACGCCGCAAAATTGCTGGCTGGTCAGCCGATCGCCGCGCGCCCGAACGGAAACGGCCCCAGCGCTGGCGCAGGGACAGGTTCGGGCGCGCCGCAAGCCTCCGCTCAAACGCCAATGCGCGGCGTCGTGCCAGCGCATCGTTTGGCCACCGCCTTGGCGCAAAAGCCAAATCCCTCATCAGAGCCGCAAGCCTATCGCGGGCCCGAAACTTTCGACGCGCTACTCAGCGAACTCGAAGGCCGCCGCGAGGCAGATCTGCAGATCGACATGGAAACCTATATGCGCGTGGCCGAATACGCGCCGGGCTTCATCCGCTATTCGATGGAGCCCAATGCACCGCGCGATTTCGCCAAACGCTTACGCAATGTTCTGGATTCGCTAGACGTCGGCGCTTGGCGGCTCGAAAACGCCACCAATGTACGCGCCGAAACCGTAGCGGAACGCAAACGCCGCGAACGTCTGGAAAAGTTCGAAAACGCTGCCAATCACCCTTTCGTACAGGACGCATTGTCGGCGTTTCCCGGCGCGAAAGTAATCGCTGTACGAGATGCGCCGCAGCCAGTGAGTGGTAGCGCAGAGCAGGACGCCCCAGATAACGTGGTCTCGATCGACAGCGCGCGCAGAAAACCGCGCACATAAGGAAGCAGACATGAAAGATCTTGGGGCGCTGATGCGCCAGGCCCAGGAAATGCAGGCCAAGATGGCCGAGATGCAGCAAAAGCTGGAGGCCACTGAGGTCGAAGGGGTTTCCGGCGGCGGTCTCGTAAAGGTGCGTCTCAACGGCAAGCATTCGCTGATGGCCGTGAACATCGACGAATCCCTCATGAAACCGGAAGAACGCGAGATCGTCGAAGACCTGCTGAAGGCCGCGCACGAAGACGCGCGCCGCCGGCTTGAACAAGTGATGCAAGAACAAATGGCGCAATTGACCGGCGGCCTGGGCGGCATGATGCCGGGCTTCAAGCTGCCGTTTTGATCTAGCCCTCAATGACATTCTCACCGTCATCCCGCACAAGCCGCGCAGCGGCGAGATGCGGGACCCAGATTTACAAAGCGCCTCATTTGAAGAAACTGGGCTCCGGATCACGCCTTGCTACGCAAGGCTTGTCCGGGGTGACGGCGCGCAAGGTTTGGGACATTCTGAATCCATGAGTCTCCAAGGCGCCGAAATTACAAGACTGATCGAATTGCTGTCGAAGCTGCCGGGCATGGGCCCGCGCTCAGCGCGGCGCGCAGCTTTGCATCTTCTGAAAAAGCGCGACGCACTGATGCGCCCGCTTGGCGCCGCGATCGCCGACGCCGCCGAAAAGGTGCGCGATTGCTCTGTCTGCGGCGCGCCTGACACACTCGACCCCTGCGCCATCTGTCGCGATACGTCACGCGATCAATCGGTGATCTGCGTGGTGGAGGACGCCTCGGATCTGTGGGCGATGGACCGGACCGGCGCGTTCAAGGGCATTTATCACATATTAGGCGGCACCCTGTCGGCGTTGGATGGAATTCGCCCTGAAGATCTGCGCGTCAACGGCCTTGTCGGGCGCGCGCAGAATGAGGGCGTGCGCGAGATCATTTTAGCGTTGTCCGCCACTGTCGACGGCCAAACCACAGCGCATTACCTCACAGACATTCTGGAGCGGCCAGGTTTAAACATCACACGTCTCGCGGCCGGCGTGCCGGTCGGCGCCGAGCTTGGCTATCTCGACGACGGCACCATTCTGGCCGCGCTCGCCGCGCGCCGCGCCTCCTAGCCGCGATGACAACCGCCGAACATAGCCACGATCACGGCCATGCGCATGATCACGACCATGGTCACGGCCATCATCATCATGCGCCGCCCGAAAACTGGGACAACCGTTACGCCATCGGCATCGCACTCAATATCGCCTTCGTTGCGATCGAGGGCGCGGCCGGCGTCTTCGCCAATTCCACCGCATTGCTCGCCGATGCCGGGCACAACCTTTCAGATGTGCTGGGGCTGGCGCTGGCGGGCGGCGCGGCCTGGCTCGCCAAAAAGGCAGCTTCGAAACAGCGCACCTACGGCTATGGCAAAGCGACCGTGCTGGCGGCTCTGGCCAACGCCTTGTTCCTGGTCTTGGCATGCGGCGCCATCGGCTGGGAAGCAATTCGACGATTCGGGGCGCCGCAAGACGTCAGTTCGACGATCGTCATTCTGACTGCCGCCGCCGGTGTGATTGTCAACGGCGCTACTGCGATGTTGTTCTTCAGCGGCCGGAAGGGCGACATCAATGCACGCGGCGCCTTCTTGCACATGACGGCGGATGCGGCAGTGTCGGCTGGCGTTATCGTTGCGGGATTCGCCATAGCCGCCACCGGCTGGCGCCTGATCGATCCGATCGTCAGCATCGTGATCGTGGCGTTGATCTTGGCCTCGACCCTCGGGCTGCTGCGCGAGTCGCTCGATCTCGCGATGGACCGCGCACCCGATCATATCGACGTCCAGAAGGTGCGCGAGCTCTTGCTGACGCAAGACGGCGTCACCGAGGTCCACGACCTCCACGTCTGGGCCATGAGCACAACGCAAACGGCTTTGACCGTTCACATCGTGAGACCGGACGGCGCCAACGATGCGTTTACGCACGACATCTGCCGCACGCTCCACAACCAATTCGGCATCAGCCACGTCACCGTGCAGGTAGAGCGCGCCGCTGAGATGCATTGTCCATCGCACTAAATCACGCTCAATGCTCGCCAAACGCCGCCATAAATATCCCGACCCCGCCACGCACATCGACGGCTCGCTCTGTCCGGAAGGCACGGCAAATATGCCGGTCAATCGGAGAGTCTGCTGTAAGGAATTCGAATGGCGCACTTACGCCTGTTATTATGACGTGCGCTATGAACGGCAGCGCTGGCGCGGCCAGTGGGTGATCGCCATCGCGCCAGACGCAGGCGGCGGCGGCATCGCCATCCGCAATTGCCCGCATTGCGGCGCCAAGCTTCCAGGTCGCGGCAAAAGCGGACGCTGGTTTGACTTTAAACTGTAGGTCGCGACTTTAAGCGGCTTTGGCGGCTTCGATCGCGGCGATGACCTGCTTCATCACGTCCGGATTCGTCCAGACGTAATAGCCGAGCCCGGTTGCGCCGAGCACGAGCACGCCCAGCGCTTTGATGGCGAATTGCCCAACCTTCCGTTCACGGCCAGATCGGCTGGTTGGAATGCCGGTGCGTCGAGCAATGCCGTTGAGAAACCCCGAAAGGCCAATCGCCCTGCGCCAGGAATACGACACGCCGGGCGCGCGTCTCCGTTCATGCGTTTCAGACATGGAGCCTCCTAAAAGCGATCATCTGATCGCGCCGCGAGACTCAATTTTTATGGTGAATGAATCGCTAACGGACCCCGGCGATCCTGCGCCTGCCCTTGGCGAGATCCGTCAGGATCGGACAATCGGGTCGTTCATCGCCGGCGCAGGATTGGGAAAGTTGCTCCAGCGTGTCGCGCATGGCTCTCATCTCCTGAATACGGCGCGTCAAATCGGCGACATGGCGCCCGACCAGACTCTTCACCTCCCGCGAGGGCCGACTGCGATCACGCCACAGAGCCAGCAAATCGCGGGTCTCCTCCATCGAGAAGCCAAAATCGCGCGCCCGGCGCAGGAATTGGAGCGCCGCCACGTCCGTCTCGTCGTAATCACGATAGCCATTGGCCTTTCGCCCCGCCGCAGGCATAGCGCCGGACTCTTCATAATAGCGGATCATCTTGGCGCTTACGCCGGAGAGGCGCGCCGCCTCGCCAATATTCATGAGAATTCCAACGCTGCTTGACCTTCCAATGATGGGAAGCCTTAAGGCTGGCTGCAACGGGTAGGGAACATCGATGAACCGAACGATCGCCGCTGCGACTGCATCTTTTCTCTTGGCCATGCCCGCGCCTGCGCATGAAGGCATGTCGATGCCCGGCATGGAGATGTCAAAGCCGGCGCCCGAAACCGCGGAGACTTCCAGTGAGCCCGTAAAGGTGGAGCCGCAGGTCGACGGCGATCATGACGGCCATAGCGGGCATGATGATCACGCGACGCTGATGGAAGGCCTGTTTGGCGGCTATGCGATGAACCGCGACGCCTCCGGCACGGCCTGGCAGCCAGATGCGGCGCCACATGACGCTACGCATGTGATGAAGGGCGATTGGACCCTGATGGGCCATCTGGTGCTGAACGGCGTTTATGACTGGCAGGGCGGCCCGCGCGGCGATGAAAAAGCCTTCGTCAACGGCATGATCATGGGTGCAGCACGGCGTGACTTCAATAATGGTGGCGTGCTGAACTTTCGCGGGATGCTCGCGCCGGATCCCTTCATGGGAAAATCCGGCTATCCGCTCCTGTTTCAGGCCGGCGAGACCGCCGACGGCCAGACCCTTTTGCGCGATCGTCAGCACCCGCACGATCTATTCATGGAATTATCGGGATCCTATGCGCATCCGTTCACGGAAAACGATTCGGTTTTCATCTATGCCGGCTTGCCAGGCGAACCTTCATTCGGCCCACCCGCCTTCATGCACCGCATCACGGCGATGGATTCACCCGAGGCGCCGTTGAGCCATCACTGGTTCGATTCCACACACGTCACGTTCGGCGTCGTGACGTTGGGTTGGGTGCATATGAATTGGAAGATCGAGGCCTCAAGCTTCCGCGGCCGGGAGCCTGACGAAGAGCGCTACGACATCGAATCGCCACGTCTGGATTCGGAATCTGTGCGGTTGTCGTGGAACCCGACAGAGCGCATTGCCCTGCAAACATCTTGGGCCGATCTGTCTTCGCCCGAAGCCTTACACCCGGACGAAGACGAAACACGCTGGTCCGCTTCGGCGATGTACACGCTGCCATTGTCCGGCGGCGGAACATTATCCGCCATAGCCGCTTACAGCCGCAAGGATCACGGCGATGACCCGCTCGACGCTTGGATTTTTGAAACTGCTTGGAAGCCCAACGAAAAGTGGACAATTTTCGGGCGCGCCGAGAATCTCGACAATTCCGAACTCGATCCTCTCTCCGAAGATGTACGGAACTTCAGCAAAATCAGCCTTGGCGCCGTGCGGGATTTCCAGGTGCGTAGAAACGTAACGATCGGGATCGGCGCCATCGCAAGCCGCGCCTTCACGCCGGGCGCTTTATCGGCGCTGTATGACGGCGATCAAAGTGGGGCGATGGCGTTCATGCGCCTCAAGGTGCAATAAACGCCATCGTCCCAAAGCCCCTCATTGCACGTTCGTGCAATCGCCGAGGCGCTCGGCTTTGATTTGCATCTCCGTATTCGCCATTTCCGGCATCGGCGCAGGATCCATCGTGGATTTCAGTTCCATCGTGTAGGCGCTGTTAAAGTCGCCCACGATGCGCGTGTCAGTGACCATCTTGGTCTTCGTTTCTTCCATGAAACACACGGCATGGCCGACCACCGCGGCGCCATCGCGCTTATAGGAGTTCTCCGAGCACGTCATGCCGGCATCCTTCTGCATCTGCTGCGCTTCGGCGAAGGTGATCTTCTTCTCGTAGCAGACCTCCATCGGCGGCATGGCTTGACCCTGCATGATTGTGGTCAGTCGCCATTTACCCGGCGCTGGGCCGTCAACCTCAATGGAGCCAAGCGCCGGTGCGCTCACGCCCTCCGGACTCTTGTTTTCGGACTTGCCGCACGCAGCCAAAGCCGCAACCAGAAGGATCGGCGCAATCAAACGCATCATGACTTTTCACTCCCCGGATCAATTCTGCAAAGCAAACAGCCACAGCACGCAAAAACGCACAAGCACCTGCTGCGTCAAACTGCAAATTGTTAGGGATTAAGCAGACCCGGACCTAACCGGCGGCGACCTTGCGCTGGCCCATCATTTTGTCGAAATTCGCCCACACGCCTTCTTCGCCGGTCCAATCGCCCTTCGTGGCGCCCTTGGCGTATTCGGTAGCGCGCGCTTCAAAGAAGTTCGCGTGTTCCACGCCCGACAAAAGCGGCTGCAGCCAGGGTAGCGGATGCTCGGTCACACCGTACACAACAGGCAATTTCAACTGCGTAAGACGCCAATCCGCGATGTAATGGATATACTTCTTGATGTCCTGCGCGGTCATGCCTTGAACGTCGCCCATCTCGAACGCGAGATCGATGAACTTCTCTTCGAGGCCGACAACAGTTTTGCAGCAATCGATAATGTCGTCCTGCACCGATTTGGTGACGCAACCGGTCTCCTCGGCGAAGGTGTGATAAAGCCGCATCATCGCCTCGCAGTGCAGGCTTTCATCGCGCACAGACCAAGACACGATCTGGCCCATGCCCTTCATCTTATTGGCGCGCGGGAAGTTCATCAGCATCGCGAACGAGCCGAACAATTGCAGGCCCTCAGTGAAGCCACCGAACATAGCGACCGTCCGGGCGATATCAGCGTCAGTATCGACACCGAATTGCTGCATATAATCGTGCTTGGCTTTGAGCGCTTCATAATCGAGGAACGCCGTGAACTCAGAGTCCGGCATGCCGATCGTTTCAAGCAGCAACGCATAAGCGGCTATGTGGATGGTTTCCATATTGGAGAACGCCGAGAGCATCATCTTGATCTCAGTCGGCCGGAACACACGGCCATAGCGCTCCATATAATTGTCGTTCACCTCGACGTCGGCCTGGGTGAAGAAGCGGAAAATCTGCGTCAGCAGATTGCGTTCCTGGTCGGTGAGCTTATTGGCCCAATCCTTACAATCCTCACCGAGCGGGACTTCTTCAGGCAGCCAATGGATCTGTTGCTGGCGTTTCCAGAAATCATACGCCCAAGGATAGCGGAACGGCTTGTAGGCGAGCGAAGGGGTCAAAAGGCCAGGCAAATCGATCCGTGTCTTCGTCATGCTCTGCTCCGTTCAAGCAAACGGCCGAATTGCCGCCAGCTCAAATCCCAACCGGAAGCCGCCGCACACCCCCTGCGCACGGCGCTCCCTGCCAGGGCCCCACTAACAGCCGATTCGGCCGCCGAGGTGAAGACCTGTCCGAGCATAGATATAGAGCAATTAACAGTTCATGACCACTACATCTTGTCTCGGGTCGGACGGCATAATAATATTGGATTGGCGATCTTAACCGCGCCCCTGCGGAAAATGCTGCAAGTCCACCGAAAATTCGCACCAAGGATGCCGACCCTGCTCCCAAACAGAGCGGACAGGCGGAGGGAAGCTCGGATCGGCAAAGGCGCCAACCGGTACGCCCACCATATCCACCTTATTCTCGGGCACGAAAAACACCGTCACCCCGCATTGCGGGCAGAAATGATTGGTGACGCCGCGCCCAGAATCCGTCGGCCTGCGATAGGAATTAAAGGCGCCTTTGACCTTCACATCGTCGCTGGACCAATACGCCGCCACACCAAACGGGGAACCAGAGCGGCGCTGACAGGCGTCGCAATGACACATCACCACTGCGTCGGGATCGCCTCGCGCGATCGCGATGAGCGCGCCGCAAGCGCATTGCGCCGCACGGGTGGTCACTGATGTCTCCACGATATTCGAAATGCCGGACGGACGTCCAAATCAAACAGGCGCGGAGAAACTAGCGCGCGCGCTTAGCGCCGCCAAGCGACGGACAAACCAGCCACATCCTGCCGGTCTGTATAGCTACGACGGTACGAGGTGCTTACCTTATAAGTTTGGCGCATGACGCCAAACGAAACTTGAGCGCCGCCCATCTGATAGCCGACCCCCATCTGGAAATCGCCAACCGTTTCGCGCTGCTTTAATTGAACAAAATCGCCAAGATCAAATCCGCTGGAGCCCATATCCCAGGACACCGCTTGCCCCTTGGCGCCTGCGAACAAGAACCAGGACCCATCTTCAGGCTGGTCTCCCTTTGACGATGCACTCAAACGCAATTCGGCGCCGCCCGACGTCAATTCTCCACCTGCAACCGCCCCGACAGAGCCATGCGGCGTGAGTGTGAGATCAAGACGCAGCGGGCCACGATTAAAGTCGCCGACCTTGATCGGCTCAATTGCCCCGGCGCCAAGAAAAGGCTGCGGACCCAATGCCGCTGGCTCTGCGACAAAGCGAACAGAGCTCTGGTCTGATTGAAAGTCTCGAGCATGTGAAAGCGAAGGAATAAGACACAACGCCGATAGGATCAGCGCGAAAACGCCGACGGGCTTATTGCGTAGGACGAACAGAGGCTGCATGGAGAGCCCTCCTTCAGACCCATAGAATGGGCCTGAAATCGTTAACGTCCGTCTAACAAACAGCCTCGTTTTTCGTGTAAAGAATCGATGACGGCTTTAACGATTCATATTGCGCCGCAAGATTAATCCGACGCAGGAATGCCCCGACGCTCAGCGATAGAATTCGCTGCGCCGGTCGCGGAAGAAGCCCCATGCCGCGCGATGCCGGCGCAGGAATTCCAGGTCGAACGTTGCGACGATCACGCCTTCATCCGCCCGATCAAACGCCGCAGCGAAATCGCCGCGATGATCCGCAATAAAACTGGAGCCATAGAATTTCTGGCCGTCTTCATCGCCAATCCGATTGGACGCGACCACCGGGATGACGTTCGACACGGCGTGGCCCAGCATCGCCCGCCGCCAGGGATCGCGCGTGTCCAGCGATAAATCGTGCGGCTCAGAACCGATGGCCGTCGGGTACATCAATATGTCCGCGCCCTGCAGCGCCATGGCGCGCGCGCATTCGGGAAACCATTGATCCCAGCAGATGCCGACGCCCACATTTCCGAAGCGCGTTTGCCAAACCTTGAAGCCCGTATCGCCCGGCCGGAAATAGTATTTTTCCTGATAGCCGGGACCATCTGGAATATGGGATTTGCGATACAAGCCCATGACTGAGCCGTCCGCATCGATCATCGCGAGGCTGTTATAATAACACGGCCCGTCCCGCTCGAAGATCGAGGTGGGGACCACCACACCCAATTCCGCCGCCAGTTTTTGCATTGCCAGCACGCAAGGATGCTCCGCCGCCGGATACGCCGTGGCGAACCAGCGCTCTTCCTGGCTGGTGCAGAAATAGCGGCCCTGAAACAACTCCGACGGCAGGATCACCTGTGCGCCTTTCGCGGCGGCTGCGCGCACAAGCGTTTCCGTCTTGGCGATGTTCGCCGCCATGTCGTCGCCATAAGAGGTCTGCAAAGCGGCGACCGTAATTTTGCCGGGCGTAACCTGGGTCATTGCGGGAACTCCAGTTCAGGTTCTTGCTGCGTGATGCAGTGAAAGGACCCACCGCCCTCCAGAATCGCACTGGACGGCGAGCCGACCACGTCGCGATCGGGGAAAATAAGACGCAAAGCGGCGATGGCGTCATCTGCACTGGCCGTCCCATAGGTCGGCACAACAACCGTCCGAGCGCCGATGATGAAATTCATGTGGCTCGCCGGCACGGCGTCGCCGTCTTCGTCCTTGACAAGCCCCGGCGATGGGATGCGCGTAACCTTCAAAAGCCGGCCGGCTGCATCGGTCATCACCGAGAGTGCGGCGGCGATCGCATCCAGGGCGACAACGTTCGGATCGTCGGCCCCAAACGGCGCCTGGCACACAACATGCCCGGGGGCGACATAGCGTGCGATATTATCGATGTGGCCATCTGTGTGGTCGTTCAACAAGCCCTCGTCGAGCCACAACACTTTCTTTGCGCCGAGCGCGCGCGCCAAAGCTGCTTCGGCCTTGGCCTCAGTCCAGTTTTCGTTACGGTTGGGATTGAGCAGGCATTGGCGCGTCGTGAGGAACGTTCCTTCGCCGTCACCCTCCACGGCGCCGCCTTCCAGCACGAAATCGTTCAGCACTAGTTCAACGCCGGCGCGCACCGCGACGCGCGCAGCCAGATCGTCATCATTCGGCAGTTGATATTTTCCGCCCCAACCATTGAAGCGGAACCCTGCCGCGCGGATAAGGCCGTCCGCACCTTTGCCGAGAAAGATGGGGCCGGTGTCGCGCAGCCAGATGTCGCCGAACGGCTCTAGAACGACATGCGCCGCCCGGCCCAGCGCCGCCTCAGCGTCCTTCATGGCCTCTTCGTTGGCGGCCAGCACCACGATGCGATCACCTTGCGGCGCGCCGGTGGCGGGGCTCGGTTTCGCTAGGAGACGCACCATGGCGCCGACTTCTGTGCGGGCCTGCTCAGTCGCGTCACCCCACAAATGCTCATGCGATGGCCATGCCGTCCACAGAGTGCGGCGGGCAGCCCATTCGCCCGGCGGCGGCGCAATCGTTCCTGGCTGACCTTGGCTCACGCAGAATCTCCACATCAGGCCGCAGATTTTCGACACGGCCAACAGCACACTGGTGCGGCTGCATACAAGACGCAGACGCACAAAAACAAACGCGCGCCCGTTCGCTGCAGCGCGGATAGTGACCAGGCGACCCCCTTGCAAGCGCGATGTCGCATTCGGCGTCACGAAGCGCGTCTTCGCAAACGCGCCATTCCACGCTAGAAGACAAAAATGTCGATTTATTCGCGCTACATCCTCGCCCCTTTGATCAATTGCGCCTGCGGTTGCAAGATGATCGCCGAGAAGCGCGCATTGATCGTTCCCCAGGCGCGCGGGGTTGTTCTGGAGCTTGGCGCGGGACCGGGCCACAATCTGCAATTCTACGATCCAGCGCTGGTCACAAAGGTGATCGCGGTGGAGCCTGAACAGGCTTTTGAGCCGGCCTTCCGCAAAGCCGCGCATCAGACGCCTATTGACGTCGAACTGCGCCTGGAGACGGCTGAGCAGCTCAATTTACCGCCGCATAGCGTCGATACTATCCTGGCGACCTTCGTTTTATGCACCATCCCAGATGGCGTGGCGGCGCTGAAGGCCGCTAAGCGCGCATTGCGCCCGGATGGGCGATTGATTTTTTGCGAGCACGGATTGGCGCCGGACCCAAAAGTCGCACGGATGCAAAAGCAGCTGGATCCGGTATGGCGGTCCATATTCGGCGGCTGCCACCTATCTCGGCCTGTTCCAACGCTGATCGAAAGCGCAGGCTTCCGGCTTGAAGCGTTGGATAAGGGCTACATGGCCGGCTCGCCGCGCTTCGCGTCTTACCTCTACCAAGGCGCCGCCGCCCCGATTTAATCGCCACATCCTCCAGCAGAGGCTGCCGGCCCGCGAGCAGGCGCACGTCTCGTTGCGTCACGCAGCTTCGAAGACCACGCCCAAAAAAGAAAACCCCGCGGATCGCTCCGCGGGGATCTTAGTCGTCATCGTCTTGTTGGAACTGACCGCTTACGGCGCCACCGGCGCGTCAACGTCCTCGGTCACCAGGCCGACCTTGTAATAGCCGGCGCTCATCACCTGATCCATGACCTTCATGACTTCACGAAACGGTAAGGTGAATGCGCCGCGCACGAACACTCGTTCATCGAACGGGTTCGGTGTGGAAGGGTTCACGGCCCGAATCGCTTTGTACAGCTCTTCTTGGATCTGATCATTCCGGATAGGAACATCGTTGATCGCCAAATTACCGTTTCCGTCGATAAACAAGAACACTGGCTTGGCAGCGTCTTGCGTTTGGTTTTCCGGCGGCGTCGGCGGCGGCAAGTCGATATTGACGTCCACTGTCGGCGCCGGCGCGGCAACCATGAAGATAATCAAAAGCACGAGCAGAATGTCGATGAACGGAATGACGTTCGGCTCGGTGCTTGGGGTGTGTTTGCCGCGTTTATTACCGCCGCCTCCCCCGCCTAATTTGGCGCCCATAACAGGCTCCTCTTTCCCTAAAGCGCCGCTCGCCGAAGCGAGCGGCCACCATAAAACCTAACCGTTAGCCCAACCGGAACACGACGCTCTGGGTTTGAGCGCCAGACACCGTTGGTTGACAATTTTCGTCCTTAGCCGGGTTCCACTTCATGCGGCGGAATTCCTGCTCGACAGCCTTTTCGAAATAACCCGGAGGATCTGCCGAGATCACATCTACCGACGCCACATTGCCATCAATTCCGACCGTATAGCGAACGGTGACTTTTCCCTCGATACCGCGGCGAACCGCGAGATCAGGATAAGCGCGATCGGTATTGAAACCCTTCTTGATCGTCGCGCCTGACGCTTGGCACGCAGGCGCCGGCGGAAGCACTTGAACGGGAACTGGCGGCACGACTGTTTCGATATTTGTCGGAACAGGTCGAGGCGCCATGGGCGGCGGAGGTGGAGGCGGTGGAGCATCCGGCGGAGGAGGTGGAGGCGGCGGAGGCGGCGGCGTCAGTTTGATGCCGGTGACGACCTCAACCTTCTGCCACATATCCTGTGGGCTCCGGATCTTTTTGGTGGCGATCAGATAGAGCAAACCGCCCCAAATGGCTGCCGCCAAAAAGAAGTTGATTAAACGCTGGCTCGATTTCATAGGCCTTACCGCCTATCCTCGGCCACAAGGCCGACTTTGAAAAAGCCGCCGTCTTGCACGCGATTCATCACGCGCATCACGTCGCGATACGGCACTTCCCCATCGGCACGAACATAGACTCGCTCAGAGTAGATAAGCGTGTCGTCGTTTGCGATCCGGGGATTCGCTTTCTTAACAGCCTCTCCGATCTTGATTGGGATGTCCCAAGTTTCGATCGTGTCATTGCCGAGATAGGTCTTTCCGTCTCTCTGCAATGAAATGAAGACCGGTTTAGGCGGCCGCTTCGACGGATTTATTTCCGACGGAGCAAGGGTCACATTCACGTCCACCGTCGCCAAAGGCGCGGCCACCATGAAAATGATGAGAAGAACAAGCATCACGTCGATGAACGGGATGATGTTCGGTTCTACGTTAGGAGCGGGACGCCCTCGCTTCCCGCCACCACCGGAACCAGATAATTTGGCTCCCATGAGTCATTAGGCCCCACGACGATCCATATCGCGCGAAACCAGGGCCAAGAACTCTTCGGAGAAGTCGTCCATGGCGCCACCGATCTTGCCAATCTGGGTCGCGGAGTAGTTGTAGATTAGAACGGCCGGAATAGCGGCGGCCAGACCGAATGCGGTGGCGAGAAGCGCTTCAGCGATACCTGGAGCAACGACGGCCAACGAGGTCGTGTTCGTATTCGCAATACCGATGAACGAGTTCATGATCCCGTAGACCGTGCCGAACAAACCGATGAACGGCGCGTTCGAACCGACGGAGCCGAGGAACGTCATCATCGAACCCATTTCGGCGACCGAATGGTTTTGCTTGATCGTCATCGCCGAGCGCACGCGCTCCAGAGTGTGATCGCGTGCATCGCGCATAGTGTAAAGGCCCATGTCGCGGGTGCGGGCGAGTTCAGCCATACCGGCGTCAAACATGTCCTTGATGCCGGACTTAGGCAGCTTCTTCACGAGTTCAGCGGCTTCTTCTGGGGACTGAGCACGACGGAACTGCGCCGTGAAATCGTTTACCTTCTTTTGGGTCTTGGTGAACAACAAGACCTTCTCGAATAGAAGCGACAAAGAAATGATCGCCCCAAGGATAAGAACGATCATGACAAATTTCACGACCGGATCAGATTCCATAAACATATGGTAAGCGCTTAGGGACTGAGCCCCGGACGCCGCTTCCGCAGCTTCTTGAGCCTTGGCTATATTCTGCGCCAAATCCGCCGTAGCGTCTGGTGCAGCGGCGACCGCTCCATCTACAGGAGCCGCACCCTCAGCTGGCGCAGACGTCGCAGCTTGCAAAAACCTCATAAACATGACTGGCCGTTACCTCCGATGACGCGCTTCCCGACTTCTCCCGACCGGGCCGCAAAAATAGAACTCACTAATACCACTACACGCAGACGCAAAAGCGTGAGCATCGCGCTTTCAATAGAATAAAGGTCACACGCCAAACAAGTGGCGTAAGCATGTTTTTTCAGGGGCGCGGACTTTCCGAGAAAACATATGCCATTACGAAATTAAATGTTGCATCTGCTGCGTAGATTTGCAGCGCGTATCTACGAATTGTTTCGCGTGTACTGTCTTTTAGGTCAGGGCCGGAAACATGCATGGCATATGCCATTTTGATAAAATCAGCATTGCGCGGCGTAGCTTTTAAAGATCGGTGTGCCGCTGAAACGCCCAACCTGTCTTGCTGCGACGCAACATAGCGCATGCAACTTTTCACGCAGTGCGCGTCATAGAATTTCCGCAGCGTTCACTTGCAACCATCACCGTTCACCGCGAAAAGGAACTGTGGCTGCTTCCGCCGATACCCGCTACGCGAAACGCTCGACCTCGTGGACGTCGATCGCAATCGCTTTGTGCGCACTCTTCGTGCTGTTCCGCATGATTGCTCTGCTCGTGAGCCCGCTAGAACTCGGCCCCGACGAAGCGCAATATTGGCGATGGTCGCAGACGCCCGCATGGGGCTATTTCTCAAAACCACCCCTGATTGCTTGGGCAATCGGCGCCACCACCCACTTTTTCGGCGACTCCGAATGGGCTGTGCGCCTTTTCGCGCCAATTGCGCACGCACTTTGCGCACTTTTCATTGCACGCGCGGCGCAACGGCTCGCCGGCAAGGACGCCGCAGCCCCGGCGGCGCTCCTGTATCTCGCGGCGCCTGGCGTGGCGGTGTCGTCATTCCTGGCGTCTACGGACGCCCTGCTTCTTGCCTGCAGCGGCGGCGCCTTGCTGGGCATGCTGAGAATTCGCGAACGCAATGACGTAACAGGTCATGCGATTATTGGCGTCGCGCTCGGTCTGGGCCTGCTCGCCAAATACGCGATGATCTACACCTTAGCCGGCATGCTGATTGCCGCTTTGTTCGACAAACCCCTACGGCAAGCGCTGTTAACCTGGAAGAGCGCCATCAGTCTCGGACTCGCTGGAATGTTGATCGCACCCAATCTCTACTGGAACGCGACAAATTCATTTGCAACTTTTCACCACACGGCAGCCAACGCCGGCTGGCACGCTCCCCAATTTAGCGTTCGCGAACTGGGCGAGTTCCTGCTCGCGCAATTCGGTGTGTTCGGCCCGCTCGCCTTCGCATTGCTCCCGTTTGCCCTTTTTGGCGCCAAACACCCTGCACTCGACGACAAAAGCGATAGCGTGCCCGCACGGCCTTTATTTGCGGCGCTGGTGCTCATCCCGCTCATCGCCGTCTCCATCGAGGCCTTTATAAACAGGGCCAACGCCAATTGGGCGGCGATCGCCTATCCACCCGCCGCAATCTTGCTGGCTGTTTGGTGCTTACGCACGAACAAGCCGCGACTGCTGTTCGGTGCAATCGCCTTGAATGCAGTGCTGAGCTTCGCTGTATTGATGGGGACGTCGAACCCAATCATCGCGGACTCCATTGGCGCGTCGAATGCGATCAAGCGCGTGCGCGGGTGGGATGATGTTACACGATCCATCGCGCAAGTCGCCGCCGAGGGGCCGGAAGGCGGCGAACGCCGCTTCGCCGCCGTTGCGTTCGACAATCGCTTAACCTTTCACGAAGTCGATTATTACGGGCGCACGCGCCTGCTGCCGCCTTTGCGCATGTGGCTCAAATTTGGAAACCCGTTAAACCAAGCCGAAGCCATTGCACCTCTGACCGACGGCGCAGGACCGGTGCTATTTGTATTGTCCACGCCGCACAACCTTCCGATTGTACGCGACGACTTCGCCTATTTCGAACCGCGTGGCAGCGCCACCATCGTCATGCCGGGCAAGAAAAAGCGGCACGTCGATTTTTATGTCGCCGAAGGCTACAAGCCGCGTCCACGCGACTCTGCTTTCGATCAGCGCTGGTTTAAAAAAATTCCGTAGGCGAATAATTACCCCGCCATGCAACGCCGTACTTTTAAGCAGCGGCGGAAATCTTGCGCACCGCGTCCAGGACATCGTCGACGACTTCGCGCACCAGCGCTTCGTCCTCGCCCTCAGCCATAACGCGAACCAAAGGCTCCGTGCCGGACGCGCGCACAACCAAGCGGCCTGCGTCGCCCAGGCGCTGTTCCGCGGCGGCGATCGCCGCTTTCACCTTGTCGTTGCTCAAAGCGCTCTGGGCGCCGCCTTTAGCCTCTATGCGCAAATTCTTCAGTAGCTGCGGTGCAGGATCAAACAAGTGGCAAATTTCAGAGATCGGTTTTCCGCTCTGCACCTTGACGGCCAAGACCTGCAGGCCTGCGAGCAAACCGTCGCCGGTCGTTGAATAATCCGACAGAATAACGTGGCCGGATTGTTCGCCGCCGACATTGAAGCCTTTGGCGCGCATATGCTCAAGCACATAACGGTCACCGACTTTGGTGCGCGCCAGCGTCAGGCCTTGCCTGCCCAGATAGCGCTCTAGACCGAGGTTTGACATCACAGTGGCGACAACGCCGCCACCCTTTAGAATACCTTGCTTCGCAAAGGACGATCCAATCAACGCCAGGATTTGATCCCCGTCGACCGTTTGACCTTTTTCGTCGCAGATCAAAACCCGGTCGGCGTCGCCGTCGAGGGCGATGCCGATATCGGCGCGGAATTGTAGCACCGCTTGACGCATGGCCGACGGATCAGTCGAGCCGCAAGCGTCATTGATATTGAAACCGTTCGGATTGACGCCCAATGGAATGACTTCGGCGCCAAGCTCGTACAAGGCCAGCGGCGCAACTTTGTAACCGGCGCCATTGGCGCAATCGATGACCACGCGCAGACCTGAAAGGCTCAAATTGCGCGGGAAAGCCGCTTTGGCGATTTCGATGTAACGCGCCTGGGAATCGTCGATACGTTTGGCGCGTCCCAGATCGCGGGATTCAGCAAGGCCATGATCAAGCGGCCGCGCCATCAGCGCCTCCATCTCGATTTCATCCGCGTCCGATAATTTGTATCCGTCGGGGCCGAAAAGCTTAATGCCATTGTCGGCGAAATAATTGTGAGACGCAGAGATCATTACGCCCAAATCGGCGCGGAGCGAGCGGGTCATCATCGCCACGGCCGGCGTCGGCAAGGGGCCGAGCAGAACAACGTCCATCCCCACAGCCGTGAAGCCCGCGACCAGCGCCGGTTCAATCATATAGCCGGACAAGCGGGTGTCTTTACCAATAACGACGCTATGCCGCCGATCCGTGCCGGAGCGAAACCGCGTTCCCGCCGCCATGCCCAAGCGCATGGCGATTTCAGGCGTCATCGGGTGACGATTGGCTGTGCCGCGGATACCATCCGTACCGAACAGCGCGCGCGTCATGTAAACCTCGCTTGCAACAAAACGATGAAAATAGTCATTGGACGGGATGCCCTATCCTGCCTCTTAAGCATGAGCCCCTTAAGAATGAATGGCGTCAGGCTTGCAAGCTCTCTTGCAATTAAAACGCCGTTCAGTGCGGCCGAGGCAGTTCAGTCACAAAGAGCGGCCAAATAGAGACGGTCCGCCCCGTGATGAGCATGCTAAGAGGCTGGACGCGGATTCGAATTGGAGTGATCTGACGCATGTGCGGCATTATCGGCATCCTGGGCAATGAAGCGGCGGCGCCGCGGCTGGTTGAGGCGCTGAAGCGTCTGGAATATCGCGGGTACGATTCAGCCGGCATCGCAGTCTTAATCAATGGAAAGATCGAAAAAAGACGCGCAGAAGGGAAAATCCGTAATCTTGAAGAACTCTTAACGCGCAATCCGGCGCAGGGCTTTGAAGGCATCGGGCACACCCGTTGGGCCACGCACGGCCGTCCTTCCGAGCGCAACGCCCACCCGCACGCAACCGCCAAAGTCGCGATTGTTCACAACGGCATCATCGAAAACTTCCGCCATTTACGCGAAGAGCTGACCGCGCAGGGCCATGTGTTCGAATCCGAAACAGATTCCGAAGTCATTGCGCACTTGATCACTCACCATTTGGATCAGGGTCTGTCGCCGCATGACGCCGTTAAGACCTCGTTAACCCGATTGGAAGGTGCATTCGCCATCGCCTGCCTGTTCGCTGGGCAGCACGACATGATGATCGGCGCGCGAAAGGGCAGCCCCCTTGTCGTCGGCATTGGCGAAGGCGAAATGTTCTTGGGCTCCGACGCCATCGCCTTGGCGCCGTTCACGGAGCGCTTGATTTACCTTGAAGAAGGCGATCACGCCGTGCTGACGCGCGGTCGGGTGACCGTATTCGACGAACAGAACCGTTTGGCCAATCGCCCGGTGAAAATCGTGCAGGGCGCCAGCGCCGCGATGGAAAAAGCGGGCTACCGCCACTTCATGTTGAAGGAAATCGCTGAACAGCCGGAAACCACATCGCGCACCATCGCCAATGCGATCGACGGCTTGAATGAGCGCGCGCAATTGCCGGAAGTGCCGAATTTCGACTTCAAAACCCTCGACCGCATCGTGATCTCGGCCTGCGGCACCGCCTATTACGCGGGCTGCGTCGCCAAATACTGGCTGGAGCGCTACGCCGGCGTCGCCGTTGAAATCGACGTCGCCTCCGAGTTCCGCTACCGCGAACCGCCCATGCCGAAAAACGGCTTGGCGCTGTTCGTATCGCAATCGGGCGAGACCGCCGACACTTTGGCGGCCTTGCGCTATTGCAAATCTCAAGGCCTCGCCACGGTCGCCGTCGTGAACGTGCCGACCTCCACGATCGCGCGCGAAGCCGATGTCGTCTGGCCAACTCTGGCCGGTCCGGAAATTGGCGTCGCCTCCACAAAGGCGTTCACCGCACAATTGGCGACCCTTGCCGCAGCGGCGATCGCTATCGGCAAAGCGCGCGGCAAGATCACCGCCGAAGAAGAAAGCGCTTTGTGCCGTTCGCTGATCGAAGTGCCGCGTTTGCTGGCCGAAGCGATCCGCAGCGCCGAGGAGCCGATACAAAAGCTCGCCCAAGAACTGGCGAAAGCGCGCGACGTTCTCTATCTCGGCCGCGGCCAATCCTATCCATTGGCGATGGAAGGCGCGCTGAAGCTCAAGGAAATTTCCTATATCCACGCCGAAGGCTATGCCGCCGGCGAACTGAAACATGGCCCGATCGCGCTGATTGATGAGGAAACGCCTGTCATCATCATCGCGCCAAAGGATGCAGTGTTCGACAAGACGATTTCGAATTTGCAGGAAGTCGCCGCACGCGGCGGCAAGGTGCTGCTGATCTCGAACAAGGAAGGCATCAAAGCGGCAGGCGACGTCATCTGGGCGTCGATCGAAGTTCCGGATTGCGATCCGATCGCCGCGCCGATTGTCTATTCGGCGTCGATCCAGCTTCTGGCTTATTACGTCGCCGTGCAAAAAGGCACCGATGTCGATCAACCGAGAAACCTCGCCAAATCCGTCACTGTCGAATAACAAAGCCCTGCTTAATTCTTATGGGCGCTCAGTTTGGAGCTGATGATGAAACGTGTTCGTAAGGCCGTTCTGCCGGTCGCGGGTTTTGGCACGCGCGTTCTGCCCGCCACCAAAGCGATCCCGAAAGAATTGCTGACCGTCGTGGACCGCCCGGCCATCCAATATGTCGTTGACGAAGCCTGGGCCGCCGGCATCGAGCATATCGTGTTCATCACAGGCCGCGGCAAAGGCGCCATCGAAGATTATTTCGATCACGCTTACGAGCTCGAAACGACCCTTCGCGAAAAGAACAAAACCGCTTTGCTCGAGCAATTGCTCGCCGCAACGCCAAAGGCCGGCACGACCAGCTTTGTGCGCCAGCAAACGCCGAGCGGCCTGGGCCACGCCGTCTGGTGCGCCCGCGACGTCATTGGCGATGAGCCCTTCGCGGTGCTTCTGCCCGACATGCTGGTGAAGGCCGCGCCGAGCTGCCTAAAGCAAATGGTCGACGCCTACGAAAAAGTCGGCGGCAATATCATCGCCGTCGAACCGACCGACAATCCATCCGGCTATGGCGTGATCGATCCAGCCGAACGCGACGGCCGCCTGATCCGCATGAAGGGCATGGTCGAAAAGCCGAAGGCGGGCACGGAGCCCTCCAACCTCTTCATCACCGGCCGTTACATTCTTCAGCCTGAGATCTTCGATCTTCTGGGCAATCAAGAACGCGGCGCCGGCGGCGAAATTCAGCTCACCGATTCCATGGCGCGCCTGATGCGCGAACAGAGCTTCTACGCCCTGGAATATGACGGCAAGTCATACGATTGCGGCGACAAGGTCGGCTATCTGCGCGCCGTTGCGACCTATGCGCTCGCGAATGAGGAAATCGGCGCGGATGCACGGAAAGTGCTTGAAGCGGCGCTGAAGGGCTGACCGGTGTGTTGATCCTCTCCCAACCTGCCCTTTAAAAGGGCAGGTTAGGAGAGGATCCAGCGTCTAGCCTGCAAACACCGCCCGCGCCGCATAAAGCCCCGCGAACACGCCGATAAGACACAAGATCAACGTTCCGAACACGTACAGCGCAAAGCCGTTCATATCCTGCCTTTGCCACAGCGCTGCCGCATCGAGCGAGAACGCGGAGAACGTAGTGAATCCGCCGAGAATACCGGTGGTCAAAAACAGCCGAAAATTCTGCCCCGCGATCTCGCCGCGATGCGCGAACAAACCCGCCAGCATGCCCATCGCAAAGCAACCGGCGATATTGATCACGAAAGTCCAAACCGGAAACCCGCCAGCCATCGGCGCAGACAAGCGGTTCACGCCATGCCGGGCGGCGGCGCCAATCCCGCCACCGAGAAACACAACGAGATAACCGAGCAATGTGGGGCTCATTCGGAAGTCCTAGTGCAAAATCTATTGCGAGAGGCGCTTGATCAGCATTTCGAAAAACTGGCAACCCTGCGCCAGCTGATCGATCTCGACAAATTCGTCCGGCTGGTGCGCCTGCAGGATCGAACCGGGACCGCAGATCACCGCATCGAAGCCCGCTTGCTGAAACTGTCCCGCTTCAGCCGCATAAGCGACGCCGCGCGGGGAATTGTCGCCTGTCAACGCGCGCGCCAAAACTTCGACCGCTGTATTGGGCACATGCGCGAGCGGCGGTGTGAGGCGCACCGAAACTTTGATCGAGCACCCTGCATCAATCTTTTTCATCTCCGACTCAAGGCGCTTCGCTTCAGCCTCATAGAGGCGCAGATACGCATCCGGATCGTCTTCCGCCGAAAAGCGCACATCAAAGACGAAGCTGCATTCCTTCGCCAAAATGTTCGCAGCGGTGCCGCCCTGGATCTTGTTGACAGTGATCGTGGTGCCCGAAGGCTCCATAAGCGGATCATCGGGCGCCGTGGCGCGCGCCTCATCGCTCATCGACAAAACCAAACCCATCAGCCGCGCGGCAATCATCACCGCCGACACGCCTTGATCAATCTGGCTGGAATGCGCCTCGTGACCTTCAATATCGGTCTGCACCACCAACACGCCCTTTTGGGCGGAGACGACTTTCATATCGGTGGGCTCGCCGATAATCGCACCGGCGGGTTTAGGGACTGTCTTGGCGATGAAATCGATCATGCGCGGGGCGCCGAGACACCCCACTTCCTCGTCGTAGGAAAACGCAAAGATCAGCGGTCGCTTCAGATCGGCCGCCAGCGCCACATCCACATGCGCCAAACACAGCGCGAGAAAGCTCTTCATATCCGACGACCCGCGGCCATAGAGCTTGTCGCCCTTCTGCGTCAGGATCCACGGATCAGTCGACCATTCTTGTCCATCCACCGGCACAACATCGGTATGGCCGGACAGAATGATCCCGCCCTCGACAACGGGGCCGACCAAAGCGAAAAGATTGGATTTTTGTCCGTCGTCGCTCGGCACGCGGTGCGTGGGGACGTTTCTGGCTTTCAGATAAGCCTCAACTTCGTCGATCAAAGGCAAATTGGAATGGCGCGACGTGGTGTCAAACGCCACCAGCCGCGCCAACCAATTGATTGTGCCGTCAAGCAATTCAGGATGCGTCACGCCGGTCGAAGACATATTTCTATGCTGCCGCGCGGCGCGCGCCCTGTCGAGTGAAACGGGCGAAAAACCGCCCGCTGAGAACCTGATGAAGCGCACCCTAGAAGCGGCCCGCGTGTGAATCAGGTTGGCGCCCATTCATCAGAGCTATTGTCGAACCGGCCAGCCGATCCCGGGCCGGGTTGAAATCGCTCTTGCTTAAGCGCGAGCGCCCGTGACCGGGAACGTGCCGAATGCGCCGGCCTTCACCGAACCGCTCAGCGTGTCGCCCGAGAACGTAATCGTGTGCTCAAGCGTCATTGGCATTGGCGAAGTGACCTTAGAGGACCACTTCAGGGTATCGCCTTCGACGGCGCCTTCGATGTCGGAAGCGCCGAACGTCGCGGAGGTTTGCGTGCCTTTAAAGGTCGCGCCATCGACCGTGATCGCCAGCGTGCCTTGTTGCGCGCCCATAGGGCTCTGCACCGTCATCGTCCAGTTTCCAGCAGCAGCAGACATATTCTTACTCCCCAATTCAACGGCGCGAATGCGCCTTCCCTTATCGGTTACTTATACGCCCTATTTCTTGGCGACTTGATGAACTTTGCCCTCCGCATCGCGGAATGCAAGTAGCTCGACCTTAAAAACAAGCGCTTGGTTCGGAGGAATACGCGGGGGAGAACCGTATTCGCCATAGGCCAAGTCGCCTGGGATATAGAGCATGAAGGTGTCTCCAGGCCGCATATGCTGCAGACCTTCGTTCCAGCCTTCGATCACCTGACCCAATTGGAACTGGGCAGGCTCGCCGCGCTTATAGGAAGAATCGAAGGTTTTGCCGTCTGGAAACGTCCCATCGTAATGGACCAGCACGTCATCACCCATTTTCGGCGACGGCATGTCCTCCGGCCCCCGTACTTCGGCTTTGTACAGCAAACCCGAAGGGGTCGCCTGTACGCCGGGTTCGGCGCGCATTTTTTCCAGGAACGCGGCTGAATCTTTCATCGTCTTTTCTCCTAGCGCTTTAGAGGCGGCTTCTTCCGCCTGTTCCTGGCGCGAAATTTCGGCATCCAATCCGTCCTGCTTAGGGCCGCAGGCGAGCAGAGCCAACAAAAAAGCCATAGCGAGCGTGGCGTTAAGTTCACGCATTTTCAAAAACCTCGATCACCCAAGTCTCCGCTTTGGCGGCTTGTTCCCATTCCAGATACGCCGCATCCGCCAGCAATGCGTCGCAATAGGCCTGGGCCTCTGGGCTCACCTTTGCGCCATAGGTCCGGAAACGCGTCGCGACCGGCGTGAAAAACGCGTCGGCGATCGAACGCGCGCCAAACAAGAATGGCCCGGCGGGATTAAAGCGCGTACGGGCGTCGGCCCAGATTTCCTGTAGGCGCGCAATGTCCTTCTGGATGTTGACGTCCTCGAAGCGAACCGCGTCTTCAGCTTTGGTTGCGCGCCGCAAATTCATCGGCAGCTTATTCCGAATGCCCTGAAAGCTCGAATGCATTTCCGCTGCGGCCGAACGGCAGAAAGCCCGCGCAATTGGGTCTTTCGGCAGCAAGCCGGAATCCGGCTTTTGCTCCGCCGCCCACTCGCAGATCGCAAGGGAATCCCAAATCGTCATTAGATCAAGTTTCAGCGCCGGCACCCGACCAGTGGGCGACGCCGCTTCGATCGCTGCATCGCCGGACTTGCCATAGACGCCGCCGATCATGGGCAAAACATGATCCTCGAAAGCTATGCCGGCCCAGCGCAAAGCCAAGAACGGCCGCATGGACCAAGACGAGTAAGCCTTATTGCCGAGATACAAGATAGGCATGGCGATCCTTCGCAAAGGGGCGCTGAAAAAGCAAAACGCGCCGGGGATAAGCCCGGCGCGCCGCTTACTACCGCATCAAAGACCAAAGGTCACTTTTTGGGTTCAAGCTTGTCGTTCAAGACCCAACCGGTGTTGTCATTTTCATCAGCGACTTCCCACCACATGCCTTCCTTGGCGCCAGTCGGATAGAGCAACTGGCCCGATTCCAAGGTGCGCACCGTGGTGCCGGAAGCGGACGGCGAACGCTTCATCGCGACTGAAGAGGCGCGGACGATATAGGCCTGCTTAGGCGCAGCGGCCGCCGCATTGTCCGGCACCCAGCCGAGTTCCGTGACAAGCTTGCGATACCCATCGAGGAACGAGAGCGACACGACCTTGCCGATATCGGTGTTTTCGTAGCCGCCGCCGACAGCGCCGCCGAAGCCCCATCCGCCGCCCAAACCGAAGCTGAGATCAGAGACCTTCGCGAATCCTTCAAATGCTGCTTCTTCGGAGGTGCGAACATTCATCAGCGACAGAACGGTCTGCGCTTCCGACTTCTTGTTCTTGATGCCGATCCCGCCGACGCCGAGGCGATTGCCGATAATGCCGCCCGCAATTGCGCCAAAACCGCTACCACCGGAATTCGAGTTCGAGGTTGCGATGTCGGCCTGGATCACATAATCCGCCGCTTTCACCTGGCCGCCGCCGACATTCGACCCGCGTTGCAGATCGCCGCCCGCCGCCAAAGCCCGTTCCGCTTGCGCGGCGGCCATGCCGGCGCCGCGATTGACGAGGTTGAAGCAGCCCGATCGCTGGACGAACGTTTTAATCAAAGTGGAGGGCGCGCCGAGTTCATAAGCGAGCCAACCTTGGCCGTCGCCATCGACGATGGCGACCGTGCCCAATTTTTTGGTGCATTTCGGAATTTCAGCGTTCTTGGTCGAGCCTTTTTCGTTTTCGACCTTGGCCGCGAACACCGGACCGCTCAACGCCACAGCCGCAACCGCGATAATCAGTGCAAAGCGCTTCATGCATGCCCCCCTTAGCAATCATGCAAAGGCCGAAAAATCTTGCTTGAACAACGATATAGAGATCGACCAACAAATCATTCGAGAGTTTCCGACTCAAATCGCCGATCTCTCAATGTATTTGCGGGGTAACGCGCCCTATAAAACTCGTCAATTCGGGAATGCTGTTAAAGCACCCAAGGCCTATGCTCGGTCCCGGCACGTTAAGTCAGAAACAAAATCCGGCCAAGCTCCATCACATCAGCCGTGCGCCAACAACCCGCCAGCGGCGCCAAAGCGTCCCCGGCCTTCAGGATATGCTGCTGCACCCCATCTGGCGCTTCGATAATGAAGGTCGCCAAACCGGATAACGCCACCAAGACCTCGTCGCCGGTGGGATGACGCTCTCAGACTTTCCAATCTTCGGTACTGTCGAAGACTGTCACCAGGGCGTCGAGCAAAGGCGGGTTCTGGCGGATGGCCTCCTAGAATTCCAGTCCACCCTTTTGCTTGGCCGCGCCCCCTTTGCCATCAAGCCAAAGATAAACTTCGCTGAGATCGAAAACAAATGGAGTGGATGGGCTCCCTCTCGGGCGGCTCTCAGAGGCGACGCGGCGGGTACCCTGCGGCGGCCAAGGCGTCGATGATTTCCTGGGTATGCCGCGCGTCGCGGGTTTCGATCATCAGATCGAATTCCGCGCCCTTCGCCGGCACGTCAAGCGTCAGACGGTTGTGCGAAACCTCGATGATGTTCGCGCCATGCTCACCAATCAACGCCGACACTTTCGCCAGCAGGCCCGGCCGGTCGTCGCCGATCAGCCGGAGCGACACGATCCGCTCTTCGCGCACCAAAGCGCGCATCAGCACGGAGGTGATCAAGCGCGTATCGATATTGCCGCCGGTCAGAATCAAGCCGCACTTTTTGCCTTTGAACTTTTCCGGAAAGGCAAGCAAAGCTGCAAGCGACGCAGCGCCCGCGCCTTCGGCCACGGTCTTTTCGATATTGGCGTAAAGTGCGATGGCGCGTTCGAAATAGGGTTCTTCGATGAGCACGACTTCGTCTACCAGAGGCCGCGAGATAGAATAAGCCAGATCGCCGACGCTCTTCACCGCGATGCCTTCGGCGATCGTCTGCCCGCCGCCCACAGGCGTGTTGGTGCCGCGCAGGCGCGCCGTATAGGACGGATACATCGCCGGTTCACAACCGATGATCTTGATGTCCGGTTTCATGTGCTTGGCCGCCGTGGCGACGCCCGCGATCAACCCGCCGCCGCCGATGGGCACCGGCATCACTTCGATGTCTGGCTGTTCTTGCAGCATCTCGAGCGCAATCGTGCCTTGCCCAGCGATTACATCAACGTCGTTGAATGGATAAACAAACGTCAGATCCAACTCATCGCGCAGCTTGTGGGCATATTCGGAGGCTTCGTCGAAACCATCCCCTTCCAGCACGACTTTGGCGCCGAGAAACCGCGTCTGTTCCACCTTCACAAACGGGGTGGTGCGCGGCATGACGATCGTGACAGGCAAGCCCATACGCGCGCCATGATACGCCAAGCCTTGCGCGTGATTGCCCGCCGACGCGGCGATAACGCCGCGCTTCTTTTCCACGTCCGTAAGCTGCAGCAATTTATTCAATGCGCCGCGCTCTTTATAGGCAGCGGTGAATTGTAGATTTTCGAACTTTACCCAGACGTCCGCACCAGTAATTTCCGACAGCGTCCGCGACCGGCGCAGCGGGGTGCGCTCAATATGACCGCTCAATCGAGCGGCGGCGGCGGTGACGTTTTCGAACCGTA
>Ga0247831_1002140_pt1 | contig 33568 bp, 24 predicted proteins | sample LaCruzMarch2015__9_FD_192406 | JGI IMG/M metagenome (GOLD analysis project Ga0247831, IMG submission 192406) | Freshwater microbial communities from meromictic Lake La Cruz, Castile-La Mancha, Spain - LaCruzMarch2015_1m | ecosystem: Environmental > Aquatic > Freshwater > Lake | place: Spain...
TGCAATAAAAACCTATAAGGTCTTCAAAGACCTTATAGGTTTGCTTCAAAGACCGTATAGGTTTGGGTTTGGGTTTACTGCATTTCGCCATCATGCTTCAAATCAATAGGTTGGGTGTGAAAAATTTCGTATTCCGCCAGCCCTCCAAACCAATTCAATATTTCCTGCCGGGGAAGCTTTGTAGGTAAATTGGACAAAAATGCCTTGTAGGAAGACCACTTCCAACCGCCGATTCCTTTTACCAAACCATGATGAACCGGATTTTTATGGATGTAAAAAATGGTAGCTGAATATTGTGAATCCCTTTCAATCTCAACCCGCCTAAGATAATCTATAAACAAGGCTCCTTTCCTTTTTTGCTGAATATTGAATGCCTTAGTATAGCCATTGAGCCAATTTGAAAAACGCTCCATGATAAAATCAGAACACATTTCCGGTTGATATTTTTTTCCTGGCTTTGCCTTTTCAAAAAGAGCCAAAATTTCTCCTTCACTTTTTATTTGAACCAAAAAGTGGAAATGGTTTGGAATGAGACAATAGGCCATAAGTTCTGCCACACCGCTAACCTTCTGCTGAAATTGCTCAAGGAAATAACGGTAGTTGTCTTCTACCCTAAAAAGCTTTTCACTGCCTACAGCCCGGCTTAAAATATGGTAGGTTTTTTCGGGCTGAATGGGAATGTGATAGTTTGGCATGGCTGCAATGTAGTTTAAAACCTATAATAGAGTTAAAACCTATAAGGTTTTTGAAAACCTTATAGGTTTAGCGTTACTGCCTACAGCCCGGCTTAAAATATGGTAGGTTTTTTCGGGCTGAATGGGAATGTGATAGTTTGGCATGGCTGCAATGTAGTTTAAAACCTATAATAGAGTTAAAACCTATAAGGTTTTTGAAAACCTTATAGGTTTAGCGTTACTGCCTACAGCCCGGCTTAAAATATGGTAGGTTTTTTCGGGCTGAATGGGAATGTGATAGTTTGGCATGGCTGCAAAGTAGTTTAAAACCTATAGTAGAGTTAAAACCTATAAGTTTTTTGAAAACCTTATAGGTTTAGCGTTACTGCCTACAGCCCGGCTTAAAATATGGTAGGTTTTTTCGGGTTGAATGGGAATGTGATAGTTTGGCATGGCTGCAATGTAGTTTAAAACCTATAGTAGAGTTAAAACCTATAAGGTTTTTGAAAACCTTATAGGTTTAGCGTTACAAAAAAAAATTCTCCCGACTTGTCGGGACCCCAAGAATCAAATCGAAGATCCCGACTTGGCGGGAGGGACAAAGAGTCACTACAGGATTGAAGCAAATAATGAATGGTTATGACATGAAGCGCTATTGGGGGAACACTTCAACTGCCGTTGGATTGGGGGAGGCGGGATGGGGTGGTTTTAGTTGTTTGGATACAGTCTTCATCCAGAGATAGATTTCGTAGGCTAGGTTTTACTTTCAAATTTCTAAAGGCTAGGGAGGGAAAAGCGCAATTGTGCAGCGTGGCACTTTGAGGCAGGCCTTGAAAGGCAGAAATATTAATGGAGGCGTTGGGCAGGGTGTTGGCTGATGGTCGGTACAAAAGGCTTGCTCGACCGCAGCCGTTGCAAACGAAGGCGATTGGATTAGGAGTCAAGAACAAGAGGTGTATTCAAAAAAAAAATTTATTGGGGCAAGCCCCAATATTTATCCCGACTTGTCGGGACCCCAAGAATCAAAGGGACAAAGAGTCAAAGGGTCTTTTTTAATCCCTGAGACACCGAACACTAAAGCCATCTCGCTTACTGCCGTTGTACCGGAAAGAATTGCCAGCGAAGTAATACAGGTACCGGGACCAGGCGCCCGTAGTAGAGCCCTCCGTAGAGGACCACCAGTAGCCGAAGTAGCCAAAGTAGTCGTAAGAACCACTGGAGTAACGGAAGCCGCCCGGAAGGCCTGAAAAACCACTTTCGTTAGTCGCTCCAGTGTTTGAGCTTTGCCAAAGACTTGAAACCGCTTTCATTTTTCCACCTGCCACATTTGTCCCACCAAGGAAGTTTTCTAGGGTAGTCCACTCCGCATCGCTGGGAACATGCCAGCCAGCAGGGCAGAGTCCTCTGGGATCAGCTACGGCATACCAGTTGTAGAGCTTGCCATAAATTTTATCGTTTTCTGGCTCATTGTCGTAAATGGCATAGGCACCTCTGGTGGTATTTCCCCATTGGCTGTCGATAAAGTTGGTTGGTATGGCGGAACCATCCCGGTAGCGAGTGGTTTTTAGGTTTTCTTTCATCCAAAGCTGGGTGCCTATCTGCACAGTTTTGTAAACATTTCCGTCTATATCCACACAGCCACCCTCGCTTAGGGCCACAACTTTGAATCGCAGGGCTTCACCTTTCAAGTGCTCCCGGTCGGCCAGCACATTCCATACAATGTTTTTGTTGATGCCAGGCTTAATGCCTTTGCCCACTTCTCCACTTACCGCTCGTGCCGGACCAAGCCAAGTGCTGCCATTGTCGAGGCTGTAATGCAAAGAAACAGTATAGCTGCCAGCGCCGCCGGAGAATTTATAGAATACTTGGAGATTGTTTTCTACTTGCTTCACATCATACACTTCAATGCTTTGGGTAAAAGCAATATGCGAAAGGAATATGAATGCGGTTAGAAAAAGCTTGTTCATTATGGTGAATTAATCTTTAATGCATCGGACACTAAAGCCATACTGTTTGTATACATAATCAGTGCTTACTTTGCTTATTCCAGTTTTTAAATTCTTGAACCATGCAAAAGTAAGCTGATAGGGTGTTGACGTCCACCAATAACCTTGAAAGCCGATCTCATCAAATACACCACTTTTCTCACGACACCCACCTGGCATACCAGAATACTCATTCTCATTAATGTCCTTTAGGTCATTTTCTTTCCAAAATCCTAGACTCTTCATTTTCTCGCCTGCAATCTTTTTGCCTCCTAAGGTGTTCTCTAACTCATTCCACTCTTGAATACTGGGCACATGCCAACCAACAGGGCATAGTTTTCGTGGATCTTCAACTGCAAACCAATTGTAAAGCTTCCCAAATTTTTGATCATAATCCGATTCATTGGAATAAACAGAATATGCCCCCCTCGATGCTGTTAGCCACTCTTTATTTTTTAAACCACTTAAAATATTTGAACTGTCTCTGTATCTTGAAGTTCTTAAATTTTCCATCATCCAAAATTGGTTTCCGATTTTCACCGTTTTATACACATAGCCATCAATATCAATACAAATAAACTCGCTTTTGGCTATCACCTTAAACATCAAATTATCCCCTCTCAGATTATCTCTATCTGCCAACACATCCCACAATATACTTTTGTTATTACCAGGCTTTACCCCTTTGCCCACATCGCCAGTTACTGCTCGTGCCGGGCCAAGCCAAGTGCTGCCATTGTCGAGGCTGTAATGGAGAGAAACGGTATAGCTGCCTGTGCCGCCGGAAAAGTTGTAGGATACTTGGAGATTGTTTTCTACTTGCTTCACATCATACACTTCAATGCTTTGGGCAAAAGCACAATTCGTAAAAAGTGAAAGGAAAAAGGTAAAAAGTAGTCTCATTCTAATTTTAATTTCAAGGGCGAATTCGCTTTGATTTTATTCTCTTTTGATGCAAAATATTTAGCTCATGAGGTCTTTTTTAATCCCTGAGGCACCGAACACTAAAGCCATTTTCTTACAGTCGTGGCTCGGGCCTACAATGCCATGGGTTTTAGCCAGGATCCGGTTGTAGGCGTTTGAGGTTGAGTTCTTCGTAGAGGACCACCAGTAGCCGAGCTTGCCAAAGGCGCTGTAACCACCATTACCAACGAAGTAACGGTAGCCGCCCGGAAGGCCTGAAAAACCACTTTCATCGGTAGCACCTGTGTTTGGAGATTGCCACAGATTTGATACTGCTTTCATTTTACCGCCAACATTGATAGCACTATCCCCTCCAAGTAAATTTTCTAAGGTAGTCCATTCTGCATCACTGGGCACATGCCAGCCTGTTGGGCAGAGGTTTCTGCTATCAGCTACAGCATACCAGTTATAGAGCTTGCCAAAAATTTTATCGTTTTCTGGCTTTTTGTCGTAAATGGCATAGGCACCTCTGGTGGTTTTTTTCCATTGTCTGTCGCTTAAGTTGGTGGGTATGACAGAACCGTCTCTGTAACGAGTGGTTTTTAGGTTTTCTTTCATCCAAAGTTGGGTGCCTATCTGCACAGTTTTGTAAACGTTTCCGTCTATATCCACACAGCCATCCTCGCTCTGGGCTATTACTTTAAAGCGTAAGGCTTCGCCTTTCAAATGTTCCCTATCAGCCAGTACATTCCAGGTAATCAATTTGTTACTGCCTGGTTTTACCCCTTTGCCCACATCTCCACTTACCGCTCTGGCCGGGCCAAGCCATGTGCTGCCATTGTCGAGGCTATAATGCAGTGAAACGGTGTAACTGCCTGTGCCGCCGGAGAAATTGTAAAATACTTGGAGATTGTTTTCTACTTGCTTCACATCATACACTTCAATGCTTTGGGCAAAAGCAATACAAGTAAAAAGTAAAAGGTATAAAGTGAAAAGTAGTTTTAGCATACGATGAAAGACCTATTTCCCAAATTCAACCAGTACCCGGTTGCGGTCTTTGCCCAGCAGCATGGGGTTTTGCTCCCGTTGGTTGCCAAAGATGCGTCGGCTGTAGTAGGGCACGCCGTTGCTTTGGTGGCTCACATAGTTGTAGATTTCTTCCATGGTGAGTTGCCCATCTTTGTTGGTGTCGGTCAGTTGTTTGTTTTGGATGGCTTTGAGAAAAAAGTAGGTAAACATGCCGTGTTGCTGCTCGGCATACCAGTTGGAGAGTTCGGTTTCTTTGCTGGAGGCCAACACCACAGCGGTTTTTAAAGCCGGAAACTTGGGCTTGATCACCATGGGCGAGGCTTGTTCTATGAGGTCGGCACCCGAGAAACAGGCATCCAACACAACCGTGAGGCTTTTAGCCTGCAATTTTTCGAGGTTTTCGTACAGGGTTTCGAGGGCATAGCCACCATTGGCCACATAGTTGGGGTTGCAGGTTACCGGCACGATGTAGCCTTTGTTTTCGTCACCGCTGCCCAGTTCGGGTGCGCCGTGGCCGCTGTAGTACACAAACACATCGCTGAGTTCTTTTTTAATCCGGTCGGCCAACATGCCCCGGCCATTTTCCTTGCCAAAAATGGTGTAGAAATCGTCGAGATTGGCGTCGGTTTGGTAAATGATGTTGCCTTCTTCAAACCCAAGTACCTGCACCAGGTAGTTGCGCACACTGGCAGCATCGTTGATGGCAAAGTCGACAGGTTTTGTTTTTGTGTAGTTTTTGTTACCAATCACCACGGCCATGGCATCGGGACGTTTCATGCTGGTTGTGGGCAGGTTTTTGTCTACATCGGAACTGAGCGAAACGGTGGTAATGTCGGCTTGAGTGGGCAGGTTTTTGGTTTTCACCACTACAGTTTGGGGTGTGGCCAATACCTGGTTCATGGCTACGGCTACATCTTTGGTTTGCCCATACTTGCCAAACTTTTCGGAGAGCACCACCTTGCAGGCCACTGTGGGCTGGTCGTATCGCTTGTTGACCACAAACTGAAAGTCGATGTTGCGGCTGTCGCCCGGGCGGAGGCTTTCAATCACAAATTCTTCTTCGCCGGAAAGAAAAACGTTGAGTTGCGGCAACTGGATTTTTACTTTCACCTGGTCGGCTATGCCTTTGCCGAGGTTTTGCACGGCCACTTTCAGTTCAATTTCCGAACCTGCGCTCATGCTGCCCGAAGGAGAGGAAAATTTGTAGTCCACCACTTCTACTTTAGGCTCCAAAAAAGCCTGCACATTCACCGACACCGTGACAGGATTGGCATCGAAGCCATTTTTTTCCAAGGCAGAAAGGGTTAAATCGGTGGCCATGGTTTTTTGGTTCATGGCACCTTTCACTGTTAGTTTAAAGGTCTTGCGTTCATTGGGAGGCAGTTCGGGCAATGAAGTAGCCGTGGGCATTTGCAGGCCGCTGCTTCCTTTATCATTTACCCCCATCTGCACCATGCAAGCGTGGCCTCGGCCTTGGTTTACCAATTCAAACTGAAGGGTGCATGTCTCGCCTGCTTCAATGATGCCGTTGCCATTGGCATCTTGAAAATCTACTTTTTCGAACACAAGGTTGGCAGGTGCTTTGGGTTTTTCGCAGTAGTGGGGCTCTTTGGCTATGTTGAATGAATACGGTTTTGAAATGCCTTCTATGGTTTGAGAAAGGACAACATGGGCCAAGAAAAGTAAGAGTAAGGTAAAGGATATTTTCATTTTGACTTGATTTTAAACGACCTTCAATTTTCTGAGCAGATAGAATCTGTACTCAAAAATAGAGCCGAAAATGGGAATAGCAAAAAAAGTGTGTAGGAAATGGATTATGCATCAAAATCAACAGTCAACAATGAGGTAAAATTGTCAATGTATTTTAGGCATCAACATTATTTCAACCGCTTGAAAGCATTATTTTTTAGATAATACTTAATTTTGGCAAACAGTTAGTCTGAAAATGAATCTACCACGCTATGAACTTAAAGCTGAAAAATCATTAACGGTTTTCGAGTTTACCAGCGAAGGTCCAAAAGGGCAAATTCCCAAGATTGTTAAATTCAGTGAAACTACTTTAAAAGGATTCTACAACCTTGCATTTGGCGACAAAAACCTGGAATCTGGTGAAATTGACGATACAATAGTTTCTAACAATGGCGATAGTGAACAAATTTTAGCTACAGTTGTTTCTGCTGTTTACTCATTTACAGAAAGCGAAAGTGAAGCTTGGGTATACGCTACTGGTAGTACAAATTCAAGGACACGGCTTTATAGAATGGGAATAACCAAATACCTTGACGAAATAACACAGGATTTTTTGGTGTTTGGCCTCAGAGATAATGAGTGGGAAGAGTTTAAGAAAGAAATTGAATACACAGCATTTTTAGTGAAGCGAAAATAATTAATTTTGAAAAAAAAATATCAATCACTTATGAAAACCATAAAAGAGCTAAACGACAAGAAAATTCCAATTGTACGTATCGACAATTCATTGGAAAAATATAAAGCCATGCCCATTTTTCAGGACAAAGTGGATAAGGCTAATGAAACACTAAGAACAATAGGACTCCCCAAAATCCCGGCCAAATCGCAATAGTGTTGAAGACCATTCTGTTCGTTGTTTTTGTGCTCGAAACTGGAAACGCCCAAAAGTTCGAAAGACACCGTCCCGGTAAGTAAAGGCAAAACTTAGTTTACATGGAATAGGAAAAATTCAAAACCAGAAACTTTTCGCTCCAACACCACTTGCCATCATTGTTTTACTTTATTCCAAACATTTGAGCCGCTTTGCTCATTTTTCTAAATATTTGCACGGCGCTCATACCTCCTTTTCGTAATGTTCGTACCCGGCATTGCGAACTCCCAATAATTCGAGAGACCCCTCCTGTTCGTAATGTTCGTACCCGGCATTGCGAACTCCCAATAATTCGAGAGACTCAGTCTCGGTAAGTAAAGGCAAGATTCAGTTCAACTGGGTTAGAGACCCAAATCTATTAAGAATCCTTAGAGCGCTGAAGCTAACCTCCTGTTCGTAATGTTCGTACCCGGCATTGCGAACTCCCAATAATTCGAGAGACTCAGTCTCGGAAAGTAAAGGCAAAATTCAGTGCAATTGGGTTAGAGACCCAAATCTATTAAGAATCCTTAGAGCACTGAAGCTAACTCTAAGGATAGGAAAAACTAAGCTCGATTCTCTTTTTCAGTTGCCGGATAGCGATGAAGACTGGCGGTTAGGTTTTGGTGAATAATGGCTCAAGCTGGTTTATATGCGTTAATAACGTATTTCACGACCGCCCTCTTTGCAAAATAAGGCGAGTGGGGAACCCTGGATTAGTAAATCAACGCTCTTCAAGTAGCCAGTTAAACACATTAAGGTGATTTATTCACCGCTGTTCAACATTTGCAATGTCGAACTCCTATCGTAGGATTTTCAATCCGAAAACCTACCAGCCCGGTCAGACCTGCGCAACGCAGTGTAGCGGTCAGCACCGGGCGGCAATAAAGCATGTGAATTCGTTTCCCGGCGTCTGACCGCTTCACAGGTGCTGACGCCTTTTAGCTGATCCAGCTCGGTCAGCACCGGGCGGCGGCAGTAAAGCATGTGCATTCGTTTCCCGGCGTCTGACCGCTTCGCAGTTGCTGATGCCTTTGATAGAAGTCAGCCCGGGCGGCAAATCATAAAACCACTTTCAATGCAAGAGTATACAGATTAGGTTCCTCCTGTTCGTAATGTTCGTACCCGGCATTGCGAACTCCCAATAATTCGAGAGACTCAGTCTCGGTAAGTAAAGGCAAGATTCAGTTCAACTGGGTTAGAGACCCAAATCTATTAAGAATCCTTAGAGCGCTGAAGCTAACTCTAAGGATAGGAAAAACTAAGCTCGATTCGCTTTTTCAGTTGCTGGATAGCCATGAAGTTTAACAGTTAAGTTTCTACTTTTTTAACGTCCCGAAAGTTCCAAGCTTTCGGGACGTTTTGGTGAATAATGGCTCAAATGAAGGGTAATATGCGTCGCAATTGCGTATCTCGACTGCCCTTCTTGCAAGCAATAACGAGTGACATTGTTTCAATAAACCGGGTGACGCACAAAAAAAAAAATACCAGCGCAAAGCACTGGTATTTAGGAGATTGAGTAGTGGGCCCTGTTGGGATCGAACCAACGACCCTCTGATTATGAGTCAGATGCTCTAACCGTCTGAGCTAAGGGCCCTTCCAGTTCAGATTGCTGAAAAGGAGTGCAAATGTAAGTATTTGTTGCTTTCACGAAAGTAACAAACCACTATTCGTGAAAAATTTGTGGTTGGGCAGTTTTAAAGTCCTGTAAACCAATGAAAGAGAAAAAGACCCGTGTGCTGATTGTTGAAGATGAAGCCATTATCTCTCAAAGTTTGCAATATATGCTTGAAAACCTTGGGTATGAAGTAGCAGCCATTTGCACCAGTGGAGAAGAAGCAGTTGAGAAAGCAGCGCAACTGAAGCCAGATATCATCTTGATGGACATACAGTTAGGCGAAGAGATGGATGGCATTCAAGCGGCTCAAAAAATCAAAGAACTGAATTTGGCTCCGCCATTGGTTTATATCACAGCCTACTCCGACGAGTCCATTTTTACCAGGGCAAAATTTACCCTTCCGTTTGGGTATATTCTCAAACCGTTCGACAGTCGTGAGCTTCAGATTTGTATCGAAATGGCTTTGCATAAAAATATGCTCGAGCAAGAAATCGTAAAAAAAGAGCATTTGTTGAAATCGATCCTGAAAAATACACGGACTCCTTTGCTCACAACAGACTACTCGGGTCGGATTTCTTACTTCAATACGGCAGCCCAAAATTTTTTCAACGAAGAGGATCTTTCCATTTTTCATCTCAATGAAATATTACTGCTCGAAGCCGAAGAAATTCCTCCTTTCGAATTGCTTCTTGGCTCCACCCGGTTGCATGGTTCAGGCAAAGGCATGAAATGGAAGTCGCAAAACCGTTGGGTATATGCGCCAGAAAACCAAATGATAGAAAGATTAACAGATCCTGAAGGTCAGATTTTAGGCTTGATGTTTATTTTTTAGTTGGATAAAGGCTCAAGCCAAAGCAGTATCCCTTCACTTTTTTGGATGCTGGTGGCCAATACAATCTGTTCACCGCCCTCACGTAAGCCTGTTTTTTTACGAATCTGCTCTTGGGTTGCCAGCACATCACGAAGCAATAATGTTGCTTTGCCTTCTGGAATTATTGCCTTGATTTTCTTTGCTTCGGATGGCAATACTGCTTTTAATTTAAAACAACGTCCCGGCTTGTTTTCAATGAGTTTATTGCCGGTGAGCACATGCGAAAAATGATGCAGTTTGGAATATCCCATGTCATGGGCTAACAGATCTGTTAAACCTGTTTTCAACACCGATGCATCTGGCAAAAATATGTACTCAAGTGGAGGAGAAATGTTTGCCCGAGTCAACGCTTGATCTGAAGTACCATAAATTTGCCTTGGCTCAAACTGATGAAGCAATTGCACAGCATGAAATATTGGAGTGTCCGCAAAAACTGGCCTGCATACCACCAGAATCTCTTTCAATTCATGTTGAAGACTCACTGCATACAAGTCGCTTACATGAGGTAAAGCTTCGACCAATTTGGGAATACTTGCCATAGGCGAAAGCTTTAACAAAACAGACTTTCCAGCTGCTAATGCTTGTATAGCTACCCAAATCGGATTGGGCAATGAGTCTTCCGGATTGTAGTTCCTGTTTCCTGCATCATCTCTTCGCAATGGGTCGGCATACACCCAGTCCGCATCGGAGAAATGATTGAATTGTAACTGCAAGGCATCATCCTCTACTATTTGAATATCAGCGTTTAAACTTTTGAAATTGTGTTTAGCTAAAGCCACCAATCCGACTTCTTTTTCCACATAGACTACCTGCATGCCTGCTTTTGAAAACGCCCAGCTATCCACGCCAAAGCCACCTGTGAGATCAATGATTTTTTTGCCTTTTGGCAATGTTGCTTTGAACAAAGCAGTGGCTTCAGACGAACTTTGAGCGAGGTTGTTCACATGTGGCCAAACGACACCCGGCGTTTCAATCCAGCCCGGCATTTTGGTTTTTGCCTTTTGCAATGCCTGCAATTGCATGGCCAAATCCTTGTTGCTTACCTCTGGAAATACTGGCTTTGCCAGCAACAGCTTATTGATATCAACCAATTGATTTTGCTGAATCCATTGTTGAATTGCTTCACTGCCAAGTAATGCAATAGGGTCAAATGTGTGGCTGGGCATACGCTGCAAACAAACGAATTTCTATATTTGTGTCATGTTTAAATTATTCACAATCTTTTTATCAACCTGGATGATGCTACTTAGTTTCATCCCCGGTAATGATTTTGAAGAAATTGTGAAAGTGCCTGCCATGCTTGCTCACTACAACCAACATGATGACCATGAAAATGGGCATCTTGGTTTTTTTGAATTTTTAAACATGCATTACGGCCAAGGCATGCACAAGGATGAGAGCCATGAACATCAGGATTTACCTTTCTACAACCATCAGGTTGCACCATCCATTTTCATTGTTTCAGCTTTTGACAACAAAATTTATCCAAGTAGCCACAGCATAGTTCCGGCTGTTGATTATTTGCCTCATATTAAAAATGGCTGGGTTTTTCAGCCTGAGTTCGACGTGTTTAACCCTCCAAGGGTTTAGTTGAATAGCTTCTATTCTTCCTTCCTGATTTTTTTCAGAATAGCTTTGGGCTGAACAGGAAGGTAACTTTGGTATTTTTCATCGAAACGTTTTAATAAAAATTGTATGCTCAATGCCATCATTCGGTGGAGTGTAAGTAATAAATTGCTGATTGGTTTTTTGCTCATCGCATGGGTGTTGCTTGGCGTGTTTTCCTTGCAACGGCTGCCCATCGATGCTGTGCCCGATATCACAAACAACCAGGTTCAGGTTATCACACAATCCGCAGCACTTACAGCCCTCGAAATTGAAAAATATGTAACTCAACCTCTTGAAATAGAGCTCAGAAATATCCCCGATCTGGTTGAAATCAGGTCCATTTCCCGCATGGGCTTATCTGTGATCACGGTGGTATTTCAAGATAATGTTTCGCCTTATTTGTGTAGGCAAATGGTTGCAGAAAAAATTGCCCTGGCTGAAAATCTGAAGTCCGGCATTACTCCTGGTTTGGCTCCAATTACAACAGGGCTAGGAGAAATTTATCAGTACACCCTCGATGTGAAGCCCGGCTACGAAAGCCAGTTTGATCTCATGAAAATCAGGACTTTGCAGGACTGGATTGTAAAACGACAGCTGGCTGGCATAGAAGGCGTGGTCGACATCAGTAGTTTTGGAGGATTTGTGAAGCAATATCAGATTTCAGTGAATCCCAATCGCTTGCTGATGGCTGGAATCGGGTTTGAAGAGGTATTTCAGGCGCTTGAACAAAACAACGCCAATGCTGGAGGTGGCTATGTAGAAAAGGAAGGAGCAGCCTTGTATATCAGAACAGAGGGCGTGTTCGACAGCAAAGAAGCCATTGAGCAAATAGCAGTAGCTACCAAAGGAGAAACTGTTTTGCGATTGGGGCAGGTGGCAACAGTAGAATTGGGGCATGCTCTGCGCTATGGAGCCATGTCTAAAAATGGCAAGGGAGAAACCGTAGGAGGCATTGTGCTGATGTTGAAAGGTGGCAATTCCGGTCGAACCATTGAGGGCGTTAAGGCCAGAATGGCTGAGATCCAAAGCATTTTGCCTGCCGGTGTTGTGATTAAACCATTCATAGACCGGTCTAAACTGATAGAAAAAACCATCAGCACGGTTCGTTTCAATTTGATTGAAGGAGGAATCATTGTGGTGGTTTGTTTGGTGCTTTTGCTGGGTAGTTTCAGGTCTGGACTGCTGGTTGCTAGTGTTATCCCGCTTTCCATGTTGTTTGCCTTTACCCTCATGAACATCACAGGTACCTCGGCCAACCTGATGAGCCTTGGAGCCATAGATTTTGGCTTGATTGTAGACGGAGCTGTGGTGATTGTAGAAGCCATGATGGTACAGTTGGCCTTGGCTGGTGTGGCTGCAAATAGAAACGAACTTGCCATAGAATCCTCAGGTAAAATCATGAATACGGCTTTGTTTGGGCAGCTCATCATCTTGTCGGTTTATCTTCCAATTTATGCACTCAGTGGCATTGAGGGTAAAATGTTTATGCCTATGGCGCTCACAGTAAGTTTTGCGCTTGGTGGCTCCATCATTCTTTGTCTTACCTATATTCCGGCTGCGTCAGCGCTGTTTCTCAACCAAAAATACCTGACTAAAAATCGCTCTGAGGTTGTGATTCATGCGTTATCGCTCAGATATCAGCATGTGCTCAGCAGGGTTTTGCCTCATCAGGCGTTGGTATTGTTTACCGCACTGGGTTTGTTTGTTTTTGCCATTTGGCGCTTGTCGCAACTTGGCGGGGAGTTTTTGCCAAAATTGGAAGAAGGTGATTTTGCCATCGAGGCACGCTTGCCAGTTGGTTCATCGTTGAGTGCCACCATTGAAAAAATGGATCAGGCCGAAAAATTGCTGTTAGATTCCTTTCCCGAAGCCTTGCAGGTGGTTTCCAAAATCGGCACATCTGAAATTCCTACAGACCCTATGCCCTTAGAATCTGCTGATATCATTGTGATTTTAAAAGAGAAGAAGGACTGGCGTTTTGGAACTATGAATGAGCTGTCTGATGCGGTGGAAGATGTGCTTGCCAATGTAGAAGGTGTGAGTTTTGAAGTGCAACAACCCATTGAAATGCGTTTTAACGAGCTGATGACGGGTGTGAAATCTGATGTAGCTGTAAAGTTTTTTGGTTCCAACCTGGATAGTTTGCTGGTTTTGGCCGAGCGTTTTGCTGCCATAGCTCCATCAGTTGAAGGAGTGGCAAGCATAAAGGTGGAACCTGTAAAGAAAACGCCACAGGTTAATATCAAGTACAGGCGTGAACGGCTTGCCTCTTATGGTCTGAATGTTGCCACAGCAAATAACAGTGTGCAAATGGCGTATGCTGGTGAAAAAGCAGGCCTGGTGTACGAAGAAGAAAAAGCATTCGATTTGGTGGTTCGGCTTGAAGGTGAGCTTAGAAAAGACCTGGATCAATTGCTTCAGCTACCTATTGAAACGAAAAGTGGTAAATGGGTGTCGCTGAACGAAATAGCAGAAGTAAAAATGGTGGATGCTCCTACACAAATTTCACGTGATCAGGCAAAACGTAGGGTGGTGGTAGGTGTCAATTTGCGAAACAGGGATGTAGAATCTGTTGTTGCGGATTTGCGAAATGCGATCGCCACAAAAATAGCTATGCCGGTGGGTTATGCCGTTGAATTTGGTGGTGAGTTTGAAAATCTTCAACATGCTAAGCAAAGGCTTCAAGTGGCTTTACCCATCACCTTGTTGCTCATATTTTTGTTTTTGTTTTTGGCTTTTAGGTCATTAAAATTGGTTCTCCTCATTTTTACTGCGGTTCCACTGGCCACCATTGGCGGCATTTTCGCACTGGAACTCAGAGGTATGCACTTTAGCATTTCGGCAGCGGTTGGTTTCATTGCGTTATTTGGCGTGGCGGTACTCAATAGCATGCTGCTCATTCAGCAATATAAAACCGAAGCATTGGCTGGAACAATTGATCCTGAAAAACTGACAAAAGCCTCCGCCTCTCGGTTGAGACCTGTGCTCGCCACGGCATTGGTGGCTTCATTAGGTTTTTTGCCCATGGCGATGTCTAATTCTGCGGGTGCAGAGGTGCAGAAACCACTTGCTACAGTAGTGATTGGAGGCTTGATAACCAGTACGTTGCTCACACTGTTTGTGCTTCCCGTTCTGTTTGCTTTTGTTGAAAAAAATATGTTCAGGTTCAACAAAAAAGCATTGCTCATCATCGTTTGTCTTTCGGCATTTGGTATTGCACAGGCACAGGACAGAATTTCCTTCAACCTGGAACAAGCCTTGGAGTATGCCCAGGCTAACAATTTGTATGTGAAAGTTTTAGAATCAAGAAAGCAAGGTTTAAAACATGCAGTGGGCACGGCTTGGGAAATTCCGCAGACCCAGGTAGAATACCAACGAGGGCAAATTCAGTTTATACCCATTGATTACACATTTGTGGTAAGCCAGTCATTTCAATTGCCGGGGGTTTACAATAGACAAAAGCAATTTTTGGAAGCTCAGGTCATGCAAAGCGGATCTGAAGTGAAAGTAACCAAGCGGGAACTGGATCGGGACATCAAACTGATTTTCGTCAGACATTTTCTTGCGCAACAACGTCTCACACTCCTTCGTAAACAAGACAGTGTGTATCGACAGGCGATGGTAATTGCCGATAGTCGGGTTGTAGCTGGAGAATCGGATAGGTTGATGTTGCAATCATTGGAAACACAGCTGCTGCAACTGGAGGCTGATAAAGAATTGTATAGCAATACGTTGCAAATGTCCTCTTACAGCTTACAACAATTGTTGAACACCAAAGAGCCTCCTGAACTTCAAAGTTCATTATTGTCTGTTTCCCTGCCTAAATCAGAGTTGACTGTTCATCCTTTGCTTGATTTGGCTGCGCAGGAAAAAAGGGTTGCTGAAATGCAGCTAAAGGCGGACAAAGCCCGGTGGTGGCCAATGGTTTCCTTGGGTTATGTCAATCAATCTGTAGAAAAAAACAAAAATCTGCAGTTTGGCGTGGCAGGCCTGAGTGTGCCTTTATTTTGGTCGCCTTACAAAGCCAGGCAACGGGCTGGAGAATCACTAGTTGAACAGAAATCGCTTGAAGTTGAAATGATTCAAATGCAACTGCGTAACCGGCTGGAAATGAGTGCAAATCAGGTAGCTAACCTGCAAAAAAGATTGCAGTTGTATGAGAACAACATATTGAAGCAAGCCAGAAATCAAACCAGCCTTGCGCAAAGAAGATGGCAAGCGGGTCAGTTTGATTTTTTTCAATTTTTGCTGGTCACACAGCAGGCTTGGCAAGCCGAATGGAAAGCATTGGATTTGACAGAAGAATGGCAGGTGAAACTCATTGAACAAGAATATTTAAACGGAGAATAAAACGACATGATGTTAAAGTCAAAAAACGTGAATATGGCCATTGGCTATATTATCGCATGGGTTCTTATGTTCAACTTTTCAGGTTGTGGAAAAAGTACAGAAACGAATGAGGAAGAAGAGGAAGAAGCGCATGATTCTTTTGTGTTCACAGCGCAGGAAGCACAGGCCAAAGGATTGGTTTGGGGAAAACCAAAGGTAGAAAAAGTGCCTGTTTACGTGCAGTCAACCGGTGTTATCGACCTTCCGCCGCAACACGTGGCTCGCCTCAGTGCCAGGTTAGGCGGCCACATCACCAAACTGTATGGTTTGCCAGGCGATCACATGCACAAGGGAGATGTATTGGCCGAAATAGAAAACCTGGCTTGGGTTGATTGGCAACAAGCCTTTTTAGAAGGACATGCAAAACTTCAATACCTCGAAAAGGAAGAAGTCAGGCAGCGCAGTTTGATGCAGGTCGATGCAGGTGTGAGCAAGCAATGGGAACTGACACTGTCGGAGCTCAACAGTTTGAAAGCCAGCCAAAGCGGATTGAAAACCAAGTTGGAATTCTTGCAAATGAATACAGATCAGCTTATTAAATCACGGAAAATGCAGACCACTTTCAAATTGAAAGCCCCTTTTGATGGTTTTATAAAGGCCATGCACGGATTCATTGGCAAGAAAGTAGGAGAGGAAGATGTGATTGTAGAAATGCTTGATCCGAGTCATTTACACCTCGAACTCAAAGTTTTTGAATTTCAGTCAGCGCAAATTGTGAAAGGTCAGCAGATTTTATTTCAAGTGCCCTCTCTCGATACCAGTTGGCACAAAGCGGAGGTGTTTTTGGTGGGTAAGAATATAGATGAAGAAACAAGTAGTCTGCACATTCATGGGCATATTGAAGACGAAAAATCAACCTGGTTGCCTGGAAGTTTTGTGCAAGCTAAGATTGAAACAAAGTTTCAATCCCGATTTGCGTTTGATGCTGCTGCTCAATGGAAGATGGGTAGTCAAGTTATTGGCTACAAAGTACTTAATCAGGCTAATGGAAAATTGGTATTTAAGCAAGCCGTGATCTCAGACACCAGCGGAATTTGGCTCACATCGGGTTTGGAAGCGTTGAAGAGCTTGAAGTAGTTTCTACGTCTTAAGGCCTAAAAAACCGAAACTTCAACCCAGCACTTGGCACGCCGTTCAACCCGGCAAAGGATGTCCCTAAACTGGCGGCACTCGGTGTACCTCTCAATATTTGAGCACCAATGCCAATCAATGGACCATAAGCACCATTGAAAGCCCGCATCTGATTCAATGCTGTTGGGCCAAAAATGATTTCGTTTGCCATTCCACCTTCGTGAAACCAAATCTGAAAATTGGTGTAGTCTGTGTTCGTTTCATCGCCGGCAAAACCTGCGTTTTTAAATTGAATCTTGGCAATTCGGTTGGGACTTTCGCCTTCCACAACATAAGAAATATGTGAGGTGGTGTCTCCACCTTTTTGCTTCAGTCCGCAATTGCCATAAGCATACATGATGCTGCTATATTGCCCACCTGATAGTCTGTACATGGCCCCGTCAGAAAACAAGAAAATACTGTTGACGTCTCTGTTTCCTATTCGGATGGAGAAAGGCAAAAGGATGTTGTAAAGCTCGCCAACCCAGTTGTTGGACGATAAAATGGTGTCATTCTCCAGGTCAGTATAAGTCACTTCTGATCGTTCAAGTGAATAGGTTTGAGCTAGCACTTTTGTGGTAAACGTAATCGCAAATGCCAGGAATATGAATGCGTATTTCATGGTATTATTTCTTCAAAATGGTTTTGGTGAATACTTTTCTTCCATGGCTGCTGAGCACAAAGTGGTAGAGTCCGGCAGGATATTGCGCCAAATTCAGGGATTGCGAACTTTCAATTATTTTTTCTAGCCTCAATTTTCCAGAGAAATCGAAAACACTCAAGAAATATTTTTCTCCGTCGGGCAGTTGAATATTCATTTCGTTTTCAGCAGGATTTGGAAAAAGCTGAATGCGAGGATGCCAGGAATTGTCTGCGAGCTGCGTGGGTCTTTGAATCACAAATTCATAATAACCTTCTGGTGCTGCAATGGGCTTATAGCCTGTTTTTCCGTTATTCGAAGTTGCTTCTAAAAAGTATTGAATGGTGTCACCAAAGGCAAAATCGATACCTTCTAAGGCTCCAATAAAATATCCACTGCTGTCGGTAAGGTCTATGGGTCTCCAGGTGCCAGTATCATCTTTTTTTCTCCATGTACATTTGGCTGTCGCAATGCCACTTTTGTTGTAAATTTGAGCTAGAATAGGGTAGGAGGTTCTTAAAGCCTGAACATCACGGTAGGCAGGGTGCCAAAACTTTATAGGATTTTCAGCAGGTATTTGCATGGTAATGCAATGCAATTGTCCTCCAAAACCTAACATGGCCCGCACGTCGATTCCAAACAATTTCATGCCCGGAAACCATTTCCTCATGTCTTCCTCCAAGGCAAGCCGTTGAGCTCTGTTTCCTGATTGTGGGCTATCCCAAATGGGGTAAATGAATGTTTTGTTTACTGTGATGCCATTCACAAACGAACGACCATAGTTATTTAATCCACTGCAAGTGCGTTGCAAATTCCAGGTACCATTGTTGTCTGTGGGTATGGGTACCCTTAAAACACGATATGGACGGCCATATACAGATTGTTTTCCCCTTAGAAAATTCACATTATTTTCAACCAGCGCCCGGTCAGGCGAAGTGATGACTTCAGGATACAGGCCTGCAATCCAGGTTTCTTCGTCCATCATTTTTAGGTATAAATCGAGATGGCCGGTTCCACCATCGCAACCTAGTCGTGGAATTTGTACGATTTCATTTGCTTTGAGTACCCTGCCCATTGAATCAGCAATGGCTGCAACAGGCATGGTTGGAAAATGTGTGCCGGAAGCCGAGTTGTCTGTAGCCACCACACTTGAATAATGCACAGTTCCAAAGCCGTCGGTTATCAGATTTCCACCTTCAAAGTTCATCCGGGTTAACTCATGCCCCCTGTTTTTTAGATAACTGGAAGTTGCCGGTATTACATTGTCATGATCCCGACCCGGATAATATTTAAAATCGGCATACACCAGCGAATCTGCATCGCCTGTGTAATAAGCAATTGGGCCAAAGTCTCTTGTCCACCAGGCATCACCATATTTCACAATGAATGCATAATTGTAGAGGGGTTCGTTTATGCGTGCCATGTAGCGTTTCACCAGTATGGTATCGCTTGCTCTGTCTACCCTAATCAGTACTTTGGCTTCTGGTTGGATGCCTATGCAAAGCTTCGACGAAATGACAGCCAATGCACTTGTAGTGTCTATTCTGCCCCCTGGGCCAGGTTCCCAGGCTATGATTACTGCTTCAGTTTCCTCAAATTCGCCAGGGAGCCAAGGGGTTTGAAAAGACTGTGTGCTTTTATTGGCTTTCGGAAATTTGAAAACCTGAGGCCTGTCGTTTGGGTCTAACTGGGCAGCTTGTGCTTGTTTTTCTGCAATGAGTTGGCTGGGCAGAATGTGCTTTTGCGCACAAATTGGCAAGGTGAAACCGGACATGGCTAAGCCAATAATCCAGGTTGATAATGATGTTTTCAAAAGTGGTTTTTGGTCAAGTTTAAAACTGGTAATTTCAAACAGTTATGCAATATTGGCAACAAAACTCAATTTCCAAACTACTTCGAAAACGGGTTGCCCAAATAACCAAGCATCTTCCAAAGCAAAGCGCCTGCTGTAACGTAGGCGGCCAGTTGTTGCTCTGTTTGTTGCAATAATTCCTGCTTCGATCCAGCCAAAAAAGCCAAAAGTACTCCAGAAGAAAACAACAAAGGCACTTTTATGGATTCCCAGATTCCAGTAATTTGAACATGACTTCTGATTTTGTTGGCATCGCTTTCACTGATGGATGACAAAATGTGGACAGCAAAGCTTTTATTAAATAGTGAAAATCGGCCAGCCTCATTGCGGACAATGAGTCCTTTCTTCATCAATTTGCCAACGGTGGAAGTTGGGCCGCAATGCACCAGTTGGTCGCTGGCCAGGTCGTAAGTGAGCAATTTTTCTTCAAAGCTGAGCGACTCCCAAATGGCATGGTAATAATGTAAAGCACGCCATTGAATTTCAACCAAAATGGCCCGTTCTTTTTGATGGCCTTTCAAATAATCGTAATGCGGCATCCAATAGTTGGCTGACTCTGCCAGATTGCCCAAATAGGTACCGAATTGACATTCTTTTTGAAGTGACTCAGGTAAATTCTTATTTGTGCTGAATCCTACTGATACAACTATAAATTTATTGAACATGTATGCCAGTTCTCCTTCGTCCACACCCGCAGCTTCGCTCATTTGGGTGAGCGATTTGCAGGTCAAAATTGCGATGTGGTGGTCTCGAATCTGTAGCAATTGGGAAAGCTGTTCGAATTTGGCTTGGGTCAAGCCTGATAGGTGAGGATATTGCTCAAAGTTTTTGATCAAAATCCAGCGGGCGTGTGTTGATGCTTCAAGCATGGCTTTTTCGAAGCAAATTCTAACTTTTTCTGTGGTATTGGCGCCAAATAAATCTACCTGAATCAGGTCGCCGTTGGTTTGAATATGGGCTTTGAGTTTGAAGAAAGAGAGTTTGTTGGTGCCAGGCAGTCCTTCCAGAATCAGCAGTGTGTTGCTCGTGAACAAAAACTTAAATTGTTCGCTTTCTGTCCAGTTATCTTTCTGATAATCAGGAATAATGTTTCCAGACATACGGCGAAGTACGTTGTTGATCAGCCAGGTAAGACTCAATATGCTTAAAAGAGAAACAGTGAGAAGCAACAACAAATCAGCGGGGTGCTTTACGGAAGCATTGGCTCCATTGACTGCTTTTTCGTATTGATTAAGTTCGAGGCTGTGTTCATATTGGCCATTAAATCTGAGCCTGTTCCATAGCCAAAAATCACCTTTGATTCCAGCGTATGAACTTGAGAAGCTGTCTTCTGGCTTGTTGAAATGGGGTTTTTCGTTTTCTGAAATGCTTGTGAATTCCAAACGGGAAGCTTGTAAATACAAGATGGCTGCTGGTGCAAAACCGACCAGAAATAGCCTGGATGCGACAACGAAAGAGAAGGCTCCAGTCGCAAAATGGGGCAGCGAAATATGTGAATAAAGTTGACTTAGAAATGAAAATCCGACTGCTAAAAGCAAAGCACCTGCCACACAAAGACTAAGCGCTAAACCAAAATCTTGCTGATAGAAAGCATATAAGATGACGGCGCTCAGCATCATGAGTGTGAAGAGAAACAGCAGGGGTTTTAACTTCAGCCAATAGATTGTTTTGTTGTGGAAGTGTTTGATGAAAAAGCTTAGTTGCAGTTGAAAAATGCCCAGCAGCCCAGCCATAAAGCCCACCAACAAGGCAGAAGTTGGGAAAGCATAAATCCGATATCGATAGTTTATAAACAGCCCAGCCAGCAATAGCAAGTGGTAAATACCAGAAAAGATGTAGTACACTGTGTTTTGCCTGTTTGGCAATATCCAGGTTACAACTCGTTGTTGTGGCTGAGCAAAATAGGGTTTAGAACCTACATACTTCACCAGGTAAAGCACAACAGTTTGCACAAATAGCAGCCCCAACGACAACAGCAGCATAAAGTAAAAGCTATTGGACATGGCATGCTCATAGGGCAAATCGGGAGATAAAACCACCAAGCTCCAATTTGAAAGTGCAAGAGGTTTTATGAATCCAAGGATGGCTTTTTGGTGATAGGTGCCAGTAAATTTGTCTGACTTTTGTTTTTCAAGTAGAAATTTCAGTTTTTCATTATTTCCAGTTTCATCCAGTAGGTTTTCATTGAGTTCCCTGCTATTATTAGAATGGAAAATGACGAGCCCTTCCGCATCAATTATTGCATATTGGAAGTTTGAATGGGTTTGAGGAAAAGTCTGATTCACGTCCAAAGAAATAGCAGCAACCTCGCCATTGCGAAATTTTTGAGCCACTACCAGGCGCTTGGCTCCATCGAGCCATGATTTCACATATTCCAAACTTGATGAGGATTCATCTCCAGCTTTTTGAGCATTTTTGAAATACGCCCTATTGCTAAAATTGGCATTTGCAGTTCTGTCCACACCCTTATTTACGGAAAACCACTCATCGCCTGAAGCTCTCAAAAAGAAAAGTCGTTGGAAGTCGCTGGTGTCAGAATTTAACCCGATGGGTAAAAGTTGATGGACCAATTCAAGCTCTTCTTCATCAGTACTTTGTTTTGAAATCTGCTTGCCATTCCATGAAGAATCGGAATATAATTGAAGAGCAATGGCTTGTTGTTTAGCATGTTGTAGTTGTTTGCCAATGGTGTCAATATACTTTTTCCATTCCTTCCCAACCTCTTCCATTGCTTGTTGACATTGTGACGCCCGTGCTTGGTTATATTGATATTCCTTCCAGATTCTAAGGTTCACATAAGCAAACAAAGCCATAATCACCCATGTGCTTACATAAAGTTGCCAATAATGTCTGAACTCCAGTTGCTCGGCATTTCCAGAAAAATAGATCCTAAGCCAGGGCAAAAGTATGATTGCGCCAATAGCCAAGACCACGAGAAAAATAACAGCTGCCTGGGGTAGTTTACTGGTAGCGGCTTCGAAATTCGCCTGCTTTTGGAATGCCACAATATACAGCACCTCATTTGAATTGATAGCCCAGGGCTCTACAAAGCCTAAATATGGCTCTCCACGCAGGTTGAGGTGTAGTGTTTTTGTTGAAATGGATTTTGTAGCGTCGCTTGTTAAGCTATCCGGGTGTACTCGCACAATGCCGGAAGGAAATGATTCGAAGCAGACTTTGTTGTTGTAAAATACCACATATCCTTCAAATTCTTCTGTTTCTACAAATGGATTTAGAAATTCATGTAAGCCCTTCGACCAGACCGGGTACAGACTATCTGTGGTTTTATGGCGAATGGATAATTTGCCCGTTACAGGATCGTATTGTTGGGATTGTTCAACCGCATCGTCATGTTTTTTCGGCAGCCAAGTGATCAGGTTTGATTGACTTCGAGGGATGGTTTTTTTATAATTTTTCGATTCAATATTTAATGAATCAGGTGGTTTCAAAGCTTCAATCCACTGGTGAACCTTTTGTAATTCCGAATCCAGGTTTTTGTGAAGGTTCACCAATTGCCGGCTTTGGTGCGCCAATAGTTTGCGACTTTGCTGAGGAATAAAACCCCAGAAATAGTAGGTTGCCAAACCGCCCAGCAACATAGCCGAAACGAATACCTGAACCGACTTTCTGGTTTTGCCTGTTGTCTGGCTCATTTGAAGATTGTTTAGCCTCGCAAATCCAACAACCGGATTCTGTCTATGGCTGCCGATACAAATAAAGCTAGTCCAGTATTTGTAATAATAAGGCTGATGGTGCCCAAGCCAACCCAGGCATCCCGTTCATATTTTGCAATCACTGCTTCACCAAATAAACAAAGCCCAAACCCAAACAGCAACAGCCCGGAAATTGCTTTAGTCAGCCATTTTCTCCTCAATGATTCATATTGCTTTCTCCCTGACATCATTCGAAAACATTGTTGATTTCTTTTATTTGCCTATCCAGTTCGATGGCTGCATCACGAATCTGAGCCAATGTTACAGTCATTTCATCACTCTGATCCTGGTGTTCCAATATGTTTACAAGACCCATTAGCCTGCTCAGTGGAGCCCTCACTTTGTGCGATGTAAAGAAAGAGTATTCTGCCAATTGCTGATTTTTTACTTGAATTTTTTGCAAAGCCAGATTCAATTCAGTGATATCTACTATGCCACCAATTAGCCGAATGGCTTGCCCGTCTTCATCGTAAATGGTTAATCCTTTATCAAAAACTTCTGCATAGGAGTTGTCGTTTCTGCGAAACCTGTATTGGTCCGTCCAGACAGCATCTTTTCTGGCTACGGCATCAAAAATTTTCTTGGCAACCCTGTCTCTGTCTTCAGGATGAATATTTTCCACCCACCAATCGATATGTTCCACAATTGCTTTCGCAGCATGCCCGAAAATGGATGACATGCCTGGACTCCACCACACAAAATTGGTTTTCAAATCCCAATCCCAGAGTACATCGTTTGTTACATTAGAAATGATGCGAAATCTTTCTTCACCTGATTTCAGATCTTGCATTGTGTCGGTGAGCAAGGTGATGTCTTGACCAAGAGCCCAATAAAAATCACCTTCAACCAGTGTTCGGTTTTTTCTGAAAATCCAGCTGATGGTGCGATCACGGTTACCTGGGAAAGTGTGTTTCATGGGCGTATCTCTATATTCGAAGAGACTTCCACTTTCAAGTTTTTCTACGATATTAACTACTCTCTCTTTGTCACCAAAAATTACTTGAAGTGCATCAGGATTTAATACAACATCTTTGGCCAAAATTCCTGTTGAATGAATGCACTCTTTGTTCCAAATAAGCACTCCCTTTTGCGGATGAAAGGAAAACAACAAAGCAGGAAAATCATCGATCAATACTAGAAATTTTTCTTTTATATCAGTTTCTGTGAACATAGCTATTCAGGGGGATATGGCGGTAAATGTAACAAATACAAACTTTCTTCCAAAACGCTATTTTGGTTCTTTGACAATAAATCATTTATCGAACAAACAAATAAGTAGTCTGACAGGATGTTGTTTTTGATTTTAAGTATTGTAACCACAGCTGCTCTCTTTGTTCAGTTTAAATTATTTAGTCGTTTTCAGGTCGACACCTTTCAGGCTATTGTTGTCAACTATGGTGTTTGCGTACTGGTGGGCTCGCTTGTTTATGGTAAGATTGATTGGCTTCAGGATATAATTTCTGGCAAACCGTGGGTGCTGGCTGCCTTCGTGGTTGGCACTTGCTTTGTGTTTGTGTTTCTGCTCACAGGCCTGAGTATTCAATGGATTGGTATGCAGGTGACTACGCTGGCAGGCAAAATGGCTTTGGTGGTACCAGTCTTGGCTTCCGTTTGGCTTTTTGGGAATGCTGGCAAGATGGGCTACCTGGGAATTGTAGGAATTGCTTTGGCCTTGGGTGCTGTTTGGCTTTCAAGTTGGAAACCAGCTGCGGGCAAAGTAGGAGGGTGGCTTGGCTTTAGTTTTCCCTTGTTGGTCTTTGCTGGCATGGGCTTCACCGACACCTTCGTCAACTATACCAATGCTTTTTGGATGGAGCATGGTAAAGAAGATTCGTTTTCTTTAATCGTTTTTCTGGCTGCTTTTGTGATTGGCTTATCTATTTCTTTTGTGCGACACCTCAGCAACAGAAAAACACTATCGGTTCAAAGTTTTGTGGGTGGCATTGGGTTGGGCATTCCCAATTATTTCTCACTGTATTTTCTTTTGTTGGCTCTCAAAGCATTCAACAACAATGGAAGCTTTGTATTTCCTGTTGCTAATCTGGGTGTTATTTTGCTCACCACACTTTTTGCGGCCACCATATTCAAGGAAAAGCTTTATGCCATCAACTGGTTTGGACTTGTGCTGGCAGTAGTCTCGCTTTGGTTATTGGCCGGCAACTGAAATCCATTCTGCAAATTGAAAACAACACACCGCAAGCTACATTAGTAGATGTGGCGCCTCGGTTTAGCCAACAAGAAAAACGAACTTTTATGGTATTGCCAGGTGCGGTTGTCCGAGTAGAAAGTTTGATGCTGGTGTAATATTTTGAAGAACCCGACCAGCAACTCGAAGTAAGAGTGCATTGGCAAAAGCCCAAACGAAAAGGCAATTTGATGATTGAAAAGCAACTTCCTGTGAAGTTGTCGAAGCAAAAAACGCTTTACCGCTGGCGAATTAAGCCAATCTAAACTGTTTATTCAGCTTGGACGCTTGGGTCGATTTGTTCTTTCCAGGCAAGTATTCCACCTGTTAAGTTGTACAGGTTTTGCAAACCAAAGCGGCTCTCGAGTTCTTTCACGGCCATGCCACTTCGCTTTCCGCTTCTGCAATGAATGACCACGTCTTTGTCTCTGGCAACTTTGGTTTCCTGGTCTATAATGGTGTTGAGCGAGATAAGTTCACCATTGATATGGCCCATGTCATATTCAAAATCTTCCCGGCAGTCAATCAGTTGAAAGTCTTTTCCTGAGTCGATCCAGGATTTCAAGGTCTGTACGTCTATTTCTTTCATGTGGCAAAAATAAGGTAAGTTCACGAAAACTGATACAGGAGGACAATTTCAATAGACGGAATTGCTGCTGTAACTTAGCTGCGGGTAAATAACCGTTTCGAAGGCCTCCGGTGATTAAAAGGAAAGCAGTAATGAGAAAAGGGATTTATTTAATGATTGTCATTTTGGTGACTTACGGGCTTACGGCTTGTTGTTCAAATTAGGATGGGCTAACAGGTAAGTGAACGGGAGCAAAAACACTTGTCCAAATACATTCAACCAGCTTATTCTACAACCGCCCTGGCTCTTGAACTTCGGGCCATGCCAAAACAACCCACCGCTTTCACTTTCGACTTCGAATCTCTGTTCATTACATTGCCTCGAACGTTGGCAATAGGTTCGGCAAACAGACCAACATTATTCAATTGAGTGACCATTTCATTCAGAAACCGCCATTGTTCAGCATCGATGGAAAGCAATTCCACATCCATGGTGTCGCCAACCAAATAGGGTTTATCTCCATTAATAGTGTTTCTGATCGGAAAAATAAATTCAAGACCGTCGGCATTGCCAAGCGCAAAAGCGGCATCGACAGGTAGGGCAGATTGAAGACTACTTATGCGAAGGTCTGTTTGTCCATTCAATTTGTACCTGATCCAGCAATAATCGCCAAAGCCAACCGAATCTCTGGCTATCAATTGGAAGTATTTTCCCGCTTCGTTGCCGAATTGAGCGGGCCGTTCTTCTACAAACAAGGTGTCGATAATTGTACCTCTTACAACCGGAGAAATGGCGTAAAATTCATTTCCTCGATAAGAAATATTCAAGGTAAAAGCCTCTCCTGTGATGGCCTTGATCGAGTCTGCAGAAAAGTAATCGCCCGCATTTGATGTGCTTTCAATGAAAGTATAGGTTTGCCCTAAGTTGCTGGTCAATACAACCGTGGCTCCTGTTGCTCCCCTGGCGGGGCTTGCGTTGTCGAAATATTCAGACGTCATGGTGAGCCTAACTTTTTGCACGCCATCGTTCACTTTCACCAAAGCATCAACAGCCAGTTGACTCGTGCCGGCATCCAGGTCTAAATCAATCACGTCTTCGCATGAAGAAAAAAGAAACATGCTAAAAAGCAGCAGGATAGCTATTTGTAAATTTTTCATGATTAAAAAGAGAAATTATAGGTTACTGACGGTACCGCAATACCCAAAACAGCAAAGCGAACAGCCTGTGTATTTGTGCTTTGCAAAACCCGATCCTGAATGGAAGGCGCATCTGAAGGGGGCTGTTGTCTGAAATAGATTCCAAACGGATTTTTGCGTGCATAAACATTGTAGAGCCCAAAAGTCCAGCTGCCTTTCCAGCGGCGGTTTTTATTTGCCTTTGGTTCGTAGGTGGCTGCAAAGTCTAAACGGTGGTAGGCAGGCAATCTGTAGTTGTTTCTCAAATTTTCGGCATTCTGAGGAATGATGAATCCCTGGTACTCCACCCTGTTGGTTGGAAATGTGCCCGGAACGCCGGAACTCAACACGAAATTGCTGGACAAAGACCATTGCGTTGAAAGCTGGTAGTTGGCCACCACCGATAAATTGTGCCTTTTATCGAAGCGGGTTGGGTACCAATTTCCCTCGTTGATGCCTGCAACTTGTCTTTCGGTTCTGCTTAGCGTGTAGCTCACCCAGCCATTCAAGCGCCCTTTCCTTTTGTTCACATAAAACTCAATGCCATAAGCCCGTCCATCGCCGCTCAGCAACTCAGAATCAAGCTCACGATTCAAAAGCAAATCGGCTCCATCGATGTAATCAATCTGGTTTTGCATTTGTTTGTAGTACACCTCGGTAGAAAATTCATAGTCAATATCCTTAACAACAAAATTTTCAAAATACCCCAAAGAAACCTGATCACCTATTTGCGGTTTGATGTTGTTGTTGCTGGGTGCCCAAACATCGAGCGGAACGGATGCTTGTGTGTTGCTCAACAAATGAATGTATTGTGCCATTCGATTGTAGCCTGCCTTGATCGAACGCTTGCTACTCAATTCAAACTTTGCAGCGAAACGAGGCTCAAAGTTTCCATACTGAGCTATGTTTTCCGACCTGGGCACATCGGCAAGCGAAACGATTGGAATTTTGATCCCTTCAACTGTATCGCCCAAAATGAGTTTTGTTCCGGGTCCTTTGTGTAAAAAATTAGAATAACGGAGTCCGTATGTGAAACTCAATTTGTTTGAAACCTGCTGTTCGTTGCTCAGATAAATTGAGTTTTCGAAGGCGAATTTGTCGCTCAGTCGATTCACAACTTCTTCATTGTTGCTCACGATGGTGGTTTTGCCGGGCAAAAAATCATAGTGCAATACCTGACCGCCAAAAGTGATGGTGTTTTTGTCGTCGAGATAAAAAGTGAACTCTGGCTTTACACTCAGATTTTCGATTTGAGACTGCCATTTGAAGCCATCTTTACCAGCTTCAATGTTGAGGGTATAGTCGTAGTTGCTGTAAAATGCAGTGATGTTTGAAAACAATCGGTTTCCAAAAACATGGTTCCATCTCAGCGATGTGGTTGCGTTGCCCCATTCAAAACCAAAAGCAGAACCGAAACCAAATTTATCCCGACCAAAGTACCCCGATGCAAACACTTTGTTTTTATCGTCTATTTTGTAGTTCACCTTGGCCGTCAAATCATAAAAGTAAGCCACGGTTGACTTCAACTGTGGGTCAGATGCAAGCGGGAAAAACAAGTCAAAATACGTTCTCCGACCTGCCAGAATAAATGAGGCCTTTTCTTTTAAAATTGGTCCTTCGACCGAAAACCGACTCGACAACAAACCTATGCCTCCGTTGAGTTCAAATTTTTTATTGTTTCCATCCTTCATCCGGATGTCGAGCAGAGACGATATTCTTCCTCCGAATTGGGCAGGTATGCCACCTTTCAACAGCTTCACATCTTTGACCGCATCCGGGTTAAAAACAGAGAAAAAACCAAAAAGATGCGAAGAGTTATAAACCGGCGCTTCGTCGAGCAATATCAAATTTTGATCTATGCTTCCACCCCGAACATTGAAGCCTGAAGCACCTTCGCCAACTGTTGAAACACCTGGCAACAACTGCAACGAACGGATCACATCAACCTCTCCCAGAAGTGGAGGAATCTTGTTTATTGTTTTGATGTCAAGTTTGTTGACGCTCATTTGATTGGACTTTACATTGGCATCAATCTCCATTTTTTCACCCGTAACCACCACTTCTTCAGCTTGTTGCGATTCTTCTTCAAGGTCAATATTGATTTTGATGTCTTTGTCCAACTCCACTGTTTTCACTTGCGTCCTGTGGCCGATATACAGGAACTTAACCACATACGTTCCTTTCGGAATGGATAATGAATAGAACCCATATTCATTTGTGGTGGCTCCCTTTTTCAACTCCTCAACAAAAACTCCTGCACCGATCATGGCTTCCCCATCTGCTGCTCCTTTTATGTAGCCTGATATGGTAGCTTTAGCGCTTTGAGAATAAGATTGTGAGTTAAAAATAAGAAAGGAAGCGAAAAACAGAATTGCCTGAAAAGGCCATTTACACCTGAACATAAAACAATATAAATGCTGAATTGATTTTTTTTTGTAGCGCAACAAGGGGCAAAACTATGCATTGCAAAACCAATCTGTGTTAACGAATGATAAAAGGTAAACAAAAACCATTAACAAATTAATTTGAGATATAGTCGGTTCTGTTGGCCCAATTAGAATTGAAAAATGAACTGGATAGCATGCAAATTTGGGTCAACTTTTTTTGAAACGCCACATGGTCTTATTTGCAACGGAGGGGGCAGCAGGCAATATTTGATGGATAAAATGCCATTATATAAGATCTGTGTTAAAAATGCTCTTCTCGACCACTACAGCTGAAATGTGGGCGGTTTGGGCTATTCCTTTGCTTTGTTTGGCTCTATGAACAAGCGAATTTTCATTTGTTGCGCAAAAGACCAACCTATTCGAATACAATCAATCGGTTTTTAAAGACCTTTGCAACCATATTGAATTCCAAACACAATGGCGGCTGACATACTGATTACTTTTTTGTTGGTTTTTATGAACGGTTTTTTTGTTGCGGCAGAGTTTGCGATCGTGAAAGTGCGGGCATCGCAGCTTGAGCTCAAAGCACAAGAAGGAAATTCTGCTGCCACCTTATCAAAACACATCACCACACATCTCGACGGCTACCTGGCCGCCACCCAATTGGGAATAACGCTGGCAAGTTTGGGGCTGGGTTGGATAGGCGAACCGGTTGTTTCCAAAATCATCATCAACATCATGAGCCTGGCTGGAGTAGCCATCCGGCCTGAATTAGCCCACGACATCGCTTTGCCTATTGCCTTTGCCATCATCACGGTGCTGCATATTGTATTCGGTGAGCTGGCACCCAAGTCCATTGCCATTCAGCGGTCTGAGAGAACCACTTTGGTGATTGCTTACCCTTTGCAGTTTTTTTACGTGATTTTCAGGCCCTTCATTTGGGTGCTGAACGGCATTGCCAATTTCCTGCTCAGGTTGCTTGGGATTTCTGCTGTGCATGGTTCTGAAGTTCACAGCAGCGATGAATTGAAGTATTTGATGATGCAGGGAAAAGAAAGCGGAGCCATAGAAAAGGAAGATTACGACATCATTAAAAATGCCTTTGACTTTTCCGAACACACAGCCCGGCAAGTCATGGTTCCCAGAAGTCAGGTTACGGCGATTGACCTAAACATTTTCGACGAAACCATGCTCGAGAAGCTGATTGAAGAGAACTATTCACGCATACCTTGCTATGAAGATGATTTTGATACCGTGATAGGGGTGGTGTATCTCAAAGATATTTTATTGAGAATGCGGAGAAAGGAACCCATCAATATCCGGGAAATTATGCGACCTGTCATCACGATTCCAGAAACAAAGCGCATCAGAAATCTGCTGAAAGAGTTTCAATTGAAGCACCAGCAAATAGCCGTGGTGGTGAATGAATATGGAAGAACCAAAGGCATCATAACCATGGAGGACATTCTGGAAGAACTGGTGGGTGAAATTCAAGATGAATTTGATGATGAGATTTCCATCATTGAAAAGACGGGTGACAAGACCTTTTCCGTGATTGCTTCGGCCTCCATAGACGACATCAATAAATTGCTGCCGCACCCCATCAAAAGAAATGGAAACTACGATACCCTGGCAGGTTACCTCAACCAGCATTTCGGTCGGCTGCCAAACCCGAATGACAAAATAAGTTCTGACGAGTATGAATTTACCATCCTGACAAAAAGCAAAAACACGATTGTGCAGGTGCAGATGCGGGATTTATTGGAATCGTGAGAGATCAGGGGAATTGCTGCATTTGGCTCCAGAGGAGCCCTATGTCAATAGAAAAAAATCAATGTTGGTTTAAAGAGCTCCAGAGGAGCGGCATATGGTGTGACAGGGTAGGTTCACCTTTGGTTTTTTGACCAACAAATCACAAAATTGGAGTTGTTGATTACAACACTAGCAATGGAACTGGTCGTTTTTTGCGATGGGCGTTGCTCATCATTTGGTCTTGCGAAGGGCGTTGCCCATCGCTAAGATACATCGCCCTTTCAGGGCTTGTAGAACGAATAACCCTGAAAGGGCGGCATATCACAGGAATGGGTAACGCCCATTCCTACTATGGGGTCAATATTTCCGAATTGGATTTTGACCAACAGATTGCAAAATTGGAGTTGGTAGTGAAAACAACAAAAACAGCAAAACATGGAATATTAACTTATGTTGCCAGGACACAATCCATTTCCCTTATAGGGAATTTGCAGTTTTGAGTACGAAAACTACCAATAGTAGGGATTTTTTTCCATTTAAAGAGCTCTTTATTATACTTGCATAATCATTATGTAAAAAACTCATGAAAACCTCTATCCTTTTATTTCTGCTACTTGTGAGCCTACAAGGTTTCACTCAGCACCTAATCATCAGTGTGCAGAATGCAGGCACCCAACAATATGCAGTAAATACGCTCAGAAAACTTGATTTTTCTGCGGATACTGTGCATTTGCATTTGACCAATGGGCAAACTGTGAAATGGGCTAAGCAAGCAATCAGGTCAATGTATTTTGACCAGGACCCTTCACAAGCAAAAAATAGGTGGGCTGCCAATGCTGGCATTAAGGTTTTTCCCCAGCCAAACCAAGGAAATTTTAAGGTAGAGTGGCAAGCTTTCATACCCGAAAGGGTGAGTTTTGAAGTTACTAATCTTCAAGGACGGATAGTGCATGCGGAAGACCATTTTGCCGAAGGCTTTGGCACACAAAGCAAGCACATTCAGATGCCCGCCAACGTTCCTGATGGTACATATTTGCTGAAATTGCACACAAGCAAAGGGAGTTTGTTTTCTAAATTAGTTATTCAAAAATAGCCTGAAAAACACCATGAAAAAGCTATATATTTTAATTGTTATCTTCGCTATTTCGGCTTGCTGGTCTAAGCTTGCAGCACAAGCAAATTTAGAGGTATTGCTTAAGAACCGAATGAACTTTGCCATCGACCTGCAACAACTGGATTCAATTTCGTTTGAAGGCTCCAACAACAACCGAATGGTTTTTCACTACGGTGAGCAGTTTGACACCCTATCTATAGCCAGGATAGACACCATAAGGCTGAACGGTGATACCATTCAACTAGACAACCCCATGGCTCCCGAATTTGAAGAACAACTACGTGCCTTGCCAAACAATGAAATGACCTTAAGGGAAGTACTGTTTGAAGATGGCCAATCGGTTCACGATTTTCTTGAACAAAACAACCCGGATTGGCTCACCGACCCTCCCTACCTCAAATCAGTGATTACCAATTTTTCGGGCTTAAGTGCTAAAATGCAAAGAAAGCACCTTTTGGCCAATATGTTTGAAGCTGCTAACCGATTGGTTACAGACCAACTAAACCCCTCAAACGGACCCGGCACCAGTGGTCTTGCCTACGTTTGGGGAGGTCGAAACCCTGATAAGCTCACAAAGCCTCAGTTCCCGGAATATTCTAGTTCCTTGAGCAGGTTTATCCCTTCAATCAATGCCTTGAAAACAGCTTGCCCACCGGATAGCGGCTGCAATGCAAAAAACGACAGGCGATTGTATGGGCTTGATTGCTCAGGTTTTGTGAGCCTTATAGCCGAAAGAGCCGGTATTAAATTTCCATTATCACGGTACGACCTTAATGCAAAAAGGCTTAATGATACAGCAAACTGGAATAAAGGTTTAAAATCTCCCAGTTCCTACAGATATACAAAATTAAGGTATAAACCCATGGGGACGGTGCCAGCGGCACAGCTAATAATGGGAGACGTGATAGTGAACAATGCGCTGTCGCACATTGGTATTGTTTTAGCCGACAGGAGTGGTGCTCAAACTGTAGTGATGTACCAGTCTAATGGGCAAAACTATCGTTGTCCCAAAAACTCGAATGGGCAACTTTCGCTGGGGTGTTTAGACAATAATACGCCTAACCGTGGCCCAAGAAGGGTTACCATTTCGTCGGGAGACTTTAGTGGTTTATTTGGCACCAATTACAGGGTTATCAGGCTCGATAGCATTAGTGACTGCCCCGACACCTTAACCGACATAGACGGAAACGTTTACCAAACTGTATCCATTGGCACCCAATGCTGGATGAAAACCAACCTGAAAACCACCCGCTACCGTGACGGCTCGGCCATACCTACCGGACTAAGCGACAGCCAATGGCAAAACACCAACAGCGGAGCCTATGCCATTTACGACAACAATGCTGCCAACAACGACACCTACGGAAAGCTCTACAACTGGTTTGCAGTAACAGAT
>Ga0247831_1002142_pt1 | contig 33535 bp, 31 predicted proteins | sample LaCruzMarch2015__9_FD_192406 | JGI IMG/M metagenome (GOLD analysis project Ga0247831, IMG submission 192406) | Freshwater microbial communities from meromictic Lake La Cruz, Castile-La Mancha, Spain - LaCruzMarch2015_1m | ecosystem: Environmental > Aquatic > Freshwater > Lake | place: Spain...
ATACAGGTGTTTTTTATCAAAACTTAATGCAATATCACTTGGTTCTTTTATTTTCAAATGAATTACGTTGGTGTGTTTTAATTTTTGCGCGTCAGCATGTTTACACTGCACCATAATTAAAACAACGAGTGTTAAAAAAAGTATTTTTTTCATTGGTTTGGTCCTCCTGGTGTTGGCACTACTGGAAACACCCAATTAGGTGAACCATCTGGAATTCTTGCTGATGCTTCATTTGAACCTTGCGCTCCGAAGCTTACAGAATCTACAAAAACATCAGAATTCTCGGCTTTATAAAAGATACCTAATTTATCTCCAGTTGAGGATAACTTAAAATTGGTATGTATTTGTGTTAAAACTTTATTAGAATCATCGCAAAAAACAACTAACCTGCTCAAGGCATTTATTGTAATTGCGGGCAACTCAAATTGTTCTGGATTGCCAAAGTCATCACTAACAAACCACTTTCCGGCTTCTAAAGTACAAGCTGTTGTTTTTGGATTGTAAATTTCAAACCAATCTCCACCTGGTCCTAATTCAGAAACCAAAGTTGCACCAGACGATACTACTTCATTCACCATTAAACTTCCAACTACATTTGAACTATCTATAGGCGGTTGGTTATTTCCGCCCGGAACATCTGTTTCAAAAATCCTGTCTTTTGTGCAACCCAGCAGTAAAACTGTTAATAAGCATAAAATTGAAAAGTACCTCATACTGCGATTTAATTTCGCGAAAGTAATCTTCAATTGTCAGTAAATTGTTAATTCAATATTTCGGCAATGTTAACTTCCTTTGGTTTTTTCTAAAAAACTAAGCCTATTAATTCTTTCGGAAACTGTAGTAGCATTGTATTCAGGTAATTCTACTGTTTTATTTTCAGGAATTTTCAAATAAATGGCCGAGTTTTCCATAATTAACTCTCGTTTTTGCAATGATTCAATCATTCCGTGAAGCAAAGGAGAATCTGCTCTTAATTGAAAAATCTTGTAAAAAAACTCCGCAATAGGCTCAAGACAACTAGTTTTGTTGGTTAAGGGTGGGTAAGAATTGAAAATTTCATTTAGTTCCTTCAACAAAAATCCCGATTTGTTTGCTGTCTTTATCTCTAAAAACAAACATGGTATTTTCCTTTTATTTATTATTTCTAATTTCTCATCAATTGGTATTTCTATTTCACTTCCCTTTACTGTTAATGAAAAGTAAAGTTTATTAAAGATAAGTCCTAGATGTGGTGGTTTTTTATCGGCATGAAAAATTATTAAGTAAAGCTTATCGGGTTTAATCTCTCCGAATTCGTTTACCTGTGGAATTAAAGTCATTGCTATATCTGCATTTTTCCTTCAAATACCGGAGTTGCTTCGCCTGTCAGATATACTGAAGTAAATAAATCTTTTTCAGAAGCATCAAAACTAATATTTAAGTTACCTCCCTTTGTATGAATTTCTACTGAATTATTTTCAATTTTTTTCCCCCAAAATGCCGCTATTGCAGCAGCTGTAGCACCAGTTCCGCAAGAAAGCGTTTCATCTTCAACACCTCTTTCATAGGTGCGCATGGTAAGTACTTGCTGGTTAATTTCTACAAAGTTAACATTCACGCCATTTCTAAGAAAAGGACCAGAATTTCTTATATTTCTTCCCTCCAACAATACTTCTGTTAAAGCAACATCATTTACAAACTTTACATAATGTGGAGAGCCTGTATTAAGCAAGAAATCATTACCAATCTGCTGAGGAGCCTCCACTTGTTGCATTTCTAATTTTACTATGAAACCATCATTTTGCAAATATTTAATGGCACTTTTATGCAATCCATCAAAAGCGATGAATTTAAACTCTGTTTTTAAAGGAAAGAGTTTATGAGCAAAAGCAGTAACACATCTTCCCCCGTTTCCGCACATAGAACCTTCATAGCCATCTGCATTATAGTACAACATTTTAAAATCTACTTCTTTTTCATTTCGAAGTAAAATCAAACCATCTGCTCCTATTCCAAATTTTCTATGACATAATTTTTGAATCAAACTATTATTAGAAATATCGAACTTCCTTTCACGGTCATCAATAATTATAAAATCATTTCCTGTTGCTTGATATTTATGAAAACTTAATAGCATAATTAACGCATTAATTTAATAATTGACTCATCATTAATTTTTGTAAATGATTGAAATTCAGAACTTAGATAAACTTTATATACCGAACTTCCATGTTTTAAGTAAAATTGTTGCTCATAACTGAATAATTTACAATTCTCGCTTGTTTCTAAACCAAAGGCAATGATGTTGTTTCGAATCATTTTAAACCCACGATAGTTGATAGGCGATTTCCAAAATTCAATTTTGAATTGTGTTTTTTCAGGGCCGTTATTATCAATCAACTTTAATAATGAATCAGATTTGTTGCTTTTTGCTTTTCCATCCAAAGCAATCAATTCTAAAGACCTACTTTCTAGTAATTCGTCGCGTCTTACAATTATATCTTCGTCAGTTTGTGAAATTTTGACAGTTTCAGTGTCATTTTGAATTGCAAAACTGTCATTTTCATTTGTGTTGTTTTCATTTTTAACAATGGAAGTATTTTTCTTGTTCTTTCTTCCTGTGGTTATTTTATTATTTCTTAAATCAACCAGTGTATCGCCTGTATTGGTTGCTCCTTTATCATTTATTAAATTTAAAGGGTTAAAGTCATTCATTATTATGAATACCAATCCAATTGCAGCCAGCATTCCCAAAAGAACTCCTGATACAAACGAAAAGGATTTTCCGCCCCCTGCACTCATTTTTTACTAAAAAAAGTTAAAATTGATTTTTCTAACAACACTCTTAAGTTTCAATCGTTAATTGCGCAAACCTACGCTGAAAATCAATAGTTAAATGAAATACAAATCGGAATGATTCACAAATTGATGTTGATGATTAGATGGGTTAAATTTTAACTTTGTAAAGGCATATTTTTTGTTAACCAAGTTTTTAAATTAATTTTTGTATGAAAAAAATAGCATCATCACTATTAATGGCTTTTTTAGGAGGATTCGCTGCCATTGCCATTAATAATTATTTTGACAAACAACAAACAGGATTTGATAGATTAACAAAAGAGCGAATACCAGTTCAATTTGCCGGAAACCATGAAGGAAACCCTTCTAATGTTCCTAATTTTATTGACGCAGCAGATGTTAGTTTAAATGGAGTTGTACACGTTAAAACTTTGGTTGATAACAGAAGAGCTGGTGGGTATGATCCATTTTTTGATTTGTTTTTCGGTTCACCCAACAGAAATGCTCCATCTCAAAAACCTACTGCATCTGGCTCAGGCGTTATTATTTCAGAAGATGGTTACATCGTAACAAATAACCACGTAATTGCCAATGCTGAAAAAGTGGAGGTTGTATTAAATGATAAACGAGAATACCAGGCTGAAATTATTGGTCGTGACCCAAGTACAGATTTAGCCCTTTTAAAAGTTGATGCCAAAGGTCTTCCATTTGTTTATTATGGTAATTCCGACAATGTGAAAGTAGGAGAATGGGCTTTAGCTGTTGGAAATCCTTTTAGCTTAACTTCAACTGTAACAGCTGGTATTATCAGTGCAAAAGGAAGAAATATCAATATTCTAAATGAAAAATTTGCTATTGAATCGTTTATTCAGACCGATGCAGCAGTAAACCCCGGAAATAGCGGTGGAGCATTGGTAAATACATCAGGCGAATTAATAGGTATAAATTCTGCAATTGCATCAAACACTGGTTCATATTCTGGATACTCATTTGCAATTCCGGTGAATATTGTGCGTAAAGTTGTTGCCGATTTATTAGAATATGGAGAGGTACAACGTGCTTTTATAGGAGTTGTACTTGAAGATTTAAATGCTGATTTGGCTAAAAAGAAAGGAATTGAACACATTCAAGGTGTTTATGTTTCTGGCTTAAACGCTGGGGGAGCAGCCGAATCTGCAGGAATTAAAGAAGGAGATGTAATTCTTAAAGTCCAATCTAATACTGTTAATAATGTTCCTGAACTTCAAGAACAAATTGGAAGATATCGTCCAGGTGACAAAGTGCTTCTTACTATTGCTAGAGGTTCAGTTAACAAAGAAATTAGTGTAGAACTAAAAAATAAAAATGGCGATACCAAGTTAATTAAACATACTGAAGCTGTGGCCAATGAATTAGGGGCAGATTTTGAACAACCTAATGAAAAGGAGAAAGTGCGACTTAATATTCAAAATGGTTTGAAGGTGATGAAAATAAGAGAAGGAAGATTGAGAAATATTGGAATTCAAGAAGGTTTTATTATTACTCATATAGGTGATAAAGCAATAAATTCCATTGAAGACTTAACTTCAGCCTTTAAATCAGAACGCAGAGGTTTACTTATTGAAGGATATTACCCAAATGGTTCAAGAGCCTATTATGGTTTAGGCATTTAAATTAATCAAGTAATAATGTTGTTAAAACCTGTTCAATGTTTGGACAGGTTTTTTTGTTTGAATGTTTCCCAAGTATTAATTTTCAAACTTGAAATGAAAGGCTATAATTTCTTTAATTATTAATTGCTACATTTGCGCGCAATTCGGACAATAACCCGCAATTTGCAATGGAATTACAATCTACTTTATTCGAAGGACTCACATACGATGATGTTCTGCTGCTTCCTGACTATTCTGAAGTATTGCCAAGAGATACCGACATTAGTTCTCATTTTACCCGTAAAATCAAATTAAATGTGCCAATTGTATCCGCCGCGATGGATACTGTAACTGATTCTGTAATGGCTATTGCAATTGCGCAAGAAGGTGGAATAGGAGTATTACATAAAAACATGACAATAGAGCAACAAGCTGCTCAAGTAAAACGTGTAAAAAGGTCAGAAAGCGGAATGATTTTAGATCCAGTGGTAATGGATGAAGATTTACTGGTTGCTGATGCGCTGCAATTAATGAAGGAATACAAAATTGGAGGAATTCCTGTAATTGACAAAGAAAGAAAACTAGTTGGTATAGTTACAAACAGAGACTTGAGATTTGAAAAACAATTGAGCAAGTCAATTAAAGAGGTGATGACAAAAGAAAACCTTATCACCACAGCAGAAACCAACTTGGAGAAGGCTGAAATTTTATTACAAGCGCATAAAATTGAAAAACTTCCTGTTATTGATAGTAGTTATAGATTGGTAGGTTTGATTACTTATAAAGATATTATAAAAAACCGATTGAGACCAAACGCTTGCAAAGACGATTATGGAAGACTAAGAGTTGCGGCGGCAGTTGGTGTTACTTCTGATACTTTGCAGAGAGTGGAAGCTTTAAAAAATGCTGGTGTTGATGCAATTGTTATAGACACTGCTCATGGACATTCTAAAGGTGTAGTTGACATGTTAAAAGAAGTGAAACGCACTTATCCTGATTTACAAGTTGTAGTAGGTAATATTGCTACTGCCGCTGCTGCAAGGATGTTAGCTGAAAATGGCGCAGATGCAGTTAAAGTAGGAATTGGTCCAGGTTCAATATGCACTACTCGCGTAATTGCTGGTGTTGGGGTTCCTCAATTTTCAGCTGTTGTAGAGGTAGCTAAGGCATTAAAAGGCACGGGAATTCCAGTAATTGCTGATGGCGGAATTCGATTTTCAGGAGATATTGTAAAAGCAATAGCAGGCGGGGCAAATAGTATAATGGCTGGTTCCTTATTTGCTGGAGTAGAAGAATCTCCGGGGGAAACAATTATTTACGAAGGACGGAAATTTAAATCTTACCGTGGAATGGGCTCTATAGAAGCCATGCAATCTGGTTCTAAAGACAGATATTTCCAAGATGCGGAAGATGATATTAAGAAACTGGTACCTGAAGGAATTGTTGGGCAAGTTCCTTTTAAAGGTTCACTTGCGGAAGTTATTTATCAGATGACAGGAGGATTGAGAGCTGGAATGGGCTACTGCGGAGCTAAAACCATTGAAGATTTACAAACAAAAAAAATGATTAGAATTACTGCATCAGGAATTAGAGAATCTCATCCGCATGATGTAGTGGTTACAAGAGAAGCTCCAAACTATTCTAGTAGGTAAGTTAATCAGTAAGAAATTAATTTAATTGTCCCAATTTCATGCGCCATTTCAATTTTAATTGCATTGAAAATTGCCTTGAATGATTTTTACTAAAAGTGCCTATTGGGAGCAAATAAATAGCTCTTCCTGTATACATATCAGATATATCAGTATTAAATGTCTTTAACTTTGTAATTGCAGAAACTTCATTTGTACTTGCAAGTGTAAAGGGTTTACCAGGTTGATTATTATTTAAATCTCCTGCCATATCCAATCTAAATTCAGAAAAATCTTTTCTATTTAGATTCGTGTCGTTGGCAATTAATGTAGCTTCTATTAATTGCATTCTATTAAGATGCCCAATATCACTTTTATTTGCTTTTAGAATGCTATCCAGGGGAAGAACTAAAAGCAAATTTCCTAATTGATTCATGCCAGCATTTACTTCGTTTTCATAAACAGTAAATGACAACGATTGGTCAAAATCAACTTCTTTTTCTGCTGCACACCCAACCAGAAAAATAGATAAAAAAAACAATAAAATATTTTTCATTTAAAAACTAATTCCATTATTAAAAAATATTTTCATTAGAATTAAAGCAGAGGCTAAGAAAATTAAGAATCTATTTTCAATTCCATTTGTTTCAGGGAAACGGTAAATCATTATCATTCTACTTTTAAGTGAATTAATGAAAATAGAAATTACCGTAATAAATAAAGTTAAAATAATGGTTATGTTTAAGATGAAATATCCATCACTAAAATAAACTAAGGTTATTCCTGAACCAATAATATATGGAAGAAAAACAATGTGAAATAAATACACTACTTTATTTTCATTTTTGTAAACAAAGGAAGTGCTATTTGAAGTTTGAATAAATGGTTTTGAGGCAAGAAAACCCACAAATATCATAAGTAAGCTTGCTATAATGGAGAAAATTATTTTTGTAAAGTCATCCCAAAATAGATAAGTAGAAACCACACCTAAATTACTGGCATGAATATTTTCTGAGCCCGATTTAATTGGCAATAGTACTACTTGTGTACCAACAAAATTTAAATAATTAACTCCTAACCATAACCAGAAAAATTTAATTATTCCCGGTTTTTTCCTTACAGCATTTTGAATAACAAAACAAATAATTCCAGCAATAAGGCAAAAAACAGGGCCTGCTAAAAAGGTTTTTAATACTGGTTCAATTTGCCAATAATCCCAATTTTGATTGTATTCTACCTTAAAGAAAAAAAGTTTGTAAAATAAATTGTATCTCTTAGCAAATAAAGCAGTAACAAACTGAAAGGAAACATATACAATAGTATAGCTTGCTAAAAACGCAATAGTCGAATTTATGATTCTGTTGTTGCGTTCCTGTTCTCCAGTTAAAACTCTTGTGGGAAGCTTTTCTGTAAAATCTAAAATACGTTCTTTCGATTCCATAAAGCATAAAATTCTAATTGCAAATGTATATGAAAAAAGTTCTAGATTCTAATACCTATATGAGGTAATAATTCAGTAGTGGAATTTAATTACCTGTTATGTATTATTTTATATTTAAGATTGACAAAAACTTTCATTGGAAGTGATGTTCATTTCTATTATTTTCGCACCCTCATTTAAAATAATTTATGAAAATCTTTCAAAAAGCGAATTGTTTACTATTACTTTTTGCACTCAGCAGTGTTAGTCTTCAGGCGCAAACTGGATCGAAAAAGAGTACCTCAAATTCTAACAACAAGAAAACAAATATTGTTCAACCTCCTCCACTTCCAGTTGAGATAGTTGACCCAGTTTTAATGACAGTAGGTGGCGACCCCGTAACTAAAGGAGAATTCGAGAGTATCTATAGAAAAAACAATCAAAAAGAAACCAAGAGCGATAGAAAAGCACTCGAAGAATATTTAGAGTTATTTACAAATTTTAAATTAAAAGTTAAAGCCGCGAAAGATGCTGGAAAAGATACGGTTAAAGCTTTTCAAAACGAATTGAAAGGTTATCGTAAACAACTTGCTCAGCCATATCTTACTGATAAAGATGTAAATGATAGGCTGATAAACGAGGCTTATGAACGTATGAAAAAAGATGTACGCGCTAGTCATATTTTGATAAAATTAGGTTCTGATCCTTCTCCAAAAGACACTCTTGTTGCTTTTAACAAGATTATGGGACTTCGCAATAGAGTTTTAAAAGGGGAAGACTTTGGTGTTTTAGCATCAGCTAATTCTGACGACCCTTCAGCAAAACAAAATGCTGGTGACTTAGGATATTTTACTTCTATGATGATGGTGTACCCTTTCGAAAACGCCGCTTATAATACAGCAGTTGGTCAAATTTCAATGCCAGTGCGTACCAAATTTGGATACCATATTTTAAAAGTTGTTGATACAAGAGACGCACAAGGACAAGTGCATGTTGCGCATATCATGGTGAAAGTTCCCGAAAATGCAAAAGATTCTGCTGTTGCAATTGCAAGAAAGAAAATTGAAGAAATTGCAGATAAGGTTAAAAAAGGTGAAGATTTTGCAAGTTTAGCTTCAAACTTTTCAGACGATCGTACATCAGGAAAAAATGGGGGACAATTGCCTTGGTTTGGAACTGGAAAGATGGTTCCTGACTTTGAAAAAGCAGCTTTTGACCTAAAAAAAGATGGTGAAGTTTCTCAAATTATTCAAACTCAATATGGATTCCATATCATTAAAAGATTAGAAAGAAAAGGAGTGCAAGCATTTGATGAGGTAAAAGCAGAACTGAAGCAAAAAGTGTCTAAAGATTCTAGATCACAAGTGAGTCGCAATTCTGTAATATCAAAAATTAAAGCGGAAAACAACTTTAAAGAAGACCCAAAAGCACTAATCGAGTTGATTTCTAAAGTAGATACCAGCTATTATAATGGTAAATGGAAAGCAGAAAGTGCTTCAGGTTTAACCAAACCTTTGTTTAATTTAGGGAATGTATCTTATACTCAGCAAGATTTAGCAAAGTTTATTTCTGAAAACCAAAGCAAACAATCTAAAGAAAGTAGTTTAGATGGACTTGTAAGAAAAGCTTATGATGCCTGGAAAGACGATAAAATTATAGCTTTCGAAGACGCAAAACTGGAAACAAAGTATCAGGATTTCCGCTTGTTAATGCAAGAATACCGTGATGGTATTTTACTTTTCGAAATAACCGATGAAAATGTATGGTCTAAAGCACTAAAGGATAGTGCAGGTCTTGCTTCTTTTTACGAAAATAATAAGTCGAATTATATGTGGGCAGACAGATTAGATGCTGTGATTTACAAAGCAAAAGATGCAAAAATTGCTAAAGATAGCCGCAAATTAGTTGAAAAAAAGATAAAGAAAGGTTCTAGTATTGAAGATATTACGAAGAAAATAAATGAGTCGTCTCAGTTAAATTTACAAGTTGAAGAAGGGGTTTTCTCAAAAGGTGATAATGAAACAATTGATAAAATTACTTGGATAGAAGGAGTTTCACCGGATATTATTAATACTGATGGCTCTGTTACTTTTGTTGAGGTTAGAAAAAAAATGGCTCCAGCACCTAAGTCAATTTCTGAAGCAAGAGGCTTAATCACAGCCGATTATCAAACTTATCTTGAAAAAGAGTGGATTGATCAACTCAAAAAGAAATATGCAGTAACTGTTAACAAAGCTGTTTTTGATACAATTCAATAAGAATTAGATTTTTTATAACGCCCGTTTTGCTATAATGGCTAAACGGGCTTATTCTTTTTTAAACCTTGTGATAATTTGTAGCTTGCAAAAAAAATTAATGCGTAATCTTATCATAATGCTTTCAGTAACTTTTAGTTATTCTTGCGGTGGCAAAGACCCGAAAGAAAATGCGGTTGCTAGGGTATATGACAATTTTTTATATCAATCGGATCTTAAAGGAGCAGTTCCTTACGGAACTTCTTCAAAAGATAGTGTTGCTTTAGTCGAAGAGTTTATTAACGCTTGGACTAAAAGACAACTAGTTTTAAGAAGGGCTGAATCTAATTTAACAGAAGAACAAAAAGATGTGGAAAAGCAATTAGAAGATTATAGGGCTTCTCTTATTATTTTTTCATATGAAAGAGAACTTGTAAGACAAAAATTAGATACTGTTGTTTCTGATGCTGAAATTGAATCTTATTATAAATCAAATCCTGCTAACTTTGAATTGAAAAATAATATTATTCGCCTACGTTATATCAAGATCCCAGTTAAAACTCCTAATAAGGACAAGGTTAAAAATTGGTTTAATGGCAGTAGCACAGCAGATAGAAATAAATTAGAACAATACTGTAAATTGTACGCCGTTAATTACCTGCTCGATGATTCTAATTGGCTGCTTTATGATGATGTTCTGAAAGAAATACCATTAAATAATTATCCTATTGAGCAATTAAAAAATGGCAAGAAAAGTTTTGAGCTTAATGATAATGAGTACCATTACTTTGTAAATGTAACTGGCTTTATGGTTAAAGAATCTAGTGCTCCATTAAGTTTTGAAAAGGAAAGTATTAGAAATAGAATACTTAATAAAAGAAAAATTCAACTTGTGCAAAAAATGCAAATAGATGCATATAATGATGCCTTAAACAATAAAGACATTGAAACATTTAAAAAGTAATCCTTTATTATACATACTTTTCATATTGATTCTTCAAGAGGAGGTAATTGGCCAGCCAGTTATAATTGATAAAATTGTAGCGGTAGTGGGCGATAAAGCCATTTTATTTTCTGATGTTGAAGCGCAGGCTTTGCAAATGCAAGCACAATCTGGAGTGAGCGATTCAACAATTCGTTGCAACGTATTAGAAGATATCATTATTCAAAAACTATTATTAAATCAAGCTGAAAAAGATTCTGTTACAGTCTCAGATGAGCAGGTGGATGCAGAATTAAATAAGAAAATCAGGTATTTCGTAAATCAAATTGGTTCTGTTGAAAAACTAGAAGCTTATTTGGGAAAGTCTATCATTAAAATTAAAGATGATTTCAAAGAAAGAATTCGTGATCAGCTTGTTGTGCAACAAATGCAATCAAAAATTGCAGGCGATTTAAAAGTAACTCCAGCCGAAGTAAAATCGTACTTCGATAACATCCCCCAAGATAGTTTACCCTTGATAGAAAGTGAAATTCAAGTTGCTCAGATTCTGAAAAAACCTCCTGTTAATGAAGTGGAGAGACAACGTGTAAAAAGAGAATTGCTTGATATAAAAAGAAAAATTGCCGATGGGAAATCTTTCGCTTCAATGGCGGCTTTTTATTCAGAAGACCCTGGCTCTGCTGTAAAAGGAGGTGATCTCGGTTTTGTTGGAAGAGGAGAAATGGTACCCGAATTTGAAGCAGCTGCATTTGCGCTCAAAGGCAAAGAGATTTCTGATGTAATAGAAACAATGTATGGTTTTCATATTATTCAGTTAATAGAGAGAAGAGGAGAAACCATCAATGTGAGACATATTTTAATGAGCCCTAAAGCCTCGGCAAGCGATTTGGATAAAGCGAGAATTAAACTTGATAGTATTGCGGCTTTAATTCAAGCAGGAAGTATTACTTTTGAAGAAGCTGCTGCCAAATATTCAGATGATGTGGATACAAAGTTTAATGGGGGTTTATTAGTTAATCCAGCTACGGGTTCTACATGGTTTGAAGTTTCGCAAATGGATCAGAACTTGTTTTTTGTGGTTGACAAACAAAAGGTAAATGATGTTTCAGACCCTACGCTTGTAAGAGTAGGAGAAAAGAAAGAATCTTACCGCTTGGTTTCGTTAAAAGCAAGAACCAATCCCCACAGAGCAAATTTAAAAGACGATTACCAAAAAATTCAACAAGCTGCTGAGGCAGAAAAGAAAGATAAACAAGTTAGAAGTTGGATAAACAGAAAAAGGCAGTCATTTTATATAAAAATTGACAAAGAGTTTTCTGATTGTCCCTTTGATAATCCATGGGTTAGCCCTTAATTTAGCACCAAAATATTTTCATGCGAACATTTCAATCAGATGTAGAAGCCATCGACAATCTTAAAGAAGCTTACCAACGCTTACAAGCTGAAATTGGTAAAGTGGTAATTGGTCAAGATGATGTAGTTAAAGACGTAATTATTTCAATTTTTAGTCGTGGTCATTGCTTATTAGTTGGAGTGCCTGGTTTGGCTAAAACTTTATTAGTTACAACAATTTCCAGAGTCTTAGGTCTAGATTATAACAGGATTCAGTTTACACCAGACTTAATGCCTTCGGATATCATTGGAACTGAGATTCTTGATGAAAACAGACATTTCCGTTTTATTAAAGGACCATTATTTGCCAATATTATTTTGGCAGATGAGATCAACAGAACTCCGCCAAAAACCCAAGCAGCATTGCTCGAAGCTATGCAGGAAAAAGCTGTTACTGCCGCCGGAAAACGATATGAACTTGGAAAACCATTTTTTGTATTAGCTACACAAAATCCAATAGAACAAGAAGGTACTTATGCTTTACCTGAAGCACAATTAGACCGTTTTATGTTCAATATCTGGGTAGATTATCCAAGTTACGAAAATGAGTTATTGGTTGTCAAAAGTACCACTTCCGACAACAATGAAGAGCTAAAATCAATCTTAAGCGCCGAAGAGATATTGTACTTTCAAGACCTTGTACGTCGCATTCCTATCTCTGATAAAGTATTAGAATACGCAGTAAAATTGGCTGTTAAAACACGTCCAAATTCGGAACATGCACCCGAGGTTGTAAAAAAATACTTGGCTTGGGGCGCAGGACCTCGTGCTTCACAATTTTTGGTGTTAGGAGCAAAATGCCACGCAGCCATTAAAGGGAAATACTCTCCAGATATTGAAGATGTAAATGCTGTAGCAACTGCTATTTTGCGTCACAGAGTAATTCGAAATTATAAAGCAGAAGCAGAAGGTTTGAATGTAGATGACATCATCAAACAATTAATGAGTAACATATAACCTTCAGTAATTTTAAATATAAAAGGGAATAATTAATTCGAAAAATTAGTTATTCCCTTTTCTATTTTCCCTTTTCCCTTTCTCCTTTCTCCTTTCTCCTTTGTACTTTCTACTGTTTAATAGTATGTCAATCTAATTACATCGCTTAAATATTTAGCGAATCTAATTACTTGTCTGGTATAACCATATTCGTTATCGTACCATACATATAATACAATCGACTTTCCGTCACCACTTACCAATGTAGCAGGTGAGTCAACAATAGAAGCACATGGATTTCCAACTAAATCGCTAGATACCAATTCTTGTGAAACGGAAAATTGAATTTGTTCAACCAATTCACCATGAAGCGCTGCCATGCGTAAAACGCTGTTTACATCTGTCATATTAGTCTTAGTTTCTACTTGCAAATTCAAGATTGCCAAAGAAACATTTGGTGTTGGTACACGCACCGAATTTGAAGTGAATTTTCCTGCTAATTCAGGAATTACCTTTGCAACAGCGCTCCCAGCACCAGTTTCTGTAATCACCATATTTAAAGCAGCCGAGCGTCCACGTCTGTATTTTTTATGGTAATTATCAAGTAAGTTTTGGTCGTTAGTGTAAGAGTGAATTGTTTCTATGTGGCCAGTAGTAATTCCTAGGTTTTTACTAATCACCTTTATTACGGGAACAATTGCATTGGTGGTACAAGATGCTGCTGAGAAAATTGTTTCTGTTTCTAAATCAGTAGAATTTTGGTTTACGCCATAAACCACATTTGGAATATCACCTTTACCAGGAGCAGTTAGCAATACTTTAGCAATTCCTTTTGATTTTAAATGCTCTGAAAGACCTTCTCTATCTCTTGTTACACCCGTATTATCAATCAACAAAGCGTCAAAAATTCCATAACTTTCATAATCAATAGTTGCAGGATTTGTAGCTGCAATCATTTTAACCATGTGTCCATTAATAATCAATGCTTTATTTTCAAAATCTTCTATAATAGTACCAGGAAAAGGTCCATGTACCGAATCTTGTCTTAATAAAGAGGCGCGTTTTGTAATATCTTCATCAGAATTACTTCTCGTAACAATTGCACGCAACCTTAATTGCTCACCTTTTCCTGCCTGAGAAATCAATTCTCTTGCTGCAATTCTACCAATTCTACCAAACCCATATAATACTACATCTTTTGGTTTCAGCACTCTTTTATCTTTACCTAAAAAATTTCCAAGTTTCTCTATTATGAAATCTGAGGGCGAAGCATAAGCAGCCTTTTCATTTAACCATTCTGTTGCTAATCTTCCTAAATCTATGCGAGAAGGAGCCAATTCTTTTGCAGCAATTTCTTTAGCCAATAATAAAGAATCCTGAATATTAATTGGTTTTCCAACAACATTCCCAGCATAATTGTGCAAATTAAGAATTTCACTTGCACTTCTATCTACCAACTGATTTCTAAAAATTACCAATTCAATACTTCTATCAAACCATAATAATCCAACAGTGTTTATAAGTTCTATAGCTGCTTTTTCATCTTTTATCCAATGAGAAAGTTCCGATTCATAGGCTTTTGATGCATCATTTGCAATTTCTGAAGTTGACATAAATGTGGAAGTGTTTATTTGATGATTGAGCCGCGAAATTAGCTAAAAAACCCTTTATTAATTGAACTTATTTACCAAATTTTATTTTGGGTGCACTCCAAAGGAGACGGGTGCTTCGCCATAGCTCCTACGGAGGCTATTTGCGGCGCCCCCTTGCACAGCATTTTATTTAAATTTGAAATTTTAGTTTGACCTAATCCTTAATTTGCATCTCTTTAGCACTTGCTAACCTTTTCTCCAATTCCGAAAAAGTGGTGTATCCATTACTTATAGCAATTAGTGAATCTCCTCTGTTTAAAATTACAGCAGGAAAACCAGTTATTCCCCATTTTTGAGCTTGTTCAAATTCTCCTGTGGCCATATTCTCGTAACGAGGGTCAGCCATTTTTCTTCTAAATTCAACCTCATCTAAATCGAATGATTTTGCTACTTCGACATATGTATCTTCATTCTCAAGGTCTTTACCGGCAACAAAGTATATTTGCTGCAGTGCATGCGCCAGTTGCACTTGTTTATCAGGAAGCATTTCTTTTAAAACACATAAAGCAATTGCAGGTGTTAGTGAATTTTGAATCCTAACGCCTAATTTCAATTGTCTTTTGAATTCTTCTCCAACTTTTACTCCAGTAGTTTTTTCCAATCCAGGAATTGCTTTTTCAATGTATCTAGCCATGTTGCTCATTGGCCCAACGCGGCTTCCTGTTACAAGACCACCGCTAATTACTGTAAACTTAATATCAGTATGTTTCTTATAAAATTCTTGCATTACAGGACTAAAACCAAAGCACCATCCGCATAACACATCAAATACATAAATTATTTCCATCTTTATTTATTTTTATCTTTTGTAATTGTTTTATTTTTTCTTTTAGCTTTTTTCTCAGGGTCTTCGTGGAAAAAGTATTTTAAATCTAACGTTAAATAGGCTCCATTTAATTTTCCAAAAACATTGTTTATAACAGCATTGTTTTTTAAATAATCAATAGAAAAAGAATAGATTTCTTTGAATGGTCTGTTTAATGTGGTTCCAATATAAAAATAGCCACTTTTTGTTGTTCTGAATTCCAAACCTAAATTCGCTAATAAACTTGGGTTTAACAACAAACTTCTTCCCGCAACAATCCCATAATTATCGTTTCCTCGAGCTATATCAGACGGAAACATGTTTATACAAATTCCAACTGCTGCATTCATAAATATTTTTTCGTTGAGCTTAATAAAAATTAATTGGCTAAAAGGAATTTCATATGCAACTATTTTAAATTTATCTTCAATAAGTAAATTCCCTGTAGTCTCAATTTTTAATTTATAATTCCTTACTGCGTAATTAATTCCGTATTCAAATGAAAGATTTTTTTTATATCCTTTTCTTATAACCATTCCACCCGAAAATCCTCTGCCTGGCCTTATTTCATGAGCAAAACCACTATCAACTAAATTAATTGGTCCCGTTCCAAAAAAAGGAGAAGAATAAATAGGTTTAAATTGCAATCCAACTGTACTTATTTTTTCTTGCGCATTTAATTTAAGCATGCCTGCTAAATTAAAAAACAAAAAGAAAAATAAATATAAAAGGAATTTCATGAATTAATTTAGAATTTCGTTTACAGATTTCATTATAAGCTTTGTTGCACCTGTTTGACTTTTTACAAATAAACTGCATTTATTTGAAGCTTTTTCGTAATTCATTTTATCTGATAAAAAATCAATAGCAGTATTAAATTCTTTTCTATTGCTTATTTCTATGGCACCACCTGCATCAATTAAGGCTTTTGCTTCCGGAAATTTTTCATGTTTATTCCCAAAAATCACTGGTAATCCAAAAGCAGCTGGTTCTAAAATATTGTGTAATCCTGTTCCAAATCCACCTCCAACATATGCAATTTGTCCCATTTTGTAGACAGATAATAACATTCCCATATTGTTTAATACTAGAATGTTTTCTTCTCGTGCATTATTTAATTCTGAAAATAATATCCCATGCTTACCAACTTTGCTCTTTATTTGTTCTATTCTTGAATGATTAATTTCATGCGGAGCAATAATTAATTTATAATTACTGTTTTCCCAGGGAAGCATTAAATTGTCGTCTATGGCCCATGTACTGCCTGCAATAATGCATTTTTTATTTCCTAGCCATTTCTCGATTGCTTCTGTCACTTTTGCTTTATCAGCATTTTCACTTACCCTGTCATAACGCGTATCTCCACTCACAATTGCATTATTTACGCCTATTTTATTTAATAAAATTTTAGAAATTTCATCCTGCACATGAATTACCGAAATTTGTTTTAATTGTTTTTGCGCCCATCCTCCAAACCATTTAAAGAAATGCTGATTTTTTCTAAATCTAACAGCAACAAATAAAGTAGGAATATTTAATTGTTTTAATTTATTTAAATACCCAAACCAAAATTCATATTTCACGAAAATAGCCAAGTCTGGGTTTATAGCTTTAATGAAATCAACATTTTCAGATGGCAAATCAATGGGTAAATACATCACCAAATCAGCTTTTTCATAGTTTTTCCTTACTTCAAAACCAGATGGAGAAAAGAAGGTCAGCACTATAAAATAACTTGGATATTCAGATTTAATTTTTTCAATAATTGGCCTTCCTTGTTCAAATTCTCCAAGCGAAGCGCAATGCACCCAAATTGTTTTTTTATCTTTTGGAATTGATGTTAATTTATATCTCCAGTCTATTCTTCCTGTAACCCAAAGTTTAGCTTTATAGTTAAAAAGAGCTGCAATTTTTATGAAAATTGAATAAATGAATACGCTGATGTAATAGAAATAAAACATCCTTATTTAAAAATAATAAAAATCTTTTGCTTTTTTCTTGTAAACAGGTAATAACCAATTTAACCTAACATTGAGAAAGTTGTCGTTTCTTCTATTTTTATCTGCTGCAATTTCATCAAAATTAAAAGAGCGTCTGTTTTGAGTAAATCCTAAATAATACTCCAATTGTATAGAGAAATTTAAAAGTCTGCTGTTACTTAAATGCAAGTAACCCAAAGTTGGTTGAAACAAAATTCCATTAGTAAGTCTATCGTAACCTTTTAAATACTCTTTAGTTAATGCAGGGACAAAAGCATTTCTTTCAGTTTCTATTCTTATTTTATGTTGCAAATATCCACCACCTGCCATGAGGTAAATTCCAGAATTTTTATTGGGGCCAATAACCGGAAATAACTTACCAATTTTGACGCTCGTAGAATATCCTCTCATGAAAAACAAGGGCTCGTAAAGCGTTCCATTTCCACCTATTATAAATCCGTCTTCTGTATCAATTCCATTAAGTACATGATCTTCAATCACTTTATTGCCAAAGTAGTAACTTATATCGGCACCCCAAATTAATCCTGATGCTTGTTTGCGGTAATAGTTAGCATGTATGCTTGTAAAGTAGTCAAATCTTGTTTTTAAATCAGCACTAGGTGCGTTTATTCCACCTCCAATACCTATAATTGAAACACTATGCAAAGAATCTTTTACATTTACTTGTGCGCATAAAAAACCCGATAAAAGGAGGCTAAAGAAAAGGATAAATCGCATTGGGCAAATATACCCGATTCTTTCATTGAAAACATTCCTTTCTAAAATTGCAAAATATGTATCTTCGCGCAAATTTTTACGATGGAAAAAATTCAAATGGTAGATCTCAAAGCCCAATATCAGCATATTAAGGCTGAAGTGGACGCTGCAATTTCTGAGGTTATTAGTAACACTGCATTTATTAATGGTCCTGCAGTTAGTGAATTTCAAAAGGATTTGGAAAATTATCTGCACGTTAAACATGTAATTCCATGCGCGAATGGAACCGACGCTTTGCAAATAGCAATGATGGGCCTTGGATTTAAACCTGGAGATGAAGTTATTACTGCCAGTTTTACATATGTAGCAACTGCTGAAGTTATTGCACTTTTGGGCCTAAAACCAGTTTTGGTGGATGTGGATCCTTTAACATTTAACATAGACCCTATTGCTGTTGAAAAGGCTATTACGGATAAAACAGTAGCAATAGTTCCTGTACATTTATTTGGACAATGTGCAGATATGGAAGCAATCATGGATATTGCAACAAGGTATAATATACATGTAATAGAAGATACTGCACAAGCAATAGGAGCGGAGTACACTTATAAAAATGGGTCCAGAAAAAAAGCGGGAACCATTGGTATTATTGGAGCTACTTCATTTTTCCCCTCCAAAAATTTGGGCTGTTATGGCGATGGTGGAGCACTTTTTACCAACAACGATGAGCTTGCTGCAAAAATTAGGATGATTGCCAATCATGGACAACGGGTGCGTTATTATCATGATGAAATTGGTGTAAACTCTCGCTTAGATACTATTCAGGCGGCAGTTTTAAAAATTAAATTGAAAAGTTTAGACAGTTATGCAGCAGCTCGCAACAAACTTGCTTCTGCATATGATGCAGCATTTGCTGCAACTGATAAATTAATTACTCCCAAAAGATTTGCAAATTCTTCGCATGTATTTCATCAATATACATTGCAAACTAATGGTATTGACCGCAAGGAAATAATTAGCTATTTGGAAGCGAATCAAATTCCTGCAATGATATATTACCCTGTTCCTTTGCATATGCAGAAAGCATATTTAGATGAACGTTATAAACCAGGAGATTTTCCTGTTACAGAGAAGCTATGTGCAACAGTTTTTTCTTTGCCAATGCACACAGAAATGAGGGAAGATCAATTAGCACATATTATTAAAAACGTGCTAGAATTTGTTAATCGTTAATAAATAAAACAATGAAAAAAATTGCAGTTGTAGGAACAGGATATGTTGGTTTAGTTACTGGAACATGTCTTGCAGAAACTGGTAATCAGGTTATTTGTGTTGATATTGATACAGCCAAACTGGCTAAACTTAAAAAAGGAACTGTTACCATTTATGAACCTCAATTAGATGTTTATTTTGAGAGAAACTTAAAACAAAATAGACTTCATTTTACCGATAATCTTGCTGAAGCGGTTGCGCAGTCTGAGATTATTTTTCTTGCTTTGCCAACACCTCCAGGTGAAGATGGCTCAGCTGATTTGTCTTATATTTTAGGTGTAGCTAACGAATTAGGTCACCTGATTAAAGAAACTGATTATAAAATTATTGTTGATAAAAGCACAGTTCCAGTAGGTACGGCAGAATTGGTGCATAAAGCCATTGAAAAAAATGCAACAGGAGAATTCGACGTTGTTTCAAATCCTGAGTTTTTACGTGAAGGGTTTGCAGTGGAAGATTTTATGAAACCAGATAGAGTCGTTATAGGAACTTCCTCTGCCAGAGCTAAAAAAGTGATGGAAGAATTGTACATGCCTTTTGTGAGACAAGGAAATCCAATTATTGTGATGGATGAGCGCTCTGCAGAACTCACAAAATATGCAGCAAATTCATTTTTGGCTACAAAAATTTCCTTTATGAATGAAGTGGCTAATTTATGTGAATTGTTGGGTGCTGATGTAGACCAAGTGCGCATGGGAATTGGTTCTGACGCAAGAATTGGAAAGAGATTTTTGTTCCCGGGAATCGGCTATGGAGGAAGTTGTTTTCCGAAAGATGTAAGTGCATTGGTTAAGTCTGCAAGTGATGTAAAATACGATTTTGATATTTTACATGCTGTAATGCGCATTAATGAAAAACAAAAGACAATCTTAATTCCTAAAATTAAGAAGTACTTTAACAATGATTTAATGGGAAAACACATTGCTATTTGGGGCCTAGCATTTAAACCAGATACAGATGATATCAGAGAAGCTCCTGCATTATACATTATTACTGAATTGCTTGCGGCAGGAGCAATTGTCACAGCCTTTGATCCTGCAGCAATGGCGAATGTAAAAGCAAAATTGGGCAAAAAAATTAACTACTCTGAAACACAATATGATGTCCTAAATGATGCTGATGCCTTAGTTATCTGCACTGAATGGGCAGCTTTTAGAAATCCAGATTTTGAGCAAATGTCAACTTTACTAAAATCAAAAGTGATATTTGATGGAAGAAATCTTTTTGGAACAGATCAAATGAAAAAATTAGGTTATAGCTACTATAGCATTGGCCGTAAATCAATTAAAAAATCTAAGTAATGGCAGATATAAAAGGTAAGCGAGTATTGATAACTGGCGCAGCAGGATTTTTGGGTTCACACCTTTGTGACAGATTTATTGCAGAAGGGTGCAGAGTAGTTGCAATGGATAACCTCATAACAGGCTCATTACAAAATATTGAACATCTTTTTAAACTGGAAAATTTCGAATTTTACCATCACGATGTTTCAAAGTTTGTATTTGTTCCAGGTGATATAGATTACATTCTTCATTTCGCCTCACCAGCAAGCCCAATAGATTATCTCAAAATTCCTATTCAAACTTTAAAAGTTGGTTCTTTGGGAACGCATAATCTTCTTGGATTGGCGAAAGCTAAAAATGCGCGTATGATTATCGCTTCCACATCTGAAGTTTATGGAGATCCAACGGTGCATCCTCAAACTGAAGAATACTGGGGAAATGTGAACCCAATTGGCCCAAGAGGCGTTTACGATGAAGCAAAGCGTTTCCAGGAAGCTATCACCATGGCATATCATACTTTTCATGGTTTAGAAACACGGATTGTTAGAATTTTTAATACTTATGGTCCAAGAATGCGCTTAAATGATGGTCGTGCATTGCCTGCTTTTATGGGGCAAGCGTTAAGAGGTGAAAACATAACTGTTTTCGGAGATGGAAGTCAAACGCGTTCGTTTTGTTATGTAGATGATTTAGTGGAAGGAATCTACAGATTATTGCTGAGTGACCATCATTTACCAGTAAATATTGGTAATCCGGATGAAATAAGTATTAAAGATTTTGCTGAAGAAATTATTAAGCTTACCGGAACAAATCAAACGATTGTTTATAAACCACTTCCCCAAGACGATCCAAAACAACGCCAACCAGATATTACTCAGGCAAAAAAAATATTGAACTGGGAGCCCAAAGTTCACAGAAGTGTGGGTATGAAAACAACATGGGAGTATTTTAAAGCACTTCCTGAATGGGAAATTATTCCACGTAGTTTCCAATCAAATTAAATTATGGATAAACAATACTACGCACATCCAAGTGCAATTATAGACGAAGGTTGCGAAATTGGTGAAGGAACTAAAATTTGGCATTTTACGCATGTAATGCCTAATTGCAAATTGGGAAAAAAATGCAACTTAGGCCAAAATGTTGTTATTTCACCAGAAGTTGTTTTAGGTGATAATGTAAAAGTTCAAAATAATGTATCAATTTATTCAGGTGTAATCTGCGATGATGATGTATTCCTTGGCCCTTCAATGGTATTTACCAATGTAATAAATCCCAGAAGTGCTGTAAATAGACGCGATCAATATTTAAAAACACATGTGGGCAAAGGTGCTTCTATTGGAGCAAATGCAACTATTGTTTGTGGTCATGATATAGGAGAATACGCATTTATTGGAGCAGGAGCAGTGGTAACTAAAACAGTTCCTGCTTTTGCATTAGTAGTAGGAAATCCTGCACGCCAAACCGGCTGGATGAGCGAATACGGTCACAAACTTAAATTTGATGCGAGTGGAATAGCAGAATGCCCTGAGAGCAAAGAAAAATACGAATTGAAAAACAATAAAGTAACAAAAATAGCTGCAGCATGATTGTAAATGAAAATGTAAAATTTGCTGTAATTGGTGCAGGTCACATTGGTAAAAGGCACGCAGAAATGATTATGCGTAACGAAGACGCTACTTTAGTCGCAATTTCTGATGTTTTACCTAAAGAAAAACTTGGTATCGATCATTTAAATGTTCCCTATTTTCAATCTATTGAAGATCTTTTTGCTTCAGGATTAGAATTTGATGTTGTGAATGTTTGTTCTCCAAATGGATTACATGCATTTCATTCCATTCAGGCATTAGAAAATAAGAAGCATATAGTTTGCGAAAAGCCAATGGGTTTGTCTAAAGCTGAATGTGAACAAGTAATCTATAAAGCACTTCAAATGTCAAAGCAAGTGTTTTGTGTTATGCAAAATAGATATTCACCTCCTTCAGAGTGGATTAAAAATGTAATTGAAAACAAATTATTAGGTGATATCTATTTGGTTCAACTAAACTGTTACTGGAATCGAGATGAAAGATATTATAAAAAGAACAACTGGAAAGGTACTGCCGATTTAGATGGCGGAACATTGTTTACCCAGTTTTCTCATTTTATTGATATTATGTTTTGGCTTTTTGGAGATATCAAAGATATTCAGGGAAAGTTCAACGATTTTAACCACCACGACCTTACTGCATTTGAAGACTCTGGTTTTGTAACCTTTGATTTTATAAATGGAGGAATGGGTTCTATCAACTATTCAACTTCAGTTTGGAATCAAAATTTAGAAAGTTCCATCACCATTATTGGGGAAAAAGGAACCGTTAAAATTGGAGGACAATATATGAATGAGGTGGAATACTGTCACATTAAAGATTATTCTATGCCAACACTTGCGGCCGCTAGTCCGGCCAATGATTATGGCACTTATAAAGGTTCTGCAGCTAATCATCACTACATTATTCAAAACGTAATTGATACCCTAAAAGGCAGAACCAGCGCAACTACTAACGCACTCGAAGGATTAAAAGTAGTAGAGATAATTGAAAGAATATACGCACTAAGAAATCTTACAAAACTGAAATGAGTAACATGTATCAACAACTAATACAAAAGGAAGCAAAACTGGCCGTTGTAGGTCTAGGTTACGTTGGATTGCCTATTGCTTTGGAATTTGCAAAGAATATAAAGGTTATTGGGTTTGATATCAATGCACAAAGGGTAGAAATGATGAAAAATAAAATCGACCCAAGCGAGGAATTAAATTCTAAGGATTTTGAAGGTTGCGATATTACTTTTACAGCCAGTCCTGCGGAATTAAAAGAAGCCACTTTTTTTATTGTTGCAGTTCCAACGCCAATTGATGAACACAACCTTCCAGATTTAAAACCACTTTTGTCAGCCACACGCTCAGTAGCTGGTGTTTTGAAAAAAGGTGATTATGTGGTTTATGAATCAACGGTTTATCCTGGTTGTACAGAAGAAGATTGCATACCGTTACTGGAGGAAATTTCTGGTTTAAAATTCATTTCAGATTTTAAAGTTGGTTACTCTCCAGAAAGGATCAATCCAGGAGACAAAGAGCATACGCTTTCTAAAATTATAAAAGTAGTGAGCGGTTGTGATGATGAATCCCTGGATAATATTGCTAAAACATATGAGATAGTTGTTGAAGCAGGCGTGCACCGCGCATCTACAATTAAAGTAGCAGAAGCAGCTAAAATTATTGAAAATACCCAAAGAGATTTAAATATTGCTTTGATGAATGAGCTTTCAATGATTTTCGGTCAAATGGGAATTTCAACATACGATGTATTAGAAGCCGCCGGTACAAAATGGAATTTCTTAAAGTTCGTACCTGGTTTGGTAGGGGGCCATTGTATTGGGGTAGATCCTTATTATTTAACTTATAAAGCAAAAGAAGTTGGACATACTTCTCGTGTAATTCTTTCAGGTCGCGCTGTAAATGATGGAATGGGGGCTTATGTTGCTGGAAAAGTTATCAAAAAGATGGTTGCTGCGGGTGTTGATATTGTGAAAGGGCGGGTGTTAATTATGGGGGCAACATTTAAGGAAAACGTTTCTGATATTAGAAATTCAAAAGTTGCTGATGTAATAAAAGAATTACTAGAATTTGGCGTTGAAGTGAATGTGATTGATCCTCATGCAAGTTCAGAAGAATTAATACATGAGTATGGTTTTGGACTAGTTGAAAAGCCAACAGGTATTTATGATGCTGTTATTGTTGCAGTAAATCATCATGATTATGTAGGTTTACCAGAAAGTTACTTTACAAATTTTACAACAGAGAAAGCAATTTTTGCTGACATAAAAGGAATATACAGGAATAAAATTTCTACACTAAAATACTGGAGTCTTTAAGTGAACACAGAGAAAAAAACAATACTAGTAACTGGTGGTATGGGCTATATAGGTTCCCATACTGTAGTAGCGCTTATAGAGCAAGGTTTTAATGTTGTCATTGTTGACAATCTGTCTAATTCTTCATCATTTATTTTAGAACGGATTCAACAGATTTCGGGTGTTTTACCAAAATTTTATCAAGTAGATTGTTGTGATAAAGTATCTTTAGAAGAAGTTTTTGTACAAGAAAATTCTATTGTAGCAAGTATACATTTTGCAGCACTAAAAGCTGTGGGAGAATCTGTTGAAAAACCGATGTTATACTACAGAAACAACCTGGTTTCTTTATTGAACATTATAGACTTACAATTAAAATATAAAATTCCAAAATTGGTATTTTCTTCTAGCTGCACTGTATATGGAGAACCTGATTTTTTACCCGTAACTGAAAAGTCCGAAATAAAACCTGCTGCATCTCCATATGGAAATACCAAACAAATTGGAGAGGAAATACTTTCTGACATTTCAAGAAATTCGCCACTTCAAGCTATTGCTTTGCGCTACTTTAATCCTGTTGGAGCGCACGAATCTGCTTTGATTGGTGAATTACCTAATGGAACACCCAATAATTTAGTTCCTTATATTACTCAAACAGCAATTGGGAAACAACCCTTTTTACGTGTTTTTGGAGACGATTACAATACACCAGATGGTACTTGTATAAGAGACTATATTCATGTTGTAGATGTAGCTGCAGCGCATGTTGCAGCATTAAATAGATTACTTAGTATTCAAGAAAGGCAACAGTTTGAGTTTTTTAATATTGGGACTGGTAATGGAAATACAGTTCTTGAAGTAATTCATGCCTTTGAAAATGCAACAGGCGTTAAATTACCTTATCAAATTTATCCAAGACGCGATGGTGATATTGAAAAAGTTTACGCAAATACCGATTTATCCAACACCGTTTTAGGCTGGAAATCAAAATTAAATATTGAACAAATGATGGCCTCTGCTTGGGCTTGGGAACAAAAACTTTCAACAATGAAATAACATGAGTAGACTAAAAATTTGCATTACAGGAGGAGCCGGTTTTATTGGTTCACACGTAGTTAGACTTTTCGTAAAGAAGTATCCTCATTACGATATTGTAAATCTAGATAAATTAACTTATGCTGGAAATTTAATGAACCTTGCTGATATTGAGGATTTTACAAATTACACTTTCATTAAAGGTGATATTGTAGATGAAGCATTTGTAAATGAACTTTTTCAAGAGCAACAGTTTGATGCAATCATTCATCTTGCTGCGGAATCTCATGTTGACCGTTCTATTTCTAACCCTTTAGAATTTATTAAAACTAACATTTTAGGTACTGTTAATTTACTCAATGCAGCCAAAAATGCATGGAAAGATAAAATGGAAGGAAAAACATTTTATCATATTTCTACTGATGAAGTTTATGGTTCTTTAGGAGAAATTGGCTTTTTTACCGAAGAAACTGCTTATGATCCAAGAAGTCCTTACTCTTCTTCAAAGGCGAGTAGCGACCACCTTGTTCGAGCCTATTATCATACATATAAGCTTCCTGTAGTTGTTTCAAACTGTTCTAACAACTATGGTTCTTTTCAATTTCCCGAAAAGCTAATTCCTTTAGCAATAAATAATATCAAACATTTTAGACCAATTCCAGTTTATGGAAAGGGCGAAAATATTCGTGATTGGTTATATGTTGAGGACCATGCAAGTGCAATAGATTTAATTTTCCACCAAGGCAAAAAAGGAGAAACTTACAATATTGGAGGAGAAAATGAATGGAAGAATATCGACTTGATTCATAGATTATGCAAGGTTATGGATGAGTTGCTTCAAAGAGAAGAGGGAACATCTGCTAAACTTATTACTTTTGTGCAAGACAGGGCCGGGCACGACGCGAGATATGCAATAGATTGCACCAAACTTAAAAATAAACTAGGTTGGAAACCTTCTTTACAATTTGAAGAAGGGCTCAAGAAAACTGTTCAATGGTACTTGTCTCAAGAAGAATGGTTGGGCGCCGTAACTTCAGGAGATTATTTAAATTATTACGAATCACAATATACTAAGCGTTAATTCTAAAATTATAATGCCATCTTTATTACAATTTCATTCAGATTCTGCAACCTTCCAGCAATCAAGATTTCTTGTTACCGGAGGTGCTGGTTTTATTGGTTCTCATATTGTTGATTACCTGATGCAAAATAATGCCGCTGAAGTCGTTGTAATTGATAACCTTTCTGAGGGTTATAAAGAAAATATTGCACATTGGTTTAATGATGTTAGATTCAGATTGATTGAAGGAGATATTTGCAATTATGAAACAGTAAAGAATGCCATGAAGGGCATAGATTTCGTTTCTCATCAGGCAGCTTTAGGTTCAGTTCCACGTTCCATTAAAGACCCAATTGCAACTAACAATGCCAACGTTACGGGTTTTTTGAATGTTTTAAATGCAGCCCGTGAGGCACAAGTAAAAAGAATGGTATTTGCCAGTTCTTCAAGTGTTTATGGAGATAGCCCTACGCTTCCGAAAGTTGAAAACCAAATTGGTCAACCTCTTTCTCCTTATGCTGTGAGTAAAAGGGTGAATGAATTGTATGCCGATGTTTTTCATAAAACTTATGGAATGGAGGTTATTGGTCTTCGATATTTTAACATTTTTGGTCCTCGTCAAAATCCTGATGGACCATATGCGGCTGTAGTTCCGTTGTTTATTCGTTCAATTTTAAATGACCAACCTCCGTTTATTAATGGAGATGGTGGACAAACCAGAGATTTTACATTTGTTGAAAATGCTGTTCAGGCCAATATCAAAGGCTTGTTTACTTCACACCCAGATGCTCCAGGTAAAATATATAATGTTGCTGTGGGAGAGCGGGTCTCAATTTTAGAAATGTATCAGATTTTAAGAGATTTCTCAGGAAGAGGTGTGGCCCCCAATCACCGAGCGTCTCGTGAAGGTGATATCAGAGATTCTTTGGCAAACATTAATTTGGCTAAGACCCTTTTAGGTTATGAACCACAGGTTAAAATGCGAGAAGGTTTGCAAAGGACGTTAACAGCTACAAAACAACAACATGGGATGGCTTAGCAACATTCTTAGGAATTCCAGATCGGGAATAGATTTGAGCATATTAAAAACTGATATGCATTCTCACCTAATACCTGGAATTGATGATGGAGCTTCAAGCTTGGAGGATAGTATTGAACTTATTAAAGGATTGAGAGATTTAGGTTATTCAAAGCTTATAACTACACCTCATATTATGAGTGATTTTTATAAAAATACACCTGAAATAATATTAAGTGGATTAGAACTAGTAAGGACAGAATTAAAAAAACAACAGATTGAAATTGAGTTAGAAGCTGCAGCGGAATACTATTGTGATCATTCATTTGAGAAGCTAATTGAACAAAAGAAGTTGCTAACATTTTCTGAAAACTATGTTCTTTTTGAACTTTCCTATTTAAACCCTCCCGAAATTTTCGAAACAATAACTTTTAAAATGCAAATGGAAGGTTACAAACCTGTTTTAGCACATCCTGAAAGATATCCATATTGGTTTCAAAGTTTTGAAAAATTTAGAGAAATAAGGGATAAAGGAATATTATTTCAAGTAAACTTAGGATCCCTTTCTGGTCATTATGGAGCTGGCACTAAAAGAACAGCTGAGCGTTTGATAGATGAGAATTTAGTTGACATTATTGGAACTGATACACATAAAATGTCTCACATTGATTTATTCAAAAACAAAGCAATTAAAGAGAATTACCTGAAAAAATTAATTGATTCTGGAAGGTTATTAAATACAAGTTTGTAAATCATTTTTGAGAGTATTAGCCAGCCGCTACCTCTGCTTCAGGACTAATTTTTTTAATCAAACCCTGCAACACTTTTCCAGGACCAAATTCGATAAAATGAGAAGCACCAGTCGCTACCATATTTTGAACTGTCTGTGTCCATAGTACTGGAGCTGTAAGTTGTGCAATTAAATTTTCCTTTATTTCTAAAGGATTTGAGGAAGCTGCTGCATTTACATTTTGGAAAATAGGACAAATTGGATTTGAAAAATGTGTATTTGAAATGGCGTAAGCCAATTCTGCCCTAGCAGGTTCCATTAATGGAGAATGAAATGCTCCTCCAACCGCTAAAGTTAAGGCTCTTTTGGCTCCAGCAGCTTTCATTTTTTCGCAAGCAATTTCAATTCCTTTCATACTTCCCGAAACTACTAATTGGCCAGGGCAATTGTAATTTGCTGCAACAACAATCTCATTCTCAATGCTTGCACAAATCTCTTCAACAATACTATCTTCTAAACCAAGAATCACCGCCATAGTACTTGGGTTTATCTCACAAGCTTTCTGCATTGCAAGGGCTCTTTTGTAAACCAATGTTAATCCATCTTCAAAAGATAATGTTTTATTTACAACCAAGGCAGATAATTCACCTAAAGAATGACCAGCTACCATTTGAGGCGTTGTTTCTGCTTTAACCTTTGCCTGAATTACTGAATGCAGAAATACAGCTGGTTGAGTAACTTTTGTTTGCTTCAAATCTTCTTCACTTCCTTCAAACATAATGGCAGTTATCTCAAAGCCCAAAATATCATTTGCTTTATCAAATAGCAATTTTGCTTCAGGAAACAAAGTGTATAAATCTTTGCCCATTCCTGAAAATTGAGCACCTTGACCAGGGAAAACGAATGCCTTCATATCTTATAGTTGATTTGCAAAAATGCAATGATTCGACTAAAAAGCATTAAAACAATAAATTATTACGGCTAATTCAATCTCTTACAAGCACTTAAAATTTGGTTTAAAGTTTTTTGGCTAAAATTTTAAAATTACAATAAGTTCCTGCAAATACCCGTTCAAGATGCCACAAAATCTCTTTAATTTGCAGCCGTGAGGAAAACACTATTTCTACTTTTCATTCTTATAAATTTCAAATCCTTTAGTCAAATTGGAGGAGAAAATGTGTATAGATTCATTAATCTTCCTAATTCCGCCAGAGTGCTAGCTTTAGGAGGTTCTGCTATAGCATTTAGAGATGATGATGTAAATATGGCTTATCAAAATCCTGGATTAATAAATTCCTCCATGGCAAATAGGGCATCCTTAACTTTTGTAGATTATTTTGCAGGTGTAAATTTTGGAAATGCAGCTTATGCTTTTAATGTAAAAAAAGCAGGAACAGCAGCCGTTAGCATTCAGTATATAAATTACGGAAAGTTTGATTTAACTGACAACACAGGCGCAATTAATGGGGAGTTTACCGCTGGGGAATATTGCATCAATACTGGTTTTGCACGTAAAATTGATACCCTCTTTAATGTTGGAGTAAATATAAAAACCATTTTTTCTAATCTGGAATCTTATAACTCATTCGGAATGGCGGTAGATTTAGGTGCTTCTTACTTGAGTAAAGATAAATTATTTGAAGCTTCTGTTTTGATTAAGAATTTTGGTTACCAGTTTAGCACTTATGATGTCGGAAATAGAGAAACACTTCCAGCCGAAATTCAAGCAGGTATTTCTAAGAGATTTAAGCATGTTCCTTTGCGTTTTTCACTTACAGGTACAAACTTACAGCGTCCAAATTTAACTTATAACGATCCTGCAAAACCTGAGCAAAGCATCGATCCTATTACAGGAGATACCGTAATAAATAAAATCGGTCTCGGAAATAAAATCATGCGCCACGCAATTTTTGGTGCAGAATTCAATATTAGTAAGGCTATTGCATTCAGATTGGGCTATAATTATCAACGCAGACAAGAACTAAAAGTAGACACTAAATTAGGAACTGTTGGAATCTCTTGGGGGCTTGGTATAAAAATTTATAAATTTTCTATTGCATATGCGCGTTCTGCTTACCATCTTGCAGGCTCACCCAATCAGGTAACTTTAAGTGCTAAATTATCTGAATTTTATCGAAAGAAATAATGTCAAAACGCAAGATAACAATAGCCATAGACGGGTACTCTTCTTGCGGTAAATCTACTATAGCACGCGACATTGCGGCTCGTATGCATTACAATTATGTGGATACAGGTGCTATGTACAGAGCTGTTACATTGTATTGTTTGAGAAATGGATTAATCAATGGAAAAGAACTTGATTCCGATGGGCTAATTGATGAATTGGACCAAGTTTTTATCGAATTCAACTTTAACCAAGATACACTCGCTTCAGAAATATTGCTTAACGGAGAAAATGTAGAACAATACATTCGTCAAATGGATGTAAATGATTGGGTAAGTCAAGTAAGTGCCGTAGGTGAAGTGAGGAGAAAAATGGTAAAAATTCAACAAGAACTGGGCAAAGGCAAAGGAATAGCAATGGATGGTCGTGATATTGGAACCACAGTTTTTCCTGATGCAGAACTTAAATTATTTATGACAGCTGATATCAATATACGAACGCAACGTCGGATTGATGAATTAGAAAGTAAACAAATTGCTGCTAGTTTTGAGGAAGTGAAAGAAAATCTAATCCAAAGAGATTTTGAAGATATGAATCGAATTGAAAGTCCATTAAGAAAAGCCCATGATGCTATAGTTCTTGATAATAGCAATCTTACTCAACCGCAGCAATTAGAGATTGCATTAAATCTCATTCAGCAGTTTCTCTAAGATTACTTGCTTTTTACAAAGTTGATAATTAGTATTAAAATCAAATTTAATTTTACTTTTGCCGCATGGAAATTACGATAGACTCAAATTCTGGTTTCTGTTTTGGAGTTGTTTATGCCATTCAAATGGCTGAAGACGAGTTAGATTCAGGGAATGAATTGTATTGTTTAGGTGATATCGTTCACAATGAAATGGAGATTGAACGTTTGAAAAATAAAGGGCTGAAAATTATAGACCATGATGCTTTCTCGAAGTTGTCAAATGCGAAGGTTTTAATCAGAGCCCATGGAGAACCTCCTTCTACCTACCAAACAGCAATTGAGAATGGAATTGAATTAATTGATGCTTCTTGCCCAGTTGTTTTAAAGTTACAACACCGAATTAGAAACGGTTATGAGCAATTAAAAGATGGACAGCTTGTGGTGTATGGTAAAGATGGTCATGCAGAAGTAAATGGTTTAGTGGGGCAAACTGAAGGACATGCTATTATTGTTAATTCTATTGAAGATTTATATTTAGTGGATTTTAGTAAACCAATTAAGTTTTTCTCTCAAACTACACAACCCACTTCGGGTTTCAAGGAAATGTACGAAGAGATTGCTAAAAGAATGATAACTGCCGGACAAGATATAAAAACTGCTTTGGAATCAAACGACACGCTATGCAGACAAGTATCTAATAGAGAACCTCAGTTGCTTAAATTTGCAGCCACTCATGATGTTATTTTATTTGTAAGCGGTAAGAAAAGTTCTAATGGGAAAGTACTTTATAATGTTTGTAAAACTGTAAATCATAATACTTATTTTATTTCAGATGAAACTGAAATTGATACAAGTTGGTTCGAAGGAAAAGTTTCTGTGGGCATTTGTGGAGCTACTTCAACACCTATGTGGTTGATGACAAGAATTTCAGAAAGTCTTAAAGGAATCAATTCTTTAGAGTTTGTTTCTTAATTTGCTTATTTACAAGTGATTGTGTATTTTAATGCTACCTCTTTTTAGGTAGTTGTTTTCCGTGAAAATTGCTAAAACAATAAATTTCTTACAGCAATGCATTTATTTTTCATATTCCCTTAGGTAACACTTGTATTCATTTTGAGTATAGGTGTTACGAAAGATTGGAAATGAATAGCATTTTACAAAAACTAAAATTGTTTTATTATAATAAAGTTGTCAAACAGCATGTATTTGACTCTTTACCGCAAGACGATATCATGGATCGTCAGAGATTCGTAGTTTTTAGACTTTTTTCTCTATTTGGCAGTTTAATTTGTTTAGCAATCGCATTTAGAGAATACATCGATTTAAAAAATTACAGTTTAAACATTTACTTTATACTTAGTTTGTCGTTATTCTTACTAATCAATTATTTGAGAATTAACCAAGCTCATCAATTAAAACTTGCCTCTACACTCATGCTAATTGCAACAATTTTATTGTTGCATGTTGTATCATATACAGCAGGAGGAATTCAAAACGCAGGAACGCTTTTTTATGGAGTAGTAATAATTTATGCATTTATGCTTCTTGGAAGCAAGGGTGGGGTGTTTATAACTTCAGTTGTGTTTTTAAACGGAATCTACATTTACTACATTTCAAATTATACAGATTTAACATCTAATGCAATTTTTGAAGGAAATCAAAAACTTATAAATAACGATTTTATTACCAACTTAATTTTTTCCTCCGCATTGTTTGCTTTATTGAGTGACTATATGCAAAATGGTAGAAAGCATTTAATTATGCACCTTATAAAGACAAGGGATGAGGTAAAAGAAAAGAATGAAGCACTTTTTGTAAACAACAATAACCTTGAAAAAAAGAACATTGAATTGGACAAATTTGCTTCTATTGCATCACATGATTTAAGATCACCGCTTAGGGCCATTGGTTCGCTTTCGGATATGATTTTAGAAGACGATGAAAATTTAAGTACAGATTCAAAAGAGAAACTCAATATTATTCGCAATAGGGTTCAAAGAATGGATGATTTATTAAATGCACTACTTGAGTATTCAAGAGCAGATAGAGGCATTAAAAAACTTGCATTAACCAATGTGAATGAACTTATAAACCCAATTGTTGACCGAAGAAAGAATGGCAAACCTGTGAATATTGTTACTCATAATTTACCAATTCTGAACACAAATTCAAGCAAATTAGAACAAGTATTCGATATTTTAATTACAAATTCTATTCGTTTTAACAAGGAAAATCAAGTTAACATTGAGATAAGTTCAAGCGAAACAGATCATCACTTTTTATTTTTAGTAAAAGATAACGGCCCTGGTATC
>Ga0247831_1002150_pt1 | contig 33408 bp, 31 predicted proteins | sample LaCruzMarch2015__9_FD_192406 | JGI IMG/M metagenome (GOLD analysis project Ga0247831, IMG submission 192406) | Freshwater microbial communities from meromictic Lake La Cruz, Castile-La Mancha, Spain - LaCruzMarch2015_1m | ecosystem: Environmental > Aquatic > Freshwater > Lake | place: Spain...
CCTTAGCGACGTCCCATGCCTTGATGGATGTCATTATCTGGGGCTTGACCGCCTTGATTCTGCAATTGGTCATGTTTCGTTTGGTAGATTTCGTGGTTCGAGGTCTGTCGACGCGCATTGAAAATGGCGAGATGGCCTCTGCCGCGGTTCTTGTAGGCGTCAAGATTGGGGCCGCACTCTTAACGGCGTCGGCCTTGAACGGCTGATTTGCGATGTTGAGACGGTTCGGCGATGGGATTTTGATCCTTTTGGTCCTGATCATGGGCGCGGCGTGGCTATTGGGCCGTGTCAATGATCGTTCTGACTCGCGGCTGCCTTCAAAGCCTGCTGAAACCTTCGTCGCACCTCCTTCTGACTCGATAGTGGAAGAAGAAAAGGGGCCACTATTGCCGGCACCCAGCTCGTTAGACGATCAGTCTATGGTGGAAGCGCAGCGCGCTGGTCCTTGGTCGAGTGGGACGGGTTTTGCCATTGGGGATGATGGGATTTGGTTGACCGCCCGCCATGTAGCCTTGGGATGCGAGCGGTTGGGTGTGGTCAATGGACAGGACCAAGAACTTGTAGCTGCCTCGTTAGTTTATGCGTCAAAGCGCGCCGATGTGGCCATATTGAAGACCCAGGGCGGTCCCGAACCTTTAGCACTGGACTTGAATGAAGCTGACCTACAGCTTGGCGCGACTGGATTCCATATTGGGTTTCCACAAGGCCAGCCGGGCGAAGTGGTCAGCCGCCTAATAGGGCGCGAATTGATGATTACCGAAGGAGCTTGGCGCGGGCGGGAGAACACCTTGGCTTGGGCAGAGGTTTCAAGGTCTAAAGGGCTGCGCGGCACTTTAGGTGGGCTTTCGGGCGGCCCCGCCTTTGATGCGCGCGGCAATGTGATTGGAATTACGATTGCTGAGAGTTTGCGGAGAGGCCGCGTTATCACAACAAGCTCTGACAGTGTAATTCAAGCCTTGAAGGAAGCGCGTCTAATTCCGAAGGGTGAGGCGATTACACCCCTTCAGACAAACGATATCACGCGTGTTGCCAATCGGGTTCGGCGCGACCTGAAAGTTATTCAAGTTGTTTGTTTGCCGCCAGAATAAGGCTTTAGAGGCTTTCGCCAATCCAAGCCGAAATACGGCTTTTTGCCATCGCACCCACTTTGGTCGAGACCACGAGACCGTCTTTGAACAGCATCATGGTTGGGATGCCGCGAACACCATAGCGTGATCCAGTGCCTGGATTATCGTCGATATTGAGCTTAGCAACCACAAGCTGACCCGCCATTTCCTCGGAGATCTCTTCCAAAGCAGGGCCGATCTGCTTGCATGGACCGCACCATTCCGCCCAAAAGTCCACAAGAACTGGACCCGACGCTTTTAGGACGTCTGATTCAAAGCTGTCGTCGGTGATGGCTAGGGTTGGCATGGTATGAACTCCAAGTGACTTATTACCTTAACTAGGCAGCCCGGCAATCACGCGCAAGGCGTCATCCAGAATTTGATCAGGTATTTCCATGAGACGCGGTCCGTCAGTCCACAGAAGGGCGCAACGCACTTTTTTGTTCGGCCAATTGCCTTGAAGAAGGGCGCGATAGGCGGCCATCTGGTTCAGATAGACTTGGGCAACGCCTTCAACCGTTAAGGGCGGTGGCCGATTGGTCTTAAAGTCCAGCACGAGAACTTCTGTTTCGGTCACGACCAAACGGTCAACACTGCCATTGACAACCATATCGTCGGGTAGACCGGGCCCTCGCCCAACGATGGTTGCTTCGGCACGGCTTTTAGGGCCAAACAGGGGCGCGAACGTCGGATGGCGCAGGACGGCGAGCGTTTCCTCTAGCATTTGATGCCGGGTGTCCTCGCTCAATTCTGGTTCTCGCGCCAAGCGACTTCGTCCACGATCTGCCCATGTTTGTGCAGGAACATCGGGGAGTCTTTGCAGCAATTCGTGGATCAGGCGTCCGCGCAGAAAGCGCAGCCGTGCATCGGGTTGCAATGGTGATAGCGTTGCCGGTTCCGATCCATCTGGTGCCAAGGCCGACGGCGCAATTCGGCGTGCGCGCTGCTGTTCTGCCGGTGGTGCTTGATCGATCCAGGCGGGCAATGGCGGGGGCGACGGACGGTTCAGCGCCTGTGTTTGCAGAGCCCCAGCATAGTGGCCCCAGAGTTGGTAGGTGAAGGCGTCGTCGATTCCGGCTTGGCCCTCAAGCTTTTGGCCTGGACCCATGAGGGAGAGCGCTTGATCAAACAAATCGTACCATGTGTACTTTGCGCTTGTGTCCGGCTCGTCTTGGCTGGACTCGGCTTTGTCCTTTTTCTGTTGGCCAAAATGGAAGCCACAGAGGATCAATAGGTCGCGGGCCCGCGTCATTGCGACATAAAGAAGCCGTGCGTCCTCGCGCTTTTCCGCCTCGACTTGGGCTGAGCGGAGATTGGCAAAGGCTTCGGGGTCTTCCTTGGCGCTTGGTGACCATAGAAAAGCTTGGGTATTTGCGTCGTAGTGAAAGGTTGTTTTTGTCGCCCCCCTTGGTGATGTTGTTTCTGGCAGAATGACGACTGGGGCTTCTAAGCCCTTCGCCCCATGAATAGTCATGACGCGCACGCCATCGCTGCCCTGCTCCATTTCGCGTTTAACGTCAGCGGCGTCATTTTCGATTGCAGCTAAAAATCCATGCAGATTAGGTGTCTCAGTCCGGCCATGGCTGAGGGCGCGGCCCAAAAACGCTTCCACCGGTTCACGGGCTTCATGGCCTAAACGCTCAATCAGCAAGGTCCAGCCGGTTTTGCCATCAAGGCATGGCCGTTCAAGGATTGAGGCGTAAAACTCATAGGGCGGCAAATGACCTGCGCGACCAAGCACAGATTTTAGCAACGCCGCGACCGGCGCATGGGCGGGATCGGCAGATTGTTGAAGCTGCTGCCATAAAGAGTGACTGCCGCGGTCCCAAGCTAGAGGGAATAGATGAGCGTCGTCGTCGACCAGGCCGCAAAATGCGCCCTTAAGCACACAGGCGACGTTGAAATCATCCTGAGGCAACAAGGCAAATCGGCCGAGCGCGATTAGGTCTTGTATGGCCGGGTCCTCCACCAGCTTAATCCGGTCTGCCCCGGCCACAGGGACCTTGTGGTATTTCAGGCGTTTAATGAGTTGGTGGAAAAAGGGCCCGCGCTTTTTCACAAGGATCATGACATCGCCTGGCGTCATGGGTCGGAGGCCTTCTTTGGATGGGATGGCAAAACCCCGAGCCAAGCGTGCCTTAAGCTCCAACGCGATCCGTTCGGCGAGACGATTGCGGCTACTATCCTCGCGTTCGATGTTGAGGGGGTGGTCCCAAGCGTCGGATTCAGGTGCTTTTTCGCCGGTAACAGTCTTCGGCCAAAGCTCCACCGCGCCTGCATGCTCCGTGCGATACGCGATATGCGCGGTCGGAAAGGCATATTTGCGCTCAAACGGCGGGTCGATTTCGTCTGTCTGCGCTATGGTGGGTGCGTGGCCAAGGGTCGTGCAAGCCCAAACCGCATCGACGGCACTAAGGATCGTCTGGCTAGAGCGAAAGGAAAGGCCGAAAGCGAGACTGCGTCTTTGATCGGCCCCTTCGGCTGCTCCTGCCTCAAAACGCGCCTTTTCGTCCAAGAATCGCTCCGGCTTTGCGCCTTGGAACGAATAGATGGATTGTTTTTCGTCACCCACGATGAAGCGGGTGCGGGGTTGGGTTTTGGCCTCTTGCTCTAGCACCGTGAAGAGCGGCTCCAAAAGGTCCCATTGCTGCGGATTGGTGTCTTGGGCTTCGTCGATCAGAATGTGTGCAAGGCCTGTATCGAGCTTATAAAGCACCCAGGCCGCTGCCCCCTCCCCTGCCCGCAACAAGGTTGAGGTCCGCACTAAGAGGTCATCAAAGTCCAGCGCGCCGATGTCTTGCTTGGCCTTGGTCCATGAGCTTTTGAAGGTATAGACGGCTTGGGTAAGGGCTAAAGAGCGGTGGTAGGTTTGGGCGGCGTGTGTTTTCTCTAGCGCTGCTTTCAGGCCGCCGATCAGCGCGCCGTCGTCTTCAAACAAGCAGGTGATTGCATAATCTTTCTCAAATTGCTTGGTGTAAAGGCGTTTACGTTGCTGTCCATTATTGGTGAGTACGAGGTCCAACCAAGCAGCCCAAGCGTCCTCGAGATCTGCGACACTGGCTAAACGCTGAAGCTTTTCCGCTACTTCGACGTCTGATTTCTTCCCCCGCGAAAGGGTGGCGGCGGCGGCTTTGAGCTCTTCGGGGTCGAGAGCCTGCAATGCTGCCGCGCGATAGGAGTCTTCGCTACGGTTCGGATCAATAGAGAGGGTGCGCGCCAGTGCTTGGGCCACCGCTTCAAGTTCGGGGTCGGCGGCAAGGTCGGGGCCAGCTGCAGCCATAGCATCTAGGATCAGTTTCTGATGATCATCTTGGCTCGTTAGGCGCGCAACTTGGAGGAAGGCATCAGGGGCTTTGGCAAAGGCTTCTTGAAAGGCCTTGGCTTGCAGGGCCTTGGCTGCCGCGTCCTCCAAAACATTAAAGCCCGGCGGTACCCCGGCTTCGAGCGGGAAGCGCTGGAGAATGGTTTGGCAGAAGCCGTGAATGGTCTGAATTTTTAGGCCACCTGGCGTCTCCAGTGCCTTTGCAAACAGCGCGCGGGCGCTAGCGAGGAAGCTCGCTTCAATCTCGCCCAAATCGGGGTCGAGTTTTTGCAAGGCGCTCGTTAGGTCCTGATCTGGTGAAATCGTCCATGACCCTAAAAGTTCATATAGTCTGGTTTGCATTTCGGCCGCGGCGGCCTTGGTATAGGTGACGGCCAGAATTTTGGCGGGATCAGAGCCGCGCAGCAACAGGCGGGCAATGCGGTCGATCAGGACCTTTGTTTTCCCGGCCCCTGCATTTGCACTGGCCCAGACAGATAGTTCCGGCGTTGTGGCAATTGCCTGGTTTTGACTGGTGCGTGTAACGATGTCGCGGGTCATTCGCTATCCTCGGCATTGGCCCACTCTGCCCGTCGCGCCAGCCGGTCGATGGGGTCATCATAGGTCGCCTTCTTGATCAGGCTGACACGCGGCTTGGGCAAATAGGCGCGCATTGGGTCATGATAGAGGGTCGAGAGTTTTCTCAACGTATTCTCAGCCCGGTCGACAAGCTCTTCGACACTGGTTTTGGCATGGACCGCCGGTTCGACTTTTGGGTTCCGACCGCCAACATGGATGTGGCGTAAATCATGCGGCAAACCGATGGCGGGGTCGTCAAAGCCACCCTTTGCTGCAATCAGCGCGATGATCGGTAATTGTGCACCAAACATGGCGTAGACTTCGCTTGTGGAGGGGGGCTTTCCGCTTTTGAAGTCGAGGATTTCGGTGCCTTCAGGTCCAACATCGACCCGGTCCGCCCGCGCGGTCACGGTAAAGTCGCCTTGGAGTGTGTCGAGCGTGAGGGTCCCGGACTTTTCGACCATTGGGCACCAGCCTGCGCGCAGGCGCTCGATCTCCAGGTTGGCAGCAAAAGCAATCGTCGGCTCTAAGCGTGCCAATTCCACAGCAAGACTTGTGGCATCATAGCCAGCCTCGCGCAGAGCTGTGTCAAACGCCTGATGAAGGGCTTTGCGCGCGTCTAAAGGTGGGCGATTGTACCAGTCAGCGATGACTTCAAAGCCTTTGTGGATCGCACTACCGCGCACGCCAGCGCTAATTGGCCCACCTAGTGGGTCAAGGGCGCGTAGATTGAGGATTTTTTCAACATAGGTGCGATAGGGGTCTCGGATCCAAACCTCGACTTGCGTCGCGTGAAAGCTGCGCGGTCGGGCATCCACAGGTGGTCTTGGGCTTGGAATAGCTTTGGTCGGCTCGAAGACGCGGTTGGGCGCGTGCGCCCGCAACAGCGACTGCCAATGCGAGCCCTCCGTCAGAACCCTAAGTGCGTTCGTTTGACCCAAGGCCCCTGCTGCAAGGGTCTTCAATCGCCAGAGCCACCGCGAGGGAACGGCCGGCGCATCTTTTCGGCGGGCAGAGCGCGTCAATACGACATGCGGCGCAGCGGCAAATTGGGCGAAGTCATGCGCAGACAGGCCGATCCGTGTGTCAGGGGAAGGCAGGCCTAAATGCCGGCGCATCGGGCGAGACAAGAATGGGTCCGGCGCTGCGGGTTGTGGCCAGACGCCTTCATCAAGGCCTGCCAAGACTACTTTGTTGAACTGCAGAAGCCGTGCTTCGAGGGGCCCCAGAATGGCGATGCGGGGATGAGTCCCACGTGGGCGAACGACCAAGTCTGCCATTAAGTGATCGAGTGTTCGGCCGATCGCTTGGGGCTGGATTGGCAGAAAGAGATGGCCATGTTCCATTAAGGCGGCAAAGAAGCGTGCGGCCGATTCGCCCGCCTCCCCGCGCCAAACGATTTCGGCGCCCTTTTGGGTTGGTGTGGCGGCGAGCGCTTCGGCTAACCCAGCGATACTTTCGGCACAGTCTGGCAAGGCGCCGCTGAGATGTCCTGCTTCGGTGAGGTGCTGATCAAGCTTTTTCAGTAAGTTGATACCATCGTGCTTCTGCACAGACTGGCCATCGACCTTCATGGTGCGCCAATAGGCCGGTTTGAGGGCTTCAACTTGGGTAATTAATTGAGGCAGGGTTCGCGCTTTTCTCGGCCCCCGCAAGATGCCAATTTCGATGGCCGCCGCACAGGCAGCAACCTGATCGCGCGCAAGACCAACTGAGGTCAAGGGATGACCGAGCAATGCGCATAAGACCACAGGGTCGCTAGGGTCTTGGCTCCATTGCATCACATGACGCAGGAAGCTGCCCACGCTGGTATCACTGATCGGGCGACCAGATGAGACGTCTACCTGAATGTCCCAGCGCTGCATTTTTGCGGCAACCCGGCGAGCGATCTCTGCGCTGGGGGTAACAAGGGCAACGGTTTGATCAGGCGTTTCAAGTGTTTCGCGCAACTCATGGGCGATCAAACTTGCTTCTTCTTCCTCGCTGGCCGCCTCAATTAGGGTTAGGCCTTCAAGGCCCGCGATAATATTTTCCTGTCCAAGTTCCTCGATCCTCGAAGGCCAGTCGGCGGTCGATGCTTGTGGCGTCAAGGCTTCATTGATCACAAGGCGTCGCTGCGCCAGTTCAAACGGCTCTGCAACACCGGGCAAAACTTGGACGTCGTGGCGCTCGATACCAATGGCTTCAATCGCTTCCGACAAGGCACGCTGGGGATGTTGATCATCGTGTCGTGCTGCAATCCAGGCGCCGCTTGAAATATGCGTATCGAGACCGGGTAAGACGACCATGCCCTTTGGGAGGCGTGCTATCAGATGCATTAATTTGCGCGTTACAGGCATTGAACCGGTGGAGCCTGCCAGCACGATCGTTTGCTCTGGGGGCGCGGCGCGCCATTTATTGACCATCGCCTCGATATTGCGCCGCTGCTGCACGCCGGGATCGACCTTGTTGACGCTGGCCAGATAGGCAGGCCAAGCTTCAGTGACAATGGATAGGAACGTGGTGGATTGTTCCCAATGTTTGGCCAGTTCATGCTCGCTGACCATGGTCGACAATTTGGACCAGTCAAACATGTCTGCACCGCTGGCCATCATCGCCGCAGAGTCCAGCAAATCCGCGAGTGCGTCGGCAGCGAGGAGGGCGGAGACTGGGTCGCTTGACCAGTCAGTCTCGAGGCCACGGGCTTGGATGAGGCGGGCGAGGATTAGGCGCCGTGCGAGTGGGTTTATGGCAGGGATCTGGTCTAAATCGTCGCCAAACTCACCAAGGCCTGCATCGTCAGGGTCAAGGTCGCCCAAAGTGCGGATGCGCGGCAAAAGCGTGGCGGCCTGTGGGCTACAATTTAAGAATGCTTGAGCAAGCCCACGTGCCGCCCGGCGGGTTGGAAGGACGATGATGGCATCAGACAGCGCAAACGGGGTCTCATCGTGCGACAGGGTGCCGACTAAAGTACCAGCGAGTACGTCAAGAAACGATATGGCTGGCGGGATGGTGAAGACCCGGGGTGTTGGCGTCTCAAATAAGTCGCGCATTGTGGTCATTCCATCCTGAAATCTGAGCTCTGATTGGCCTCGTCTACCGTGCCCCTACGACATCTGCGGACGCAGCCCTGAGTTCGCCAATAGAGGCTTGCAAGGTTTGCTGAAAGGCGGTTCGCCAGGCTGACAGGGTTTGCGCGTCTGCGGCAGCTTTACTATAGAGAATTGCGCGGGAAGAAGAGACCACGCCACCTTCATGGCCGCTTGGTCCAGGAACAAGTCCTGCCAGTGCATCCTTGGCCGCCCCGCCTTGTGCACCATAACCTGGCACCAAAAAGAGGGTTCTTGGCAGAATAGCGCGCAATCTTACAGCTTCTGCTGGCCAAGTTGCCCCGCACACTACCATCAGGGATGAAAAGCCAGATTGGCCCATCAAATTATCTTGGAGGCCTACAAGTTGTTCGCCGACCCGGACCCAAAGAGGGGCTCCAGAGCAATCGATATCTTGGAAGTCCTTTGCGCCGGGATTGGAGGTTCGGACAAGGACCGCGATGCCTTTGTCATTTGCTTTCGCGGTATCGGCAAAGGGCTGGAGCGAGTCGAGGCCCAGATAGGGGTTGACCGTCAAGCAGTCGCAGGGTGTCGGGGCGTTTGCGCCAAGAAAGGCGCGTGCATAGCCTTCTGCTGTCGAACCAATGTCGCCCCGCTTGGCATCAATCAGGACCATAAGGTCTTTGTCCCTTGCGAAACGAGCGAGCTTTCCAGTTAGTGCGACGCCATCGGCACCCCACGGCTCAAACAAGCCGATTTGGGGCTTCACAATGGGTACTTGGCCGGCAAGTTCTTCGATGACAGCGCTAAAGAAGCGCTCGAGCGTTTCTAGCTCGCCCTTCGGGCCAAAAAGTGATGGGATCAAATCGGGGAATGGGTCAAAGCCAACGCAGAGCGGGGTGGCGCGTAAGCGGGTTTGTTCGGTTAGGCGGTCGCCGAAAGTGGTCATAGAATTTGTTTAGGCGATCTCATCTGCTTTGCCCAGCGGGCAGGGGAGCCCTATAAAAGATTTTGCGGCAGCGACCGTTCATGGCGCAAGAGCCAATTTTTCCGCTCCATGCCGCCGCCATAACCTGTCAGCGTGCCGTTCGCACCAATCACGCGGTGGCAGGGAACAATGAGTGCGATTGGATTGGCACCATTTGCCAAACCCACGGCCCGCATCCCTTTTGGATTGCCGATTTGGGCAGCGAGCTGGCCATAACTAAGGGTCTTGCCGGCTGGGATCGTCTGCAGCGCTTGCCAAACTGTTTGCTGGAAAACTGTGCCGCCAAAGGCAATCGGCAGGGTATCGAGCGCTTCAAGCTCGCCTGCAAAATAAGCATGTATGGCCTGATGATAGGGTCTCGGTGGCGTCTCTTCAGAGACTGAGAAGCTGGTCTTGGGATAGTGGCGCGCAAGGAGACGATCCATACGAGCCTGATGGTCGACCCATTCAAATAGGCGCACGCGCCTTTCTTCGTCCAATAACAACATCATTGGGCCGGTAGGGGTGTCAATGTGGCTGAGCGTGAGCTTCATGAGAGTGGTCCTAAGACAAGGGAATAGCAGTGGCTATGATCTGAAACATTGCTTTGGACTTGGCTAGCGGTTTTCGGACGTGCTGATTAGGCGCCGCGATTTCGTCTAGTCATGTCCGAATTCCGCTAGACCCCAAGCGGGTGCGCTGGCAAGAGGACCCATGACCCTCGATCAAGACGCCTGCTATGCGATTATTTCAGCGCGCGACAGCCGCTATGATGGCCGCTTCTTTACCGCCGTTACAACGACGGGAATCTATTGTCGCCCAATCTGTCCCGCACGGCTGCCGAAGCGTGAGAATGTTATTTTTTATTCCTCGGCCGCTGTGGCCCAAGACGAAGGGTTTCGACCTTGTTTACGCTGCCGTCCTGAGACCGCGCCAGACACCCCAGCTTGGCGAGGTACGTCGAGTTCGGTAGGGCGGGCGCTACGCTTAATTGAAGAAGGGGCGCTAGATAGCGGGAGCGTAGAGCAAATGGCGGCCCGGCTTGGCTTAGGCGAGCGGCAAGTGCGTCGGCTGTTCTTGAAGCATGTTGGGGCAAGCCCGGTTAGCGTTGCGGTAACCCGCCGCCTGTTGTTGGCAAAGCAATTGCTTCATGAAACCGATTTGACGATCACCCAAGTCGCCATGGCTTCGGGATTTGGGTCGATCCGTCGTTTCAATGAGTCGTTTCAGGAGGTATTTAAAACCGCGCCTTCGTTTTTGCGTCGTGAGATTGGCGTTGAAGGGCCTGGCATTCCTTCCGCCGATATTAATCTGAAGCTCCGTTATCGTCCGCCTTATGACTGGGGCGCTATGGCCGAGTTTATGAGGGCGCGGCTCTATCCGGGGGTGGAGACTTTTGAAGCGGGCATTTATCGCCGGAGTCTATGCTTAGACGGCCAGATTGGCTTGGTTGCTGTGGCGCAGGGTAAGGGCGATTGGCTGGATGTGCAGGTAAGGCTGCAGGATCTGACTTTGGTGCCCAAGGTGATTGCACGGGTTCGCGAAGCCTTTGATTTAGCCGCCGATCCTGATGTGATTGGCGCACATTTGGGCCAAGATCTAGCGCTGCAGGGTTTGGTGCTGCGCAGGCCGGGATTGCGGGTCCCTGGGGCGTTCGACCCTTTTGAGATAGGTATTCGTGCCATCCTTGGTCAACAGATCATGGTTAGCGCCGCGATCAAGCTGGGCGCGCGCTTAGTAACTCAATTGGGAGCGGCTTTGCCCAATGAATGGGCGCAGGAATTGGGTGTGTCGCGCCTATTCCCATCGGCCGACTCCATCCTGGCATCATCGTTGGATTTTTTGGGTATGCCAAAGGCGCGTGTGCGTTGCCTAAAGGCATATTGCGAGGCGTATCTGGCCGATGAGGATTTGTTTGGCGGGGACACTCGGCTCGTATTGGCGCGACTGTTGGGCGTTAAAGGCGTCGGCCCATGGACCGCCAGTTACATTGCGCTGCGTGCTCTACGAGACCCAGATGCCTTTCCCGCCGAGGATGTCGCGTTGGCGCGTGGTTTGATTCAGCCGGGAGGTGAGCGACCCACGCGCCACGCGCTTGAGCAGCGGTCACAGGCGTGGCGACCGTGGCGCGCCTACGCGGCGCAGCATATCTGGACGGAGTTAGCGGCTGGTTGAGGGTTTAGCTTAAGCTGCCATGACCTTTTCCACTTCAGCGACCAGTTCTCGCAAGTGGAAGGGTTTAGACAGGACTTTTGCCTTCGAGGGGGCTTGGTTGGCAGGATTGAGAGCCACTGCTGCAAAGCCTGTGATGAAGACGATCTTCATGGCCGGGTCTACTTCGGCTGCCCGTCGCGCAAGTTCGACACCATCGACACCTGGCATCACGATGTCTGTCAGAAGCAAATCGAAGCCCATTGCGTTCAGGGCTTCAAGCGCCTGATCCCCATCTGGGAAGTCTGCAACAATATGGCCTGCTTTGTTAAGCGCAGCAGCAAGGAACGTCCGCAAGGAATCGTCATCTTCCGCTAAGAGAATTCTCGCCATCTGGGCCGTGCTCCGTTAGTTATTGGGCGTACTAATCGCTCAATATGGTGAAGGCGAGGTTGACAAGTCTTGTCCTGAAGTAATTTTTGCACAGGTTACTGTATGTCGTCATTGGGCGGTCGAGACCGTTCGCGACCTTCTTTTTTTTTCACGGGCTCAGGGCTATAAGTGCGATATGCAGGAAATGAATACGGCGACAGAGTCTCGGCGGGTTGATCATGACGGTGCGTCGGAGATGCGGCCGCCTGCTTATCGTTTGCTGCGCCCATTGGTTGGTCGTTCTGGCGTGATTGTTTGTTGCCCGCATTCTGGCCGCTTCTATCCTGATGACCTGTTGCGCAGCTCAAAACTGGATAGGCTTGCGTTGAGGCGTTCAGAGGATGCCTTTGTGGACGAACTCATGGCGGCTAGCCCAGAACTTGGCGCTTCTCTGCTGCTCGCGGATTTCGCTCGCGCCTATGTGGATTTGAATCGTAGTCCGGATGAACTTGATCCGGATCTTATTCTTGATCTTCCAGCCGGTGACCGACGCGTGCCTTCGCCGCGGGTTTTGGCGGGGTTGGGCGTAGTTCCCCGCACTGTTGGCGACGGCGTCGAGATTTATGCGAGTCGTTTGTCCTATGCTGCCGCCCACGCCCGACTGAAAGAGGTTTATGAGCCGTGGCACGCTGCAATCGAGGGTTTGATTGAGACCGAAAAGCAGGCCGTTGGCCAGTCTGTTGTGTTGGATTGCCATTCCATGCCCGCCTCGGCGTCTGGTCTGCCCGAAAATGACATTGTCTTGGGGGATCGTTTCGGTGCCTCCTGCGCGCCCATCTATATGGCTGAGGCCTTTACGTTTCTTAGGTCCAAAGGTCTGCGTGTGGCACGCAATAACCCCTATGCTGGTGGATATGCCACCGAGCGTTATGGAAGACCGGCTCATAATCAACATAGTTTGCAGATTGAGATTAATCGGTCTCTTTATATGGTTGAGGGCGCGATGAGCAAACGAAGCTCGTTCGCGCACGTGGCGGAGATATTGTCAGGGCTTGTTGCGCGCATTGTCGAAATTGCTGAAGCAAAGGCACCGCGCCGCTCTAGGTGAGGCGGAGCAGAAAAAAGGGCCGGGCACGAGGCCCGGCCTTAGAGGTGTTTGGGAGGAAACGCCCAAAAAGGGCAGGGACGCCACGGCATCCATGAGCTTGTTTATCTCGCATCTGCAAAATTTTCAACGTTTTTTGCACTGGACGATTTCGAATTAGGATGATTCCGTGTGGTTTTAGACTAGAACTTCCTGAAAAAATTAGATTTTATATATATTGCACTGCAGCATTGCAAAATTGAGTAGCTAAGAGATTCTCGTCTGTTGTCGCTGTCTTGGCTTGATTAAGCTTGAAGATATCCCTTATGTGACCCGATATGCGGCCAAGGTGCCGATTTTCGGGTTTTGAAGGATTAGCAATGCCGTATTTAGCGTTAGTTCGCCACGGACAGTCACAATGGAATCTTGAAAATCGGTTCACTGGGTGGATGGACGTGAATTTAACCGCGGAAGGTGAGGCGCAAGCCCGCAAGGCCGGCCAGCTTTTGAAGTCATCCGGTGTTGGTTTCTCACGGGCGTTTACGTCGCTGCAGACCCGGGCAATCCGGACGCTTTGGCTGGCGCTGGAGGAAATGGATTGCTGTTGGCTGCCTGAAGAGAAGAGCTGGTGTTTGAACGAGCGTCACTATGGCGCGCTCACCGGCCTAGATAAGGCCGAAACGATGGCGAAGCATGGCGAAGAACAAGTGCGCATTTGGCGGCGCTCCTATGATGTGCCGCCACCACCGCAACCAAAGTCTGATCCGTTCCATCCTATCCATGATCTGCGGTATCAGCACGTTCCAGCTGGCGCTTTGCCGGACGGTGAGAGTTTGGCCATGACTTTGGCGCGCGTGTTGCCTTATTGGTCGGCGAGCATTGCGCCACATCTGAAGCAGGAGAGCCTCGTGATTTCGGCGCATGGAAACTCCCTGCGCGCCATTATCAAGCATGTGTTCGCGCTCGATGAGGATCAGATCATGGAAGTCGAGGTTCCTACAGGCAATCCGCTTTTGATTGAGCTAGACGGCGGCTTGAAGCCTATTTCGGCCAAATATCTCGACGCCAGCCGGGCACAGCCTTTGCCCGTCATTGGATAAATCCATGCCAGAGCCGGTGATACATTGGTCGCTGGCTGACATAGGCTTCATGTCGCGCGCGCTGGAGCTTGCACGATCAGGCCTTGGCCATACCATGCCCAATCCCAGCGTTGGCTGTGTCTTGGTACAGGATGGACTGATTGTCGGCGAAGGTCGAACCCAAGCGGGTGGCAGGCCGCATGGGGAAGCAATAGCGCTAGCGATGGCCGGTTTGAAGGCGTCCGGTTCTCTTGCCTATGTGACGTTGGAGCCTTGTGCACATGACAGCATGCGCGGCCCCGCTTGCAGCACCAGTCTGGTAGAGGCCGGTATTGGTGATGTGACGATCAGCGTGTTGGACCCAGACCCGCGTACGCGGGGTCTAGGGGTGGCGCGGTTGGAATCCGCTGGCATTGGGGTCCGCTTGGGACTTCTTGCCGAACAGGGACAACAACAGATCGCGGGCTTTGAGAAGCGTTTGCGCACGGGGTTTCCTTGGGTCCATGTCGGTAGAGACGACGGCACCTTTGATGCTGTTATGGGCAACCTTCAGGCTACAGATTTGGCGGCTTATTTGGCTGACGCAGGTGCTAATGGGGTAATGCGCTTGTGCTTGTTGCCAGGTTCGGCGGCGGCCGTCCAGGCAGTGGCTTTGAGTTTGGTTGATTCTTATGATTGATTATTATCGCGCAATGGTTGTCAGTTTGCGACACAGTTCGTCTAATTGTTCCAAGCTGCGATAGTGAATGGTTAGGGCCCCACCTTTTTCGCCCTTGTGGGCCAAGCTGACATCCAGACCGAGTGTCGCGGATAAATCGTGGGCGAGTGCCTTTGAATCTGCGCCACTTGGATCTTCGCGTTTGCTGCCAGAACCAGTCCCCGAGCCAATTTTTGCGCCCTCAGACTTGGTCAGGAGCTTTTCAGCATCGCGAACACTCAAGCCCCGATCGATAATGGCGCGGGCTGATGCGAGGGGATCGGGCGCACTGATGATCGCGCGTGCATGACCTGCACTGAGGTCTCCGGACCGGACAAGGTCTTTTACCGATTCCGGCAAGGATAAGAGCCGCAACGTATTGGCGATATGAGCTCGGCTCTTGCCGACTGTGTCAGCGATGGCTTGTTGGGTGCGTCCGAAACGCTCGGCCAGTTGTTGAAAGGCAAGGGCTTCTTCGATTGGGTTTAAGTCGGCGCGTTGCACGTTTTCAACGATGGAGACTTCCAACGTGGTGAGGTCATCAAAGCTACGTATTAAGGCTGGCACAACATGCAAACCTGCTAATTGCGCCGCACGCCAACGTCGCTCACCCGCAACAATCTCATAGCGGCCAGAAGCATCAGGGAGCACGCGCAGCAACAACGGCTGCAAGATGCCATGCTGCCGAATGGAATCGGCCAAGGTCTGCAGGTCTTGTTCGTCAAATTGACGACGCGGTTGTTGGGGGTTGCGGACAATGAGGTCGAGACCAATCTCACGTGTCCCGCCGTCAGCGCCGCGTTCTTCCGTAGGGCGCGTCGTTTCGGTGTCGCCCAGTAGCGCAGAAAGTCCGCGGCCTAAACCGCGAGCGGGGCGGTTGTCGATCTTGCTTGGGGCTTTGGTGCCCAATTCGGTTTCGTCGCTCATGCTGCTAACCTTGTGCGTTCGCGTTGCAGGACTTCGCTCGCCAAACGCATATAGGCTTGGCTGCCAGAGCATTTGTAGTCGTAGAGGAGAGCCGGCGTGCCAAAAGAGGGCGCTTCAGAAATCCGGACATTGCGGGGGATTACGGTCGCATAAACCTTGTCACCCAAATGGGTGCGAACATCTAGCGCGACCTGGTCGGACAGATTGTTGCGCTGGTCATACATTGTTAGCACGATGCCTTGAATCTCCAGCGCTGGATTGAGCGAGCCTTTGACGAGATCGACGGTGCGCATCAATTGCGTAAGGCCTTCTAGTGCAAAGAACTCACATTGCAACGGAACCAACACCGCATCAGCCGCCGTCATCGCATTGATGGTGACGACATTGAGGGAGGGTGGGCAGTCGATCAGAATGAAATCAAAATGCACCCCATCGCCACGGCTGATGTCAACTCGGTGGCGGGCCAGGGCATCGCGGAGGCGGAATGCCCGGTTGGGTGCCTGCGACAATTCCATCTCGACCCCGGCTAGATCGACGCTGGCCGGTATGACCGCTAGATTGGGAATTCGAGTTTGGATTGCCGCTTCTGCAAACGAGGCCTCACCCATCATGACGTCATAGGAGGTAAGTTTGCGCGCCGCCGCTGATACACCCAAACCTGTTGAGGCGTTGCCCTGTGCATCGATGTCTAGGATCAAAACCGTTTCGCCGACAGCGGCGAGCGCTGTTGCGAGGTTGATTGCGGTTGTGGTTTTGCCAACGCCACCTTTTTGGTTTGCCACGGCAATGACGCGTGTCTTTTTCATGATTACGTGGATCCTGTTCTAGCTTGGCATTCGGTGATCTCAATAATGCAGCCCCGTGCATCGCTGAGTGAAGGGTGGATTGTCGACTTAAACAGCCAGTTTGTCGAGGCCTGCGCAAGCTCGGACGACACTTCTTCCCCCTTTGAAAACAGTGCTTGTGTCTGGGGTCCTTGCCAAGGTTCCGCGTAGGCGAGTAGGCGATCCAGCGCCGTAAAGGCTCGGGCAGTAATGATGTCGACCGGGCGGGGCTTAACGTTTTCAAGCTTGTCGTTGATGATATCAACTTGTACCTGCATGGCACGCGCGGCTTCTCTCAAGAACCCACAGCGCTTGGTGCTGGCTTCAATGAGGGTCACCTGTCCTCCATTGAGGGGCTGAACAAGCGCAGCAATGACCAATCCCGGGAAGCCAGCGCCTGAACCGAAGTCTACCCAGCTCCTGGCCTCTGCACGCGCGAGTGGCAGAATTTGTGCAGAATCGAGGATGTGACGATCCCAGAAGGAGCCGAGGGTGGATGCGCCGACGAGATTTATCCGTGGTGCCCATTTGGTGAGTATGGCTTGATAGGCCAGAAATCGTTCGATGGTTTCACGTGAAACACCGTAGTCCGACATAAGTAGTGCTTGGACGGCCTCGGGGGAGCGATCCCTGTTTAACTCAGGCGGACGCACGCGCACTTACCCCTCGACGAACAAAAGCCAATAGGGCAGTAAGTGCCCCGGCGGTCATGCCCTCGATACGCGAGGCCTGACCCAATGTAGACGGGCGGACCGCCAAAAGCTTTTCCCGTGCCTCATTTGAAAGACCGCCGATCGCGCCATAATCGAGATCTTGCGGCAACACTAAGTCCTCATCTCGACGGAAAGCCACGATATCGGCCTGCTGGCGATCTAAATAGCCAGAGTAGACCGCCTCGGTCTCAAGCTGCGTTAGGGCCCTTTGGCTCATTCCTGCTAGGCCCGGGAACAAGTCCATCAAACGCGGCAAGCCAATTTGCGGGTGGGCAATCAATTCCAACACACTTCGTTTCCTGCCATCTTGGTTGACGGGCAGGCCTAGCTTTAGGGCCTCTGTCGGTGTGATCGTGGTTTCAGTCGCATAGGAACGCGCTGACGAGATTTCACTCAGCTTCTGAGTGAACGCTTGTGTCCGATACGTGCCAACCAATCTAAGCGAGATCCCGATTGGAGTGAGGCGTTGGTCTGCATTGTCGGCGCGGAGTGTCAAGCGATACTCAGCTCGCGATGTAAACATCCGATAGGGCTCTGAAACGCCGCGCGTGATCAGATCGTCAATCAGGACGCCGATATAGGCCTCGTCGCGTCGGAAGCTAAAGGGCGCGAGCCCGTTGACCCGTCGCGCCGCATTAAGGCCGGCCATAAGGCCCTGAGCTGCTGCTTCCTCATAACCAGTCGTCCCGTTAATTTGCCCGGCCAAATAGAGCCCCGGGACGGCCTGAACGGACAGGTCTGAACCCAGCGCACGAGGATCTACATAATCATACTCAATCGCATAGGCGTAACGGAGGATCTCCACCTGCTCCAGACCTGGGATCGTGCGCATAAACGCAGCTTGGACTTCCTCTGGGAAGGACGTCGAAATTCCATTGGGGTAGATGGTGGGATCATCCAGACCTTCTGGCTCTAAGAAAATCTGATGGCGATCCTTATCGGAGAACCGCACAATTTTGTCTTCAATCGAAGGACAATAGCGAGGGCCGCGGCCTTCAATCGCGCCGCCATAAACAGCCGATAGATGGAGATTGTCGCGAATGATTTGATGGGTTGCCTCGTTCGTCCATGTGATCCAGCAAGGCACTTGAGGAATGGTTATCTGTTCGTTCAAGAAAGAGAAGGGAGACGGTGGCTCATCCCCCGGCTGCATTTCACAGACACTATAGTCAATGGTGCGCCCATCCAGTCGTGCCGGCGTGCCAGTTTTAAGTCGTCCCATCGGCAAGCCGAGCCGATAAAGGGTTTGGGCCAGTCCAATAGCCGGGGCTTCATCAATACGCCCGGCTGGCCAAGTCTTCTGGCCCAGATGGATCATGCCATTCAGAAAAGTGCCCGTTGTGAGCACAACCGCAGCCGCTTCTATTTTGTCGCCATTCCCCAACACAATGCCGCGACAAATTCCGTCCATGAGGATCAAGTCTTCAACCGCGGCACTGAGGATGTCTAGATTGTCCTGCCCGGCCAGAAGTGACTGGACGGCTTCCCGATAGAGTTTGCGATCCGCCTGCGCCCGTGGTCCGCGAACGGCAGGACCTTTGGAGCGGTTCAGCATTCTAAACTGAATGCCCGCCGCATCCGCGGCCTTGCCCATGATGCCGTCTAAGGCGTCTATCTCACGAACCAAGTGGCCCTTGCCAAGTCCGCCAATCGCTGGGTTACAGGACATCTCACCGATCGTCGCGGCATTGTGGGTGACCAGAAGCGTCTTGGCACCAACGCGCGCACTTGCCGCCGCAGCCTCGCAGCCAGCATGACCGCCGCCAATGATAATAATGTCGTAAACGCTCTGTGCCAAAGTCTTGCCTCTAACTGGGGCGGTCTCCATAGCGAAATTTCCCGCCTAGGTCGACTCATCGGTTCAGGGCTGTTTCACGTGAAACCAGATGCGTCTGTGGTTTTACTTGCCGATGCAAAACTGGGAGAAGAGCCGGTCAAGCACATCTTCCATATCTACTCGCCCGGTAACACGACCCAATGCGCGCGCGGCCAAGCGCAAGTCTTCTGCAACCAGTTCCGGCGCATGAACCGAAGCTGTCAGCGCCCGATCCAGCGCCGCGACCCCTTCCCGAACCGCTTCGTGATGGCGCAATCGCGTTAGGGGCGCGGCTTCAAACTTACCAAGGTCGGCTTGCGCCCGTTGTGTGAGAATGGCTTCCAGTTCGTCCAGCCCAAGTCGGGTCACGCTTGAAACACAGAGCTCCCCGACGCGCGCGTCTGCCCATGCTAAACGATCCGCCTGACCAAGCAGCCACAGATCTCCATAGGTCATCAGATCTTCGAATTCTGATTTATCGTCATGGCTTGTTACAAGGGCCAAACGTAAATCAGCCTCCTTGGCACGTTGCCGGGCCCGACGCACCCCCTCTGCCTCAATCAAGTCTTCAGAATCCCGTAGGCCCGCCGTATCAGAAATCAGGATCACCATCCCGCCCAGGATCAGACGTACTTCGACAATGTCACGCGTTGTACCAGGAATCGGGGACACGATCGCTGCATCCCGACGCGCTAATTGATTAATCAGACTCGACTTCCCGGCATTGGGCTTGCCAACAATCGCCACCTGAAAGCCAGTACGAACCCGCTCTGCACGCTGGGACTCATTCAAGAAGCTTTCTAAGCGTTCCTTGAGAGCGTGGATGCGGCTCCGCGCCCGATCACTTAAGCCTGGAGGCAAATCCTCATCCGGAAAATCAATGTCGCCCTCGGCATCGGCGAGGCAATCAATCACCGCGTCGCGCCAGCGACCCATTTCATCTGCCAGCTCTCCATCCATCTGCCGGAGCGCTTGGCGACGTTGTGCGGCTGTTTCGGCTTCAACCAAATCGGCCAAGCCTTCGGCCGCGGTCAGGTCCATCTTTCCATTCATAAATGCACGACGACTAAACTCGCCCGCTTCGGCAAGCCGCACATCGGAAACGCCCAAACAAGCCTCAATCGTATCGCGTACAACCGCACGTCCACCGTGAACCTGCAGTTCTAAAACGTCTTCGCCAGTAAAGCTGTTTGGCTTTGGAAAAAATAAAACCAAAGCATGATCAATAGGTTCGTTGTTCAGATCGACCACGCGCGCCAGCTTTGCCCGCCGAGGCTCCGGAACCCCGCCAGTCAAGCGTAATGCGACGGTCGTACAGGCGGGCCCGGATATGCGGATGATGCTGACTCCGGCAGGTCCCGGCCCCGAGGCAAGGGCCACGATGGTAGACAGTGTCACGAGCCCGCGTCGCTCGCGCCTTTGTCCGTTGTCGGTGCGGGCTTAGCCGGAATATCGCTGGTCGCTACCTTTAAAGCCGCGCCGACAAGCGCGCCGAAGGCTTCCGTGGCTGCGCCACCAAGCCCAGTCCAAGTTCGCAGCATGGGCTCAACATCGACCATATTGTCGGTCTTCTCGATCTTGTCCTTAGCGATCCCAACAAACGCTTCTTGGATGGAGGTCAGGTTTGGCATGCCCAAAAGCTCGCGCGCCTCGGTCGGTGTCAAATCCACTTCAATGCTGACTTTCATGCTACCTATCTCCAGATTTGCGGACAAACACTTTTGGCCGCGCGCCTCACCCATCGTGGCCTTCCCGAAAGACAACAAAACCGATTGTCATCCTGTGGTCTTGCGACTAGGTCATAGCCGTTACACCCCCTCACTTGGGGCGCGACTTTCGTCAGGTCAAGCAAGGCGACGATCAATTTTGATTTTGCGGAGGATACACATATGGGCGAGCATGTCACGATCAACGGACCAGATGGCGCATTCACGGCTTATATTGCCAGCCCGGCGCAGGCCAACGGCCGAGCTTTGGTGGTGATTCAAGAAATCTTTGGCGTCAACAAGGTCATGCGCGACTTGGCCGATACCTATGCAGCCCAAGGATATTTTGCCGTGGTTCCAGACCTGTTTTGGCGTATCCAGCCCGGCATTGATATCACCGACCAAACGCCAGAAGAATGGCAGCAAGCATTTGACTATTTTGGGAAGTTCAATGTCGATCAAGGCGTCGTCGATATACAAGCCACTATTGATTATGTCCGGCAAACTCACGCGACAATTGGCGCAGTTGGTTATTGCTTAGGTGGATTGTTGGCCTATTTGACGGCAACCCGCACCACCATCAATGCCAGCGTCAGCTATTATGGTGTTGGCATCCAAGATCGATTGGCCGAAGCCACGGCAGAGACCAAACCTTTGCTGCTCCACGTTGCTTCTGAAGACTCATTTGTAAACAAAGATGCACAGGCCGCCATGAAGGCCGGGCTTTCTGGCCATGCTCAAATCGAAATGTATACCTATGAGGGTCTCGACCACGCCTTCGCCCGGGTTGGCGGCGAGCATTATGATGCCACAGGGGCCAAGCTCGCGAATGAGCGAACGATGGCCTTCTTCGCGGAAGCCTTGTCATGATGCGTCAAGTCGGCCTTTCGAGGCTTGGCGGACCAGAGGTCCTCGAATTGCGCGAGGTCCCAGTCCCCACACCAAAGCCTGATGAAATTTTGATTGAGATGGCCGCGTGTGGTCTCAATTTCATCGATACTTATCAACGTACCGGCCTTTATCCGATTCCCTTGCCCTCTGGGCTTGGCCTTGAGGGCGCGGGCATCGTGACGGCTATTGGCGAAAAAGTAACTCGCTTTGCAATTGGCGACCGTGTGGCTTTTTCATCGGGTCCATTGGGTGCCTATGCCGACTATGCTGCTGTGCCAGAGGGCCGAGCGGTAAGGGTTCCAGACAGTATCGGGCTCGATGTTGCCGCGGGCATCCTCCTAAAGGGCTTGACCGCCGAATTCCTAATCCAGCGCTTGCGCCCCATCAAAGCGGGTGACACCGTTCTATTTCATGCTGCAGCGGGCGGAGTTGGCCTAATTGCCTGCTCCTGGCTCGCCCATTTAGGCGTACGCGTAATCGGAACGGTCGGGAGCGAAGCCAAAGCAGAGCTGGCACGTGAGCATGGCTGCTCAGAAATCATCCTCTATCGCTCAGAGCCAATTGCCGAACGGGTCAAGGCGATCACAAATGGTAAGGGCTGCGACATCGTCTACGACTCTGTTGGTGCCGATACCTTGGTGGCATCGCTCGACAGCTGTGCACGACGTGGATTGGTGGTCAGTTTTGGCAATGCATCCGGTCCGCCCGCCCCGGTTGCTCCGCTCGACTTGTCCCGTCGTGGCTCCCTCTTTCTAACTCGGCCAACCTTGTTTGATTATGTGGCAACGACTCACGAATTGGATCAAGCCGCCAAAGACTTGTTCGCCTTAGTCGAAAAAGAGGTAATCCGACCCGTCATTGGCGCGCGATATCCCTTGGAGCAGGCGGCCGACGCGCATCGCGCTTTGGAGGGGCGACAAACAACGGGTGCGACCATTCTTATTCCGCGCGGCTAGTCCTCACCAGGAGGGCCTCTTCATTCGAATGCGGCTTCCAGCTCTTCGCGCAGCACATATCCAACGCCCTTTTCTTTGTAGCGCGTGATTTCTGCCCAGTTTCCGGACGGTGTCGCGGTATAGCCCCAGACTTGCACCATGGTCTTTGCAGGGATTTGATCGACCTGCGCTGTCCCCGGATTGGGTTCTTCCCGCAGCGAAATCGCTTTCTGGAGTGCTTTGGCTTTGTAGGCCCCCGTAAGAACGGGCCGACGGTCCGTGTCAATCTCAGACAACGGAAGAAAACCGCCACTTGACGGCTGAACCGTGACCATTGCCCAGTCATTTAGCTCCTTAGCTAGCCTGACATTGACTTTTGCGCCGCGATCTAATTTCATCACCACTTTAGAACCCGGCTGTGCCTGATCCAGAATTGTGGTCGAAACCCGCGCATAGCGAACATCGGGCTTCGGCTTCACAAACCAAAAAGTAAGACCACCAACAGCAATGACCGCAGCGATAGCTGGAAGGACACGTCCTATCGAGAATGGCTTCTTGGAAGGTGCGGGCTCTGGAAACTCAGGCATCACAATTGCTCCCTATTCAATAGGGTTCACTATGATGTCCCGCCAAGATTGTGTCCAGCCCCGCCGTTGGCGCTAGGACACCTGCGTCCTAAACGCCACGGTTGCGAACTCAGTCTGCCAGCAACTTTACCAAGTCGATCGCCTTCTGGCGTTGCTTGGAAGATTTGATCGCGGCGAAGGCGATGACCAGATCTGTAGCATCTGGGTTCTGTGCGATCAGGCTGAGGATGGAGGATTGTGGACCCTCAGCACGCTCAGACTTAGGGGTTAAGCCATATTGAGAACAATCAACGCCTTCGTAGAAATACTCAGGCCCGACACCCAGAACACACGAAATTTGGAACAAACGCGACGCGGAAATCCGATTGACGCCACGCTCGTATTTCTGAAGCTGCTGGAACGAAATGCCCAGTGCTTGGGCAAGTTGATCTTGAGTCATATCGACGGCATCACGTTGCCGGCGAACCCGCTGCGCAACGAAATGATCGAGGTCATCGGCCTTACGGGGGTTTACGTTCTCTTTTCCGGACACTTCACATACTCCATTACTACAACCTTAAGCACCACTTGTGGCGATACGACGTTTTGGCACCTGTGTTTGTGCAGGTGACCTCTCGGTAACTTTGCCTGCCCCTAGCGGCAGGTTAGACGTTTGCCCTACCAGAAAAGGTGCAAACTCTTTGGGCGGAACGAATTCCCTGCGGTACCAAGGCTTGGTTCTTTGGTCAAAAACCGCCTCTAACCACTTCAGTACAACTTTGATCCGAGGAATTCGTTCAATGTCGCGATGATAAACAAGGCTTAGCTCTATCGGCTCAACGGCCTCGCCCACCATGACCAGTTCCGGGTAAACTGACGCTAGAACGGTTGGCATGCCAGCTAGCCCTATCCCTGCCAAAACACCCTCAACAACGGCGGCACTGGAATTGGTTTCTACGCGTCGGCGCGCTAAATCCTGAAACGCAGGAACTTTACGCGGCATGTTAGCGGTCAGATTCTGTGCTGTATGGTGCAAGAACGGATGCCGAAGCGCGTCTTCAGGGCTCTCGGGCATACCGTATAATTTAAAAAAAGCTTGCGAACCAAATAAGGCATAATGGAAATAGGCTACTGGCTTTGCTATATAACCAGGAACGGGTTCAGCATTGAAAACCAAAGCGATTTCTGCGTCAGCTTCGATTGGATTATTCGGCCAGAGCCCACAATCTAACCGCACGTCCAACTTTGGATTTTCCCGTAACAAGTGAGTCAGCGCCGGCGTCAAAAGATAGGCACCGACACCATCCGAGCAGGACAATGTGACCGCGCCAACGGGAGAAGTTGCCTCGGAATCAAAGACTTCCCGTTCCATTTCCTCGATCTGGTTCTCGATGGTGCGCACCCGCGCAAAAGCCGTTTCCCCCGCCTTAGTCAGAACGACACCTTGCGCGGTTCGCCGCACCAGTCGGGTATTCAGCCGGGCTTCCAATTGATCAAGCGCGCGAGACACAGTTGAAGGGTCAACCCGAAGGCTGCGAGCGGCCGCGTTAAACCCGCCGCAGACTGCGACCGCATAAAAAACATGGAGATCGGATAGATCTGATCGATGGACGACGACATCCTTCAACTAGGGTCCCCTCAAGTAAGCGGCCACTCTATTGCAATTATTCTGGCTCCCCAAGCTTTTTTTACTGAGTAACCCTTGAACCAATCCCCGCTCGGCAGCGCGTCTTTGCGTCCAAGCCTCTGCGGGTTACACCAAAGGCCAGAGAGAACACCACCTAAACTGTTCCCGATCAATAAGTTAGGACCAAATGTCACAAAGTTTTGCCCGCTCTAACTTAATGGCGCATAGCCCCATGGCGGGACGGACGACTATTGCGCGCATCGCACGCGCGGCCCAAGATTTCCACGTTTACGCCTTGTCCGGGTCCCGTCTGATCGAAGGGCGCTCTTTAGCAATTGGTCTTGTCGGAGAGCAGATTGCCAGCTTGGAAACCATGAGCTGGGTGCATGAGCGCACGAAACTTGGCCTTCTAGGCGTGACACATGCCGGGCTTAATGGTGAAACTGACCCTAGCGACACGAGCCCGCTTTGCGGTCTTTTGGGTGTCGTACCCCTTACGGTGGCCGGCAACCAAGCCGTTCTGGTTGATGCGTTTGACGCTGTTAGCCCTGACCCGGCTCATGTCTGTTCGATAGAAGATGAGCCTGCGGGAGTCTTCGGTTGGGGCGTTGCCGTTTCTCGGCATGAAGCAGCGCGCCTTTTGGTAAACTTGGCCCTGTTTCTCTCTGAACACATCATCCCATCTGCAGATTGGTATGCGCGCGCCGTCACCGATGATGGTGCCAGACTGCTTATGGGCCGAATGAATCTCAGCCTGTTGGAAGGTACCAAAATTGGCACCCTGTGGATGTCATCTTTCCAAAAAACAGAAGCCATCAGGGTCCAACTTAGAGGTGCTGCATGATCCCAAACCTAGGCGTGCCCGACCGCATCGTCCCCAGCAATGGGCCCAATTGGAAAATTTGCGTTGCCCATCGTCTGGATGAAATCATGCAAGTGATTTCTCTGCGCGCGATTGCCTATATGCACGAACAATCCTGCCCTTATGACGAAGAAATTGACTGCAATGACTTTGCAGGGGCCACCCATCTCATAGCCCGCTTGAATGGCGAGCCCGTTGGGTGCGTCCACCTACGGTGGTTCTCTGGTTTCTTCAAAGTCGGGCGGGTTGCTGTCCTACCCCGCTATCGCAAATCTGGTCTGGGTGCTGCTCTCTTAGAAGCCTCCTTCGAACTGGGGGCCAAGAAGGGATATGGCCATGCGCTTGGCCATGTTGAACCGTCAATCGTCGGCCTTTGGCAGCGTGCTTGTGGTCTGACTCCACGGCCCGGGCGCACCAATCTAGCTTTCTCAGACCATGAATATGTCGAAGTTGAAAAATTCATTCTGAAACTTGAAGAAGCGATCCATCTGGACACCGACCCCATGATTCTATTGCGGCCAGAAGGCGAATGGGACCACCCCGGCGTGCTGGACCACTCCAATAACAGATTGCTTCCATTGCGAACAGCAAGGCAAGCCTAACCATGTATTCCCACAGTTTTGCGTATCCGGGCCCCAAAAACCAAGCACCACCGCTTCTAATCTGTAGCGATCTTGTTGTTGACGGACATTTGTCGGAAGAACCTGCCTCTTGGCGAACCTGCATTCACAATAGTGCGCTAATCCTAAAGACTGCTCGTAAGCAGGGCTGGCAGATTGTGCACGTGTATCGCCAAGATCGCGCCCCAAATCCAATTGCCAGTCTACGACCCGCAACCGAAGAGCCGGTCTTTCAATGCCGGGGGCCCTCTGCACTGTCCTCCTCTGCCCTTCGTGACTTCTTGGCCATGAATGCGACAGAGGAAATTATTCTGATTGGTCGCTCTCTGGTGCCGTCTTGTCTGTCAACTGCAGTCGCAGCAGCCGACTTGGGTGTCGCTGTAACTTTGGTTGCAGATGCTGTGTCGCACGGTGCAGCCGAACCTCATGACACATCACTCTCCATTGCTCATGCGGCGATGCGCCTGGTCCCTCAGTTTGCCACCATGACCAGCACAGCAAAGCTTTTGCAGCTTCAATCGAGCCTAAGTCTAATTGTTTCTGGAACTTGATATGACGATCTTTTCGCTCGCCAGCTCGATCAATGATAACCTCCAGACGAAGTCAGGCTCTGGCCCGCCCGCGAAAGAAGGCACGTCGCCCCAACTCCCCAGTGAGCCGGTCTTGCACGTTATGCGCACGGCCCTGCAATGCTTGGGCCCACTCGCGTTCAGCGATGCGATGGTGTTGTCGCGGATGCTAAAGCGTCTGTTTGAAATTGAAACTGACGATGGCGTCGTCGTTGCAATCGATCACGCTAAAGAACTGACCGAACTGCTACAACTTCAAAAGCGCGCGGCCCGATAAGCCGGCCATCTAGCGCCGCGTGATCCGCGCAGCACCACGTGCACGTGGATCAGGCGAAACAAGGGGTTGACCATTCTTGACCTGAATGGCCGCAATGTCCCCGTTATAGTTTTGCGCCTCAATTCGATAATTTCGGCGCTGAAGCTCTTGCTTCAGGTCTGAGGGTGCTGGCGCATAGGGTTCGGTGAAGAGAGTGTTTTCTGGCAGAAGCTGGTGGTGATAACGCGGCGCATCCACGGCAGCTTTCAAGGGCATCTTATAGTCCAGCGCATTCAGCAGGACTTGGAAAACGGTCGTAATGATGCGCGACCCTCCAGGCGAACCCAAAACCATGGCAGGCACGCCATTCTTCATTAGGATGGTTGGCGTCATCGATGAAAGGGGGCGTTTGAAGGGCTGAATTGCATTGGCATCACCGCCCACCACGCCAAACTGATTGGCAACGCCGGGCTTTGCGGAAAAGTCATCCATCTCATTGTTGAGAAGGAAGCCCGCACCCTCAACCACGACGCCAGAGCCATACCAACCATTGATCGTGTAGGTATTTGAAACCGCATTTCCGTCTGCATCAACGACGGAGTAATGCGTCGTCTGTGGCTTCTCAAGGCCCGGGCGAACTTGTTCAGTTGGCGATGGAAACTCTGCTTGCACGCCTTTTGCCCGCGTCCTGATATAGTCAGGAGCCAACAATCGCGCGACGGGCACTTCGACAAAGTCAGGGTCACCCAGATAAACAGCACGATCGGCGAACACGCGCTTTTCAAGTTCCGCCAGTAAATGGATATATTGAGCGGAATTGTGCGCAACGCCTGCAAACAAATCCGATCGCGCTTCCTTCATGCCCAGCAACTGCAGGAGAGCAATCCCGCCTGAGCTGGGCGGTGGTGCACTAACAACATCATAGCCACGCCATTTGGAGGTTAGCGCTGTACGCCAAGCCGGACGATAGGCTTCAAGGTCAGATAGGCTGATCAGCCCTTTCTCGATGCCCCGGCTCATTTGTGCCACGATTTGGGTGGCGACGCGGCCTTGATAAAAGGCGGAGGGGCCGCGTTGGGCAATCGCTTCAAGCGTATTGGCAAGCTCTGGTTGGGCAAAGATCTTACCCTCTGCCATTGTACCAAAATAGCTGCCAAGATTCGTATCGCGCCCCAGTTCCGCGAAGGCTTCTTGATAGATGCGGATCATTTGGGCTGGCGGGGTGAACCCTTCCCGCGCCAAGCCAATGGCGGGCCCAACAACACGAGCCCAAGGCAGTCTTCCAAACCGGCGGTGAGCGGCATAAAGGCCCGCTACCGTCCCAGGCGTTCCCGCCGCCAAATTGCCAATCACCGTGCTGCCAGGCCGAACACCGCCTTCTGCGTTCAAATACATATCGGCTTTGGCTTTGGCAGGTGCTGTCTCACGATAGTCGAGGAAATAGGGCTTGCCTTGGATGACAAGGGTCATAAAGCCGCCGCCGCCAATATTACCCGCTTCGGGATAGCTGACAGCAAGTGCAAAGCCGATGGCGACGGCGGCATCGACCGCATTGCCGCCGGCTTCAAGGATTTGGACGCCGATTTCTGCCGAAGGAGTATCCGCCGTTGCCACTGCCCCAGCTTTCAAGACACGGCCGCCCTTGGCCATGCCCGCTTCCGGTAGGCACAGCGTCCCTGTCAGACCAAGGCCCAAGCCCCATAAAGTTTCACGACGTGAGGTTTTGGACATGGCTTCTAGTTTCTCGCAAAAAATCCGAAAGGTGGTGGCCCGTCACATTAGACTGCAGTGCGACATAAAAACAACTTCCAAGCGGATGGAGTTTGGTTAGGGTGCCAGCAAAACAAACACATCAAGGTGGGTGAGGAAGACATGACTAAAGTTGCAGTTGTTACAGGTGGATCGCGCGGCATTGGCGCGGCAATTTCAATCGCTTTACGCGATGCAGGATATGCAGTGGCTGCCAATTATGGCGGGAACGATGAGGCCGCCGCGGCATTTTCAGCGGAAACGGGTATTGCCACCTATAAATTCGATGTTGGTGATTATGAGGCTTGTGCCGCCGCTATGGCAAAAATTGAAGCCGATCTCGGCCCGGTCGACGTGCTCGTCAACAATGCCGGTATCACCAAGGACGGCTTCTTCCACAAAATGTCGCCAGAGCAATGGCGCGGTGTGATCAATGTCGACCTCGACAGCTTGTTCAATTGCACGCGTCCAGTGATCAATGGCATGCGGGAGCGTGGCTATGGCCGCATCATCAATATCTCTTCCATCAATGGTCAAAAGGGCCAAGTTGGCCAGGTCAATTACTCCGCTGCCAAAGCGGGCGTGATCGGCTTTACTAAAGCCTTAGCGCAGGAAGGTGCAGCCAAAGGCGTGACCGTCAATTGCGTCGCACCGGGCTATATTGCGACGGAAATGGTTTCCGCCATGCACCCAGATGCGTTGGCCAAAGTAAAGGCAGGCATTCCTTGCGGCCGCTTGGGCGAAAGCGAAGAAATTGCGCGCGCTGTTTTGTTCTTGGTAGAAGATCCAGGCTTCATCAATGGCTCAACGCTGACCATCAATGGCGCGCAATATATCGCGGGCTAAAGCGATGCATCGACCATAAAAAAGGCTGTCAGGTTCGCCCTGACAGCCTTTTTTCGTTTATGAGTACGTGGCGACTTAAGAGAGCAAGTCTTTCAAGCCATCGATCAGATCGGTTTTCTCCCACGAGAAGCCGCCATCGGCTTCAGGTGCCCGGCCGAAGTGGCCATAAGCAGAAGTGCGGGCATAAATTGGTTTGTTAAGGTCCAGGTGGCCGCGAATGCCGCGTGGGGTCAGCTTCATCAGCTGTGGCAATCGGGCTTCCAACTTGTCGAGATCGCACCGTTCGGTCCCATCGCAATTGGCGTAGATCGACAAAGGCTCTGCCACGCCAATGGCATAGGAGAGTTGCAGCGTGCAGCGATCAGCCAGACCGGCAGCTACGATGTTCTTTGCCAGATAGCGGGCTGCATAAGCGGCTGAACGGTCCACCTTCGTAGGGTCCTTGCCCGAGAATGCGCCGCCGCCATGAGGAGCTGCCCCGCCATAGGTGTCGACAATGATCTTACGACCGGTCAGGCCGCAATCGCCATCAGGACCGCCAACGACGAACTTGCCAGTTGGGTTGATGTGCCAGACGCAATCGCGGTCGATTGGCAAAATATCGCCCAAAGCATTGCGGATGTATGGTTCCACAATTCCGCGAATATCTTCGCTGGTCAGGCTTTCGTCGAGGTGCTGGGTCGATAGAACGATCGAGGTTGCAGCCACTGGTTTGCCATTTTCGTAGCGCGCGGTGACTTGGCTTTTCGCATCGGGGCCCAACATAGCCAGCACGCCACTTTTGCGCGCATCTGCCAGATCCTTCAGGATCTTATGGCTAAACTGAATAGGAGCTGGCATAAGTTCTGGGGTTTCATTGGTGGCGTAGCCAAACATGATGCCCTGATCGCCTGCGCCTTCTTCCTTATTGCCGCTGGCGTCAACGCCCATTGCAATATGTTCGGATTGGCCATGCAACAGCACTTCAATGTCGGCATATTGCCAATGAAAGCCGTCTTGAGCGTAGCCAATGTCCTTAATGGCCATACGCGCTGTATGCGCAATCAAGTCTTCAGTGACAGTGTCGGTGCCGCGGAACTCGCCCGCGATAACCACCCGATTGGTGGTGGCCAAGGTCTCGGCCGCGCAGCGCAAGGCCCAAGGGTCTAGCCCTTCGGCGATGGTGTGACGGAAATACAGGTCAACAACTTCGTCTGAAATCCGGTCGCAGACTTTGTCTGGATGGCCTTCAGAAACGCTTTCAGATGTAAAAAGATATGACGCTCGGGCCAATGGTCTACTCCAGGATGCGATTTCGGGGATATAAATACATGTTTATATCTTGAAATCAACTAAACCAACGAAAGAATTGGCCTAAACGCTGCGACCATGGCAAAGTGCTTCCCATGACCCGAAATGAAGACCTGACGAACACGATCGAGATTCTGACCAGACTGGTTGCTTTTGACACCACGTCCCGGAATTCAAATCTGCAGCTAATTGAATGGGTTGAAGCCCATGTCGCACCCTTGAAGCCGCATCTGCGCCGGGTTCCTAATGCCGATGGCACCAAGACGAATCTGATCATCAGCTTTGGCCCGCTCGAAGCGCCGGGCGGGGTTGTTTTGTCAGGACATACCGATGTTGTCCCCGTCGACGGGCAGGATTGGAGCACCGATCCGTGGGTTCTGACCGAACGCGATGGCCGTTTGTATGGTCGAGGGACTTGCGACATGAAGGGATTTGCCGCCTGTGCGCTCGCATTTGCGCCGGCTATGGCCAAGGCAAGCCTAACCGCGCCCATTCATATTGCCCTGTCTTATGATGAGGAAATTGGCTGCCTAGGTGCACCCTCCTTGGTTGAGGTGCTCAATCAGCATTATGCCAAGCCCGAGGCCGTTATCATTGGCGAGCCGAGCGATATGGGCGTGGTCTCTGGTCAAAAGGGCCTGTCGACCTTTCTGATCGAAATAACCGGACGCGCAGCCCACTCCAGCCAAGTGCAGCAAGGGGTCTCGGCCATTATGGAGGCGGTGCCGCTTTTGGCAAATCTCCGCGCATTGGCTGAGAAAGTCCGGGCCAACGCGCCGAAAAATAGCCCGTTTGAGCCGCCGGGCACCACCCTCACCATCGGTCTGATTGACGGCGGAACGGCTTCCAACATCCTCGCCCAGTCATGCAACATAACATGGGACATGCGCTTTGAAGTGGGCGATGATCCTCAGGTCCATGAAGCCCGGGTGTCAGCGTGGGTGGATGAAGTCGACGCGTCCATCAAGGCGCGAGCCCCCGAAGGTGGAGCACGCATGGTGCGCAGATCCCTCTCTCCGGCTATGGCACCAGAGACACAAGGCGCTGCAGAAGCTTTGGCGCGGGCCTTGACCGGCGACAACACAACCCGCGCCGTGGCTTATGCGACCGAAGGCGGCATTTTCCAAGGCGGTGGCCTATCGACCGTCATCTGTGGTCCAGGCTCCATCCTACAAGCCCACCAACCCGATGAATTCATCGAAATCTCTCAGCTGGCAGCCAGTTGTGTGTTCATGGGCCGACTGGTGAAGCGGCTGTCTGCCTAGCAGTCAGCCTAAATGCCGGGAGAGCCGGCAAATGTGCGATAGAGGCCAATCGCCGCATCACTCAATTGGGCCTGATTGGCAAGGCGTGCCTGTCGCGCACTAGCGAGCGCACTTTCGGCCTCTAAACGGTCCTTGAACGAAGCAAGCCCGACGTTGAAGCTTGCTTGTGTCGCATCAAAGCGCACTTGAGCGGCGCGCTCTCCATCGACACCAGCTTTCGCGCGGGCTTGCGCTTGTCCATAGGCGGACAAGGCATTTTGCCCTTCCGCTATCGCGTTCAACGTGGTGGAACGATAGGACAATAAAGCTTGCTCGAAGCGTGCGTCGGCAGTTTTGAGGCTGGCGCGTCTTTGCCCGAAGTCAAACAAGGGGATCGAAATCGCTGGGCTCGTGTTGCCACGCTGAATGGTTTGCGCCAGTGGGTTACCGGCTAATGACGAAAGACTGGTGATTGTCCCCACAATGGACAGGCTTGGATAGAGATCGGCACGTGCAATCCCCACGCCAGCAGCTTGCAGCACGGCATCTTGCTCCGCGCGGGCCACATCCAGTCTGCGGCGCACGAAATTGGCCGGGACAGCATCCACGATGGGAGATTCCGAGCGGAAGGCAAAATTCTGTACCGGAGCCAATGTCTGATCAAGAGAGCCTGGAACCACACCGCGCAGGATCGCGATCCGATCCAGCGAACCACGAACGCGTAACTCAGCATCAGGTACGCGTTGGCGAATCTGGGCTGCTTGGCCTTGGGAAAGACCCTTATCTGCCAAGGAAATTAGCCCTGCAGATTCACGGGCTTCCGCAATTGCGGCCAAGGAGTCAGCGCGGGCTAAATCTTCTTGTAAGTAGGCCAAGCTTTGTTGGGCGTTGCGCAAATCAATATAAGCCGCTGCCAGATCCGCAATAATCGCAATCTTAGCCGCTTCAAGCGAGGCCCTTGCCCCAGCTTCATTTGCCTTTGCGCCAGAAACAGCAGACCCAAAGCGCCCAAACAAGGGCACCTCCCATGTTGCGCGAAGAGCCGCTGTTGCGGTCGTTTGCTGATCCACAGCTGCACCGGTTGCTGAGGTCAGCTTGGTATCACCTATCGCATAATCGGTGTCGGCTACACCAGAAGCTGTCAGGCGTGGGGCAAAGCCTGCGATGGTGGCGCGTCCATTATTGCGTGCTTCAATTAAGCGTTGGTTGGCCAATTGGACCGAAATGCCTTCACTAAGCGCCTCGCGCACAAGCTTGTCCAAAACCGGGTCTGCAAACTGTGACCACCAAGCCGCGCTTTCGCCTGCAGGGGCAGGGGGCATATCGCGAAATGCATCCGGTAAAGCGGTGACCGGATTCTTTACCTTGGGCGCGCCCATGCCTGGAAACCCGACTGACCCGCCAGTTGCGCAACCACCCAAAAAAATCAGGACTGACAAACCGCCACTTAGGCCAAATCTGCGAAGATTCTTCTTGTTGGATGACATCTGAACTCCAAGTGCCGACGTAGACATGCTGTCTCCACATAATGATGTTTTTTCGCTCGACCGCTTGACCTCGGGAGCAAGGCCGCATAATGCGAACGAGCGTTCGCTATCGGAA
>Ga0247831_1002156_pt1 | contig 33316 bp, 23 predicted proteins | sample LaCruzMarch2015__9_FD_192406 | JGI IMG/M metagenome (GOLD analysis project Ga0247831, IMG submission 192406) | Freshwater microbial communities from meromictic Lake La Cruz, Castile-La Mancha, Spain - LaCruzMarch2015_1m | ecosystem: Environmental > Aquatic > Freshwater > Lake | place: Spain...
CCTGTGCGACATTATGAAGCAGTACGACGTCACCTGGAGCCTCGGTGACGGGCTACGCCCAGGATCGATCGCAGATGCAAGCGACCAAGCTCAGTTTGCCGAGTTGGATGTGCTCGGTCGATTATGCAAACAAGGCTGGGCCAAGGGAACTCAAGTGATGGTCGAAGGACCAGGGCACATCCCTATGGATCAAATTGACATGAATATCAAAAAGCAAATCGAAGTTTGCCATGGTGCACCGTTTTATGTGCTTGGCCCTTTGGTGACGGATGTTGCACCTGGATACGACCATATCACCAGCGCGATTGGCGCTGCATTGGCTGGCTGGAGCGGAGCGGCGATGCTTTGCTATGTGACACCGAAAGAGCATCTGGGTTTACCGAACCGCGAAGATGTGAAGCAAGGAGTGATTGCTTACAAGATTGCGGCTCATGCGGCTGACGTAGCTCGCAAACGACCAGGTGCACAAGATCGCGATAATGCGTTGTCGAAAGCACGGTTTGCATTCGACTGGAACGAACAGTTTCGTTTATCGCTTGATCCCGCTACGGCCCAGGCGTACCACGACGAAACGCTTCCACAGGACACCTTCAAGAGCGCTCACTTCTGTAGCATGTGCGGGCCCAAGTACTGCTCGATGCGAATCACTGAAGATATTCGAAAGATGGCTGCGGAATCCGGTATCCCGACAGAAACCGAACCCGTCTTGGTCGGAATCAAAGGTTAAGTCAACGTGTCAAACGCTCCAACCGGAAAACCTGCCAAAAGCATCGGCGACTTACTTCGGGAGTTTCGAGAGCATCGTGATCAGATGCGGCTTGAACTGAGTAAGTCCATTGTTGGCCAAGACGAAGTCATCGAACAATTGTTCGCTGCGATTTTCACGCGGGGGCATTGCTTGTTGGAGGGGGTGCCTGGACTGGCGAAGACGTTGATGGTTTCTTCGCTCGCCAAAATTCTCGATGTCCATTTCAAACGCATCCAGTTCACTCCGGACCTGATGCCCTCGGACATCACGGGAACCAACGTTTTGGAAGAAGACGAAAACGGTAAACGCGAATTTCGATTCGTCGAAGGACCGATTTTTACCAACATTCTTTTGGCCGACGAAATCAACCGAACCCCACCGAAAACTCAAGCGGCACTTCTCCAGGCCATGCAAGAGCGTGAGATCACGGTCGGTAGAAACACCTATCAATTGCCAGAACCTTTCTTCGCAATTGCAACTCAGAATCCGATCGAGCAAGAAGGAACGTATCCGCTGCCAGAAGCTCAGTTGGATCGGTTCATGTTCAACATCAAGGTGGGGTATCCCAGCTCCGAGGAAGAGGAGAAGATTCTGTTGTCAACGGCTCGAAGCGAAAAGCCCGAAATCAACAAAGTTCTATCCGCACGCGCTATCCTGAATATTCAGAAGTTAGTGATGAGTGTTGCGGTCAGTCCGTTCATCGTAAAATATGTTGTAGCCCTGGTTCGTGCGACTCGACCAGGCGAGCCCGACTCGCCCGAAGTAGTAAAAGAGCTCTTGGACTTTGGCGCTGGGCCTCGGGCTGGGCAATTCTTGATTTCGGCCGGGAAGGCCATTGCAGCCATGGACGGTCGCTTCAGCGTGGCCATCGAAGACATTCGCAAAATTGCCGTCCCAGTGCTTCGGCACCGTCTTAGCACCAACTTCCAGGCGCAGGCCGAAGGGATGACGACCGATAAGATTGTGCTTCGATTGTTAAAAGAAATTAAAGAACCTTCTGTTCCTAAGTATGGCGGGATCGATGCTCCGCCAGTCCATTAGCCGATTGACGATTTTAGGAAGATACCTTACGTTTCGTCGTTCGAAGAACTACCGTTTTACTCTCATTCACGCAAGGAAAATCAACATGGCACGCGCTGGAGCAATTACTTTCAAGGGAAACCCGATGACTCTTTTGGGGGCCGAATTGAATGTTGGAAGTGCAGCCCCCGATTTCAAGATCCACTTCTTTGAAGGTGGACTAAAAACGATCACTTTGGCTGACCTCAAAGGCAAGCCAACTTTCATCAGTGTCGTACCATCGCTGGACACCGGAACCTGCCAAATCCAAACCAAGAAGTTTAATGTGGAGCTTGCTGGGATGGGCGATAAGGTGAACGCATTGACAGTGAGTCGCGACTTGCCTTTCGCCATGAACCGATTTTGCGGAGCGGAAGACATCAAGTCGATGAAAGTGGGTAGCGATTACCAAGATGGTAACTTTGGCCTGAATTTTGGATTGATGATTGACGAGCTGAAGCTGCTGGCTCGGGCTGTCTACGTCTTGGACGCAAACGGGCAAGTGGTTTACAAGGAGATCGTATCGGAAGTGGCTCAAGAGCCAGACTACGCTCCTGCGATGGCAGCCTTGAAGACCTTGCTGTAAGAATCGGTGAAGGGGCCGCTTGATTTACAGAAGCGACATTTCGCGTTGAACGAAATCGAAAGTCATGGTTACTTTCGATTCGTTCAATGGGTGGAATCTATAGACTCCACAAACAAGTCGCTGCAATCGCGGGTGCGCGACGGTAAAATTCCGTTGCCAGCGTTATTGGTCGCGGACCAACAGACGGCGGGTGTTGGTCGCGGGTCGAATTCTTGGTGGTCGCCGTCCGGTTGTCTGATGTTTTCGATGGCCATCCCAATGTCTCCAGCTTCTGAACTGGAAGACAATCACAGCGACCGACCGAAATCTCATTCGGGCGTTGCTGTTCGTTCGGCGACTCGCGGCTGGCAGTTGCCCCTACGAGTGGGATTTACGGTTGCCGAGTCGATTGAAGCGATTGTTGGAAAGAGAGTCATGGTAAAGTGGCCGAACGATGTCTATTTGGAAGGGCGTAAGATATCGGGGGTGCTGATCGAGGTGGTATCAGCTCAGGATTCTCAATCGAAACAAGCAGTTGCGATCATAGGGATAGGGATTAATTGCCAAGTTGATTTTTCCGGAGCCCCGTCCGAACTTGCGTCATCAGCCACCAGCGTCCACCAGTGGGCCAGTCATGGCATGATAGAGCTGACCTCACCCGAGAGTGTATTGTCCGAGTTCGTGAACTGTTGGCTTGAACAAGAATTACGGGATACGACTCATCCAAGTTGGTTAACGGAATTGTGGTCGGCAAGAAGTTTCCTGGATGGCAAGTGGGTAGAAGTCCAGCAAGCGACCACCAAGGTGCAAGGCGTCTGTCGCGGAATTAGCCAACAAGGAGGACTTCTTTTGGAAGATTCAAAGCGGCATACGGTGGAAATCCTGGCGGGCAGCGTAATCAGCTATCAAGATCTCTAGCACGTTACTGAGGTGCGGGCGCCATCCGCTAGCTCGCTAGCTGCCGTTGTTTAGGGTACTAGAGAGCTTTTCTAGCAACTCAAAAATTGCGACGCGAAGGTGGGGCCTTGTGCCCCACCTTCGCTACAGGTTTGGTGCGCTACCACGCATGCCCCTTCAAGACCTCGTTCGTGGGCCTTCGGCCCACGAACGAGGTCTTGGTCTGGTCGATTAGTCGATTAGCACACCAAACCTATTGCGACGTGTCGGGGCAAGCCCGACCGTCGCCGGTCAGCATTCCAATCAAATGGGAAAGCCGATTCCAGATGGTGTAAGGTCTTGGTCGTAAGTTCGAGTGGATTCGCGGTAGCACGGAAGGATCTCTCGAAGCTCCTCATCGGTATGCTCGCTGGAATCCCAATCTTCATTGATCATGCACTCCCCGTCTATTCTTCCAGATCGACAACCTAATTCTTCCGGACAAGATTTTACCAAGATGTAATCGGATATGCATCGGTAAGACGTCGATGGTAGGAAGTAACAAATCGCTTTGCACGCAGTTAAGGCATGGCGTGTTAGCCAGGACTTGATTTGTTCGATGGGGCAATTCGCTTCGAGCGGGGCTGCCGTAACTGCGCTAGCGCTTGTTGCGGCCTACTTCTTTTTGATACGGTTTCCTATGCCAAGGAAATAATAGATCGCTCCAATCAAAGCTACACCCAGCAACAGCCCCCGGAACACGCTCGCCATGATCAGTCCGGAATAGTCCGCTGGCAAATTAGGCCATTCCTGAAACAAGCTTTGAATTGCCATTTCTTGAACTCCCACCCCTCCTGGTGTTATCGGCAACGTTGCTGCCGCCATTGCTGGTGGAATCGTCATGAAATGTTGGCCAACCGTTGGGCAATCCGAGTACAGCGAATTCGAAACTAAGACACAACCCAAAGTTAAAGATACATGCACCAGGATACTTGAAACAAGCAGCTGAATCATCAAGGTCGGTCGTCCTTGAAAAATCATGCAAGACCGAGCGATGCGATAAAGGACTTTTCCCAGCAATGGGATTTTGGCCAACCAATTTAGAGGAAAGCGATGACCAAAAATCACAATCGCCCCCAAGCCACCCACCCCAATGGCACTTAGCAATAATGCTCCGGCCCATATCCATATCATGCGTGCAGACAACGTCGATGCAAAGGACAGGCTGATTCCCGCAACAAGCACCAATCCCAGTAAACCCACGGCTCGATCTACCAATACCGACGCGACAATCTCAGCCCTTTTGGATTCCGCTTTCCTAGCTGCTTCGATTGCTTTGAAAACGTCGCCCCCGACGGAACCAACACTGATCGAGTTCAGGAGCGTTCCTAGGAACCCCAGCTGGACTGCTTTGGCCAGACCGAACGGTACCCCTAATGCATTGACCAAAACATGCCATCGCCAGTAGCTGGTCAAGTGCGCCAGAAGAACAATCAAGAAGGCGCCGACCAGTAGCCACCAGTTTTTTTCTTGGGAAACCAACGCATCCCAGTCTTTCGCGGGGAAGGTCACAATGAGCCAGCGCAAGATCAAAACCAAAATCACAAGCTTTGCGATTGCGATGAGTCGGGCGGTTAGTTTGTTTTGGGGCGTCATGGCATTCACAAAGAAAAACCTCGGTGATCGAACATATCGAACCACCGAGGCAAAGATGTTTTTGTCGCTGAATCCGCTGCAGAAGCTTAGGAGTCATCCGAAGGAGACCGCAAACTAGGCATGAACCGCAGCAGCTAGCTTGGCAGCGTTGGAGGTGTCTTCCCATGTGAAGTCCGCATCATTTCGACCGAAGTGTCCGCCAGCAGCAGTCTTTCGATAGATTGGGCGTCGTAGCTTCAGGTACTCGATGATGCCGCGAGGAGTCAGGTCGTAGAACTTCTGTACAGCTTCGCAAATCTTTTCATCGCTCACCTTTCCAGAGCCCTGCGTGTCAACGCGAACGCTCACTGGCTTGCTGACGCCGATGGCGTAAGCAAGTTGGATCTCGCACCGGTCAGCCAGTCCAGCAGCCACAATATTCTTGGCAACGTGGCGAGCCATGTAGGCAGCGCTTCTATCCACTTTGGTTGGATCCTTGCCGCTGAATGCACCACCACCATGCCGTCCCCAGCCGCCGTAGGTGTCAACAATGATCTTCCGACCAGTCAAACCGCTGTCGCCATGCGGGCCACCCACCACGAAGTTACCGGTTGGATTGATGTGGTAGGTAATATCATCCTTGATCATCGCCGGTGGCAAGCAAGGCTTGATGATCTTCTCGATCACAAACTCGCGAATTTCCTTTTGCGTTACCGAAGGAGCATGCTGAGTCGACACGACGACGTTGTTGATTCCGATCGGGGTAAATCCATCGTAAGCGACTGAAACTTGACTCTTGGAATCCGGTCGCAACCAATCGACTTCCTTATTGAATCGAGCCTCGGTGAGACGATTGGTAATGCGGTGCGCCAAAGCGATCGGCAACGGCATCAGTTCTGCCGTGTCATTGCAAGCGTAACCGAACATCAAACCCTGGTCACCAGCGCCGGTGTCCTTGCTGTCGGTCGAGCTATCCACACCCATCGCGATATCGGGGCTTTGGCGATCCAAAGCGACCATGACATTGCAAGTGCGACCCGAGATGCCAGCTTCGTCATCGTCGTATCCGACGTCGAGAATGGCCTGACGGACAATGTCCGAGTAATTAACAATCGCCTTGGTAGTGATTTCGCCCACGATCATGGCTAGGCCCGTCGTTACGACGGTTTCACATGCCACGCGACTCATGGGGTCTTGCGCCAACAGTGCATCTAGCACGCTGTCGGAGATCTGATCAGCCAGTTTATCTGGGTGACCCATGGATACTGATTCACTAGTAAATAGATATTTGCCCGAAGCCACCGAACGAACCTCCCTCGAAGGGATATCGAGAATAGAGTAAACACACAAACAAACGTTCAACAACCCGTATAGTGTAACGATGCTTCTAGAATGTAAAAGGCGGAACGATCAGCAAATCATCCCTCAAAGTCCGCAAATCAGGCAAAACTTTGCGAATCCATAGATTTCATCAAGAGATTTCGTAAAGATTCCAGGCCACGATGAATTGCTTGGTGTATTTTTCCGCAGGCCGATTGAAAAGCTTACCTGCTTTTGTAGACACTCCTGGGGATTCGGCTCGCTGAAAGTGCCTTCAGTTCATTGGTACGAATCACCACAAGGTTTTTGATTGATGTCTTCTTCAACCCCATCGACCTCTGAACCTCATTTTGCATGTTCGGATGCATGGCGACAATGGTGGAAAGCACCTGCTTTAAGATCCATGGTGCTGGATTCGGTCGAACGCGTCGCAATCCTGTTTCTTTTCGGTAGCTTCCTACAAGCACTGATCGGATCGATGGCAGAATCATTTCGAACCGGTCAATCCGTCGTTATTGGCGACCTGATGCTCTTGGTCACCGAGACCATGATGGTGGTGCTAGTCCTTTTTCGGAGAGGGGCAAAGAATTTATCGCTGCGTCCAACCGATTGGGCCTTGGCATTTTCTGCAACATGCCTTTCACTTTTAGCGCGTCCATGCCCAGGTAGCCCTCATGTGTGGGACGGGATTGCTGTTGCGTTAACGATTGCTGGTCTTTCGACTCAGCTTTATTCCAAGCTGACGCTTGGGCGTCGTTTCGGACTGGTAGCTGCGAATCGAGGGATATGCAGCAGTGGACCATATCGACTTGTGCGACATCCCATCTACATGGGTTATGTCATGTTGCACTTGGGCTTCTTTTTGCTTAATCCAAGCGTCTGGAATTTCAGTGTCTTTGCATTATTATATGCGATCAAGATTCCGCGAATTTTGGCAGAAGAGCGTCTGCTGAGCCAGGATCAAGATTATCGAAACTATATGATGAAAGTCCGTTCACGGTTGATCCCGGGCGTGTTCTAGGCTGTCATCAGTTGGCGAAGATGATAATGATGCTTACCTAGCTTCCCGCCGTAATTTCCGCCGGTGATTTTGAGAACACCGCAGGAGGGTCCAACTTCGCAGGCCGCTTGGATCCCGATCCGCATCGCTTGCCCAACAATTTCTGGGGTGAGGCCATCGATCACCAGCTCCAGAGCCGCGCTGGTTTGGTCGAGAACATAGGACTTCGTTTGCTCCCGCAAGGTGGGGCAAAAGGCATCGTTGGTGGAAGCCCCAAGCATCTTGTACTTGGACCCGACCTTGGAACCACTGCGGGCCACACCGCCGGGGAAGGGCGTAATGCACCCGAGCAGTTTCTTGATCGCAAAGACTGCCGAATCGCATGCGTGCAATGCGCCGTGGATCGTTTTTGCTAGAACTAAAAAATTGCCGCCGCCCACGGCCGATTGTCGGCAAACGGTATCCTGGCAAACAAATTCACCGTCCATTACCGGAATTCGCCAATAACGTTCTTTCCCAATGCGTTTCGATATCTGATGTCCGTCGCCAAAGTAACGCAATCTTGATCCCATGGCGATTCGCTTTTCGCTTTGCAAGCCCGCGAAAACGGAAGTACTGGGGCAGGTGAGCACGCATTGCCCTACGCGTCGAACCAGTTGCTTTTCCAGTTCCGAGCCTGATACGCTGAACATCAAAATGGCAACTCCCGGCCGACCATCAGGCGTTTCATCGCCATCTAGAAATCGTTCGATTCCGGCTTCGACACCGCACCCGATGACACTGGTTGCAAAGCCTGTCATGGCTTCCGCAGCGCGACGAGCCCACGCGGGCTCCGCCGCCGTGATGATGATTCGGGTTGCGGTCATATCAAAGGCTTCCGCAAACGTATCTTCGATTTCAATTCCATTGATTTGCATTTTGATGACCTAGGACCAATCCAATCCTTCGTACAAAGAATTAAGATTTTCACAGCCCGCTTCGGTAACAACCACCATGTCTTCCAACCGAATCCCGCCGATAGCCTTACAGTACAGTCCTGGTTCAACGGTTACCACGTCACCGACAAGTAGCTCGGGGCCACCCAACGCAAGAAGAGGCGGTTCGTGAACTTCTAAGCCCAAGCCATGTCCCGTACCGTGAACCATCGAGGTGAACGAGTCGGAGCTCCCTTCAGGGGGAAAGCCCATCTTGAAGCCGGACGATTCGATCGATTTCGAAGTCGTTTCATGAACAAACTGGCCGGTAATGCCAGCTCGAATCACAGCGATAGCATCGGCCTTGGCCTTCGCAACTGCCGCGTGCATGTCAGTGATCTCTTGGGAGATTTTTCCATGAACAACAGTGCGAGTGCAATCACCGTTATAAAGGGATTTTTTATCCCGAGGAAAGATGTCCACAATGATGGTTTCTTCGGTTCTGAGCGGACCATGGCCGTGCTCATGACAATCCGATCCTTGAGGCCCGCACGCAACGATCGACCCGGGGCTTGAAAAACCTCGCTCCAGCAGCCATACATCGATCATCGATTGCAAGCGCTCGCTGCTCAGCGGAACGCTTTCGGAAATCAGAACTCCATTTGCTCCAGCCGTGGCTGAACCGATGGTGCGGCATGCAAGCGCCATGACTTCCTCGGTAATCTTCTGAGCGAAGCGAATCGCCTCGATCTCTTGAGCATCCTTCTGACGTCTTTCGATCAGTCCCCATTCGGTCTCGCAGACCACCTGAATGCCAGCTCGGCTAAGCATTTCGGCAAATATCAAAGGCAGCGAGCGATCGGCAACAACCGTTTTGCAATCCAACCGGCGAATAAGCTCAGCTGCACTTTGAGCAGTGGCGGTTTCGCGATCGCCAGACAGCCCACCCGGCGGCATGAACTCCGTAGGTGAAGCCACGCGAGTCGCATTCGCGGACCGACGGGCACGGTCCATTTCGATATCTCGAAGAATGAGCGTTGATTCGATGTTCGTTCCTTGATCCACCTCAATCCATGCGACAGGGTCGCCGACCAAGAAACGAATCTTCCGATACAAACCTGCATTCAAAGCAGGAATACCTGCCATCATTCTGACGGTCTTCATGACTCGGGTTGTCCGTTAACAGGCCTTGATTTGTTCGATAATAATGAGAAGGTGCTGAGCTCGTTGAATGGAACCAGCAGCTTTCACAAAGGCCACACCTGCATCCAATTCTCGCCAGTTAATGGTAGGCCCGGTGCTGGTCAGAGCTGTGCTGTTGGCAGCGGCAGGAGCAGCTTTGGGCTTCGGTGCGGACGCCTTCGACGATGCTTTTCCTTCGGCTCGTTTCATCTGGCTCTTGACGTTAGCAACATCGGCCGCCGTTACTCCGAACCCCCCTAAGGCATCCACAATATCCTTGTTTCGAGCTTCTGGATGCTTATCCATGTGCTCTCGGATTCGTTTTGCTTTGCTCAATTCTTTCGTCATGCTGCCCCCTCTAGTGTTCTTTTGGATTATAGCTTCTTGTTTTCGATTCTCTGCATCCCGAACCAAGTCCTCGGGAACTCGATCCATCAATTCATCAAGCGTCACAACGCGTTCCATATCAACCATGAATGTTATTCCTCTATGCTGAACATGTTCTTTCTTACCTCATGTTGACCAATTCACGCGTGCGGTGCACGTGGTCACAGATCAATACCATGTTACCTTGTTATCATGCTGCCTTACTTGAAGTCGCCTTGTCGTAAGTTCGGGACACGCTCTTGTTCGATTTGTATTACTTGTGCTCGAGCTATACAAATAACCAAGTGGCCTCGTGAACCTTAACAGTTGAGCCAACCGAAAGCAGTTTCGAAACAATTCCAAAACCTCCAGCCGCAAAGACTTACGTCGCGATGAAGTCTAGGTCATGCTGATATTGGTTAACACATGCTGAATCTTAGGTGAGATGCTTACGAGGTCAATCGTTAAATATTTCTCTCTCTATCGGCCTTACACTTCAGAGGTGTTTCTCAAAATGGCGTGCGTCCCGGCTGATGTCGCAAATGCGTGTGACACTTTATGGTGCGTATAAAATCACACCTTGAGGAGACCTTAAGGAAGGAGCTACCCGATTTTGCTTCCCAAAATCGTAACGCCTTGGCGGGATAAGCGGAGATGGGATGCGCCAGCCCTGTCGAGGCTCAATACCTTGCAAAGTGGGGGCGGGCAAACTGCACCCTTACCCCATCACAAAATCTTAAAAATTGGTATACTCTAGCGGCCTGACTCGAGGCGGAAATTTGAAGAAATTTCCAATCGCCTAATTTGGACGGATTTCACACCAATTGGACCTTGTATGAGTGCTTCTGACGACTTGCAGATCGAACCGACTTCCGGGAATGAAAATCTTGAAGAGAAAGCCCAAGGTGGGTACGACGGTGAAGATCTCAAGCACCTAAGTGACTTGGAGCATGTTCGCGAACGACCTGGTATGTACATCGGTGACACCACGCTTAAGGGGCTTCACCATTTGGTCTACGAAGTGGTCGACAATTCGATCGACGAGGCGATGGCTGGGTATGCAAAGTACGTGTCTGTCGCCATCAACACGGACGGTTCGGTCACCGTAGAGGATGACGGTCGCGGAATTCCGGTCGACCGCCACGCCCAACTTTCCGAATTAATGCAGAAGGAAATGAGCACCTTGGAAGGGGTCATGACGGTCCTCAAGTTCGGTGGCAAATTTGAAAAGAAAGCATACCAGACTTCGGGCGGACTTCACGGCGTTGGGGTTACGGTGGTGAACTTCCTGTCGCAATGGTGCGATGTTGAGGTCAGTCGCGACGGAAAGGCGTGGACTCAGTCTTACGAGCGCGGAGTGGCAACGGGGCCCATTCGCGAAGCTGGTGCGACTACCAAACGCGGGACCAAAACTACCTTCAAGCCCGATGGACAGATCTTCCCAAATACCAAATTCACCTACGATATCTTGGTAAAACGGCTTCAGGAACTGGCCTTCTTGAACAGCGGCGTTCGTATTAAGGCGCGCGATGAACGCACGAATCAGAACGATGACTTTTATTATGAGCGCGGAATTGTCGAGTTTGTAGAACATTTGAACCGCGCTAGCGAACTGGTTCACAAGGATGTAATTCTGATCGAAGGCAAGAAGGACGATTTGGGATATTCGATCGCGTTGCAGTACTCCGAGGAATACACGGAAAATCTTCATTCCTACGTTAACAACATTCACACTATCGAAGGAGGAACGCACGTCTCTGGTTTCCGTTCCGCGTTGACTCGTACCTTGAATGCGTACGGCAAGAAAGAGAACCTGTTTAAAGATCTAACGCCACTTGGGGAAGATTTTCGGGAAGGTCTAACCTGCATTATCTCCGTCCGAGTCGGTCACCCTCAATTTGAAGGGCAAACCAAAACGAAACTCGGCAATAGTGAAGTGGAAGGGCTTATCAACTCGGCTGTCGGAGACGGGCTTGCTAAGTATCTGGAAGAGAATCCCAAGAACGCAAGGTTGTTGATCAAGAAAGGGCTTTTGGCTGCAGAAGCTCGTGAAGCCGCAAAGAAAGTCAAGGATGCGCTTCGAAAGCGTAAAGATGTCCTGGGTGGGGGCGGCTTGCCAGGCAAGCTCCGCGACTGCATTAGCAACAAAATGGAAGAATGCGAACTGTACCTCGTCGAAGGTGACTCCGCAGGCGGAAGTGCGGAGGGAGGGCGTTTTCGCGATACGCAGGCCATTCTGCCTCTGCGAGGTAAGATTATCAATGCATACAAGAGTCGCGAAGACAAAGTCTTGGCGAACGAAGAAGTCATGAGCATGATCCAGGCGATCGGCAGCGGGATTGGAATCGACCAGGATATTGCCAAACGTCGGTACAATAGAATCATCATCATGACCGACGCTGACATCGACGGCTCTCACATTCGCACTCTGCTACTCTGTTTCTTCTACCGACAAATGTACCAGTTGGTAGCCGGTGGGCATGTGTATTTGGCTCAGCCACCCTTGTTCCGAGTTGTCCGCGGCAAAAAAGAACGATACTACGTTCAGACCGAAGAGGAAATGAAGTTCCAATTGCTGGAACGGGGGCTCAACGACAGTCACTTCGTAGATGAAAATGGCCGGAAGTTTGAAGGGCAAGAAATGCGAAAGCTGTGCACGACTCTTTCGTCGATGGAAGATGCGATGTTGGCTTTAGAGCGACGCGGAATTTCCTTGCGTGGTCACGCTGAACGCATGGATGCGGAAACCGGACGTCTTCCCGTTTTTCATTTGGATATGGGCACGGAAGATCATTGGTTTGTGACTCGTGACAAACTGGATGAATTCATGGCCAACCGAAAAGTGGTTATCGAAGAAGCCAGTTCAAAGCTGGCTGCCGAATCGGCGGATGGTACGGTACCAGCGAAGGAATCTGATTCGAACGACAAAAAATCCAAAAATGAAACCGAAGCGATTGCTCCGTTGGCTCACATCGCGGAACTGTACGAAGTAAGGACCATCAATACAGGCTTGAAAGACCTTGCGGAATTCGGCTTTTCCATCGAGCAACTCATCCCCAAGGATCGAACGGGTGCTACGGATTCCCGTTTTTACTTGTATCGAGAGGAAAACGCGATTGGCCTCGAAGACCTACGGGGTCTGCTACCCGCGATTCGTGAATCAGGACGCCGCGGGCTGTCGGTAACTCGCTTTAAAGGCTTGGGTGAAATGAATGCAGAAGAACTGCGCGAAACCACTCTTGATCCTTCCAACAGAACGGTCGTTAAGGTTCAGTTGACCGATGCCGCCGCTGCGGATGAGATGTTTCGAGTTCTGATGGGAGACAAGGTTGAACCAAGACGTGCGTTTATCGAAAAGCACGCATTGGACGTGAAAAATCTTGACGTTTAGACCGAAAAACTGCCAGTAGCATCAGAAAGCGAATATGACATTGGAACGAACCAGCGCGATCACGCGCAAGACGGCAGAGACGAACATCAGCCTCCATCTTCGTCTAGATGGAAGCGGCCAAAATAAAATTCAAACGGGAGTTGGATTCCTGGATCATATGCTTGTCTTGCTGGCCAAGCATGCACTGATCGATTTGGAGATTACAGCGGTCGGCGATCTTCAGGTAGACGCCCATCATACGACGGAAGATGTTGGGATCTGCTTGGGCCAGGCAATACGAGAATGCCTTGGGGACAAGACCGGAATCCGACGTTATGGCCATATGATTCTTCCGATGGAAGAAACCTTGGTTACCAGCGCCATCGACTTTAGTGGTCGGCCGTATCTTGTTTTTAAAGCAGAAATGCCGGCCGCCAAGATCGGCGAGTTCGATAGCGAGCTGGTTGAGGATTTTTGGCAAGGTTTTGCTGCAAACGCAATGTGCAACTTGCATATCTTGCTCCATCACGGACGCAACACGCACCACATTGCAGAAGCTGTTTTTAAGGCAACTGCACGAGCCATCCGAGTGGCATGCGAAATCGATCCGCGACAAACCGGCGTCCCAAGCTCCAAAGGCGTACTGTAGATGCAACAAAAAGTGTTTGAACATCGCTTGCCGAATGGCATGGTGGTTCTCGGCGAACCGATGCCATGGTTGGAATCGGTGGCTTTTTCGATTTTGCTTCCCGCGGGCACTCATCATGAGCCTTCGAACCGTCTAGGACTTTCGGGAATGACACTGGAAATGTGTCAGCGAGGGTCTGGACCATGGTCTAGCCGCGATGTTGTGGAACAATTGGACTTTCTTGGTGTGGAACGCTCCAGTTCCGTAACAACCTTCCACACATCGCTCAGTATGGCTGCTATGGCGAGTGTGCTGGAACCGACGCTGGAAATTGCTGCAACGATCATCCGCGAACCCCACTTTCCTGACGACGAGCTCGAAGAGGCACGTCAATCCGCCTTGCTTGAACTGGCGTCGATCGAAGACGATCCGGCCCAAAAATGCTTTAAGGAATTGAAGCGATTGCGGTTTGGTGATGTTTACGGCCGATCGTCTCTTGGCAGTCAGGAGGGGCTCGAAGAAACCACGCTGGACGACTGCAAAAAGTTCCATGCAAACCACTACCATCCCGACGGAGCCATCATCAGCCTTGCAGGGAACTTTCAATGGGATTCGTTCCTGAAGCTCGTAGAAAGACTTTTTGGTGATTGGACTGGCAATCCAAAACAAGCTCATGCCAAAGTGGTTTCCATCCCAGGAAGCTCTCATCTGAAGCATGATAGCCAACAGACTCATATTGCAATCGCTTACGATGCGGTTTCCTACAATCATCCAGAGTATTACCAGAGCCGAGGGCTGGTTGGAATTCTCAGCGATGGCATGAGTTCGCGATTGTTCTCCGAGGTACGTGAAAAGCGTGGGCTGGTTTACTCCGTTTCTGCCTCCTCGCATTCTCTCGATGACTGCGGAAGTGTTTTGTGCTATGCCGGAACAACGGCTCCCCGAGCTCAAGAAACGCTGGATGTGACCGTGCAGACAATTCTGGAACTAGAAAAAGGGATTGAGCCGGACGAACTCAAGCGACTGAAGTCACGGGTCCGTACGTCTCTGGTGATGGAACAAGAAAGCAGTTCATCGCGAAGCTCGCAGATGGCTTATGATTGGGCCTATTTAGGACGAGTGCCGACACGAAAAGAACTTCTTAGCACGATTGATGCACTGACCTGCGAGAGCTTGATTGAGCACTACAGCAAGTTTCGGCCCAAGAGTTGGTCGCTAGTTACGATTGGTCCCGAGCCACTGGAGTTCGCAAATGCAGTTTCATAACCAAGTTCTCGACAATGGCCTCGAGATTATCGCGGAAGTCAACAAGGAAGCCTTCAGCCAATCCTTGGGCTATTTTGTGAAAACAGGTTCGCGTGATGAATCTCCTGAAATGGCAGGGGTTAGCCATTTTTTGGAACACATGATGTTCAAAGGCACACCCAATCGGTCTGCAGTGGATGTCAATCGCGAGCTCGATGACCTCGGCTCGCAATCCAACGCTTACACGAGCGAGGAGCAGACCGTCTATTACATGAGCGTTCTGCCAGAAAATCAAAACGCGGCTCTGGATCTGCTAACCGACATGATGCGCCCTGCACTGCGCGACGAGGATTTCCAGACGGAACGACAAGTGATCTTGGAAGAGATCGCTATGTACGACGACCAGCCACCCTATGGTGCGATGGAGCGGGCAATGGAAGTCTACTTTCGGGAACATCCACTTGCTCGCCGAGTGCTGGGGACTCGCGAAACCGTTGCGGCTCTCGATCCGGAATCCATGCGAGCCTACCATGAAGCACGTTATGCACCGAACAACTTGACTCTGGTTGCAACCGGCGCCGTCGACTTCGATGCGTTGGTCCAGTCCGTGGAAAAAATGACGAAACATTGGAAACCATCTTCGTCAGCTCGGTCGCTCCGCTCGCCTTCCATCGAATCGGAAGAGGTTGCGATGGTCCACCCGCCGGCAACTCAGCAATACACGCTTCAGTATTCGCCAGGTCCCGGATACTGTGATGAACGAAGGTACGTGACGCGGATCTTAGCATCCATTTTAGGCGACGATTCCGGAAGCCGTTTGTTTTGGGAACTGGTGGATACTGGTTTGGCGGAATCTGCCGCCGTGTTTACCCAAGAATTTGAAGAGTGTGGTTTGATCTGCACGTTTTTGGCGTGTGCCCCAGAACAGCAAGAAGAAAACTGGGAGGCGATTCGAAACACGCTTGCATCCGGTAAACAGAATCCCATCACCGAACGGGAGATGGAGCTCGCCAAGAACAAAATATGCGCCGGAATGATTCTCGGTTCGGAACGTCCCAGCAATCGATTGTTTTCCGTAGGAAACGCATGGACCTTTCGACGAAAGTACGAAACAATCCAAGCTGCGACAAAGCACTACCAAGCTGTCAGAAGCGAGGATGTTCAAGAAGAATTTGAAAAGCTCTCCGATCGCAAACAAGTCACCGTAAGCGTAGGGCCGGAGGCTTGATCCCTTCAAGAGAGATCAAACTTGGTCGCTCTCCCCCGTTCTTTCTTGTCGGTAGACCCTATGTATAGAAAGAGCCTGCCGAACGGGAATGTCAGCGAGTTGATTCCGCAACGGGTTGGTTCAGATAGACTCGAAACGCGGAGACGTTGGGTATCAACCATTCCCCAACAATCAAATCCTGTCGGCCGTCTCCGTTCACATCGGCGGTAGTGCACGATGCATAGGTGCATCGATCGCGTTCGATCGAATGACGCACAAAGTTCAAGTCCGGCGTCTGCTCCCACCAACAAATGGAATCAAACGTTCCTTCAGGTTCATCCTTCGCTTTCGGAAACATACCCACGGCAACTACGTCCAGATCGCCATCCCCATCAAGATCGGCTGTCGATGAAGCCAAGGCGCCTACCAAAAGACCTAACCACCGATGCTCCCACTTTCGCTCTCCAAGATTACGCACCCAACCGACCCCGTGATACGGTTTGGCTAACAAAGCGTCCATCGTGTCACCACAGGTGTACACAATGTCAAGCTTTCCATCCTGATCCAAATCAACAATTTGAAACGCGCTCAAGTTGTAAGATGGGTCGGCCAAACTAGCTACTATCTCCCGTTGGTACTTTCCTTGGCCTTGCCCATAATGCAGCTCTAACGTCTCAAATTCTTGGCCATAGCCCACCAAGAAATCTTGCTTCCCATCTCCGTCAAGATCAGCGATATCAATGCCGACCGGTCCATGTCGGGGATCCAAAATGATCGATTCCATCTGAGGCGATTCCGCACTGCCACCCATATTCTTAAGCAACCGAAGAGCCCCCGTTGTTCTCCAACCAAAATCGGCCGCCAAGACATCCATCCTGCCATCGTCGTCGTAGTCGAACGGTCTCGCTTCGACGACTCGTGAAAGCTTGTCCTGTAGAATCTTCGGAGGCAGGTATCCCTGAGCTGTTCCCAAAACCAGCGAGATGCGCCCCTTTTCATGGTCCCCCACTGGAAAGCTACCCATTTCCCCAATCAAGAAGTCATCGAAACCGTCTTGGTTCCAATCGCATTTGGTCGCGCGACATGTGTGGCTCCCCGTCGCAATCAATTTCGATTCCGGAGAAGCTTCCGAAGTGTTCTGCTCGGAGCCTAAGCTCCATTGACGTAGTTCACCGTCGCGCATGTTCGAAAAGAAGATCGATTTGGTGGCTTGATCCCATTGCACCTGCGCTGTCGATGGCGATTCCATTTTGGCTTGATATCGTTCGTCAAGCACGAATCGCAACGGGCTGGGCGGCTGTTCCATTTGGTCAGCTCGAGGTACATCCACATGATCAGGCGCTCCGGCCTGAAAATACTTAATCGTTTCGAGCCGATCTGGTTCCTCCATGTCGGTCCGCTGGGAGTCAACATAGAAGTTAAATCCTTGAATCACTTCCTCCGGCCATCGGGACTTGGGAAACGTGGTCGGATCGGGCATCTTGTGGCAGTCCCCGCAAAAACGCTCTATCTTTGCGGCTAGGACCTTGGACTGCTCCGTCTGATTCTCCCGAACTGGCGACATCCGGCTCTTTGTGGTCGCCAACGGGCCGACTGAAGAGCTCGAATCACAGCCAATAAGCCCAAGCATCACCGTGCAAACAAGAAGTAGACAAACCGATAATTGCTTCATACTGAATTAGTGAGACGTTTTGAGTGATCGTGCATTCCATCACCAGTATAGGACCGTTTGCTAAAAGACCAAGTGAGTCCCATTGTACCGTCCTGACAATGATTTTTGAAAACGTTCCCAAATCGCAAAACTACAGAAAAGGAAAATCAGCGCAGGAAAAGGTCTGAATTTACAAAGAGGCACGCCTTTTCTGGTTCTGGCCAGCAGGAACGGCCGTCTAGCCGAGCTGGCGAATCGCTTCGGGCAGAGCCTCGCATTCCAGTGAAAACACCCGTCGCTGTAGCGATTCGGCGGTGTCGTCCTTCAGGACGTCGCAAGTTTTCTGAAGAATGATAGGACCGTGGTCGTATTGGTTGTCAACAAAATGAACCGTGCAGCCGGACACTCGCACCCCAAAATCAATCGCAGCCTGATGGACCTTGAGGCCGTACATTCCCTTGCCGCAAAAGGCTGGGATCAGCGAAGGATGGATGTTGATCACTCGATTCTCAAAGTCGTCAGGGATCAGCACGTGCTGCAGGTATCCGCCCATGATCACGTACTGAACGCCCAACGCTCGAATTGGATCAAACACTCTGGCTGAATGTTCCTGGCCACTTTCCGATGACAGCTTGCGAACGACTGTTGTTGGGATCGAAGCCGCCGCTGCAATCTGCAACCCAGCTGCATCCGATCGCGAGCTGACAACGAGCCGAAAATCGACGTCGATCTGATTCTCTGCTTGCTTCTGGATCAGGTTGCGAAGCGTCGTACCGCCTCCGGAGATCAGGACCGCAATTGGTAACGGCCGGCTCATGGCAACTTGGGTTCCTTGCCAGCACCTTGGAGTTCCCTTTGAAGCTCTTCCAAGAACTGCTGGAACCCTCCTTCGTCGCTACCATCCGAGAACTTGACGGCTTGCAATTGCGCTTGCAATGCAGCTTGCTTTTTCCCGATCGCGTGATTCAAACGAGCTACTGTGTCAAACAAGTTCGCTTTGTCACCACCCTCCACCCCAGGAATGACCTTCTCAACCGCGGAAATCGAAATCTCTAAGATCTGCTTATCCTTTAACTTCTGCTCGGAGAATTTTTCGAATGCACTCCAAGCCACATCTTGTACGAACAGAGGCTCCGATTCACAACTTGCAAAGAGAGTCTTGTAGGATTCTAGCAATTCCGACTCGTCCGCCTTCGCTAAAATCTGGAGATCAATTTTGGACTTAAGCAATCCAAACTGAAGTCGCTTGTCAGTAATCCTCTCCAAAAATCCATCGACCGCTTTTGCAGCCTCCGCATACTTTTTGCTGCGTGCAAGTCCACCGATGGTTGCTTGAACTTCCGCAATCCATTTTTGTTCTGCGATGTACTCTTCACGATCCCACTTCCCTTCCAGGATCGCATCGAGAACAGGTTCCATTTCCATCGGATGCCCGATCCATTCAATCTTAGAGTCCTTGCCCACGAGAAACGCGCACGGAATCCCGTCCCGCTTGGCCGCAAGCATGTAGTCTTTATCGCATGACCCATCCGGATCGGTCGTTAGACAGTAGGTTTTGGTCACGTCAGCGACTGAAACCTCTTTCCCGTCGAGATCTTGGATCGAGTTATCTAGGAATGCCTTCACATCCTCCAGCGACTCGTTGCTGATGCTGACGATCTGAAGACCTTTGTCAGCATACTTTGTTTGTAACGCCGCCAAGTGCGGCATGCTCTGAACACAGGGGCCACACCAGGTAGCCCAGAATTCGACAACGTACACTTTGTCCTTCTGAAACGAAGTGACTTTGGAAAACTTCCCACTTCCGGTCTGGACCCAATGTTCGATATCGAGCGCAGGTGCCGGCGACCCAATCTCTAGAGTGTCTTCCGCGATGCCATGTGGCACTAAAATGGCGTCGAATACCAATGCCAAACCAAGGCTAACCGATTTCAAATAGTTTAGCCTACCAATCCGAACCAACGCCATAACCGTCTCCAAAATCCTGGAACTGCAAAGCCATGAACCTTGCAACAATCCACAAGGTTCTTTCAATTCTACTATAGCCAAACGCCTAGCCTGATTTAGCTATGAAGGCCAGTCAGTGGGCCTGCTCCGCAGTATTCGGGATTTCCGAAGGACTTGACCGGAATCCCCATCGCTTCACTGAAGTTCATCAAGAGTCGATTGTGAGGAACGTTTCCGCAGTGCATCGCCCGCCCCATTTCAAACCCAAGACCTTCGCCTACCAACACAAACGGAATATCATCCCGAGTATGCGAGTTGCCCTTCCCGAGTTCATTTGTCCAAACCAAGGTCGTGTTGTCCAGCAGCGACCCGTTTCCATCTGGCTCTGGAGTCTCAGCAAGTCGCTTGGTCAAGTAAGCGAGCTGTTCACAGTACCAAGTGTTGATCTTGATCAGTTTTTCATAGGCTGCTTCGTTCGAATCGGGTTCGTGCGAAAGTTCATGATGCCCTTCCTCGATGTCCAACCATCTCATTTTTGGCTCACCCACAGAATTGGTGATTTGAAAGGTCGCAACCCGAGCGAAATCTGCCACGAAGCTGCTAACCAGCATATCCATCTGCATCTTCGTAATTTGTGGAATGTTATTGTTCTGCTCTTCCACATTCGCAGGTAACTGCGGGACGGCGTGCCCCATGTCTTTTTGTTTGCTCGCGATAGCCAGCTCTGCCTGAAGCTCCTTCTCCAGTTCGCGAACCATGTCAACGTGATCCTGAAGCATGCGTCGATCTTCAACGCTAATCAGCTGTTCGACTTTCTTGAAGTCCGCTGTCAAATCATCCAGCACACTCGCCAACAGTTCGCGATTTTTGGTTTGGCCATAAAGCTTGTCAAACATCTGATAGGGATTATCGATCGGCGATACCGGTTGATTCGGTCCTGCATACGACATTCGAGTCCAAGTGTCAGCACGCTTAGGGACCATGACCCCAAATTCCAAGGAGCCGAATCGAGTCTGAGTGTTTGGATCGGCTTGCAGATGATTCTTAACATGTTGATCGATCGAAATACCCATCGACCAACCTGCGGGTGTATCCGAACCACCTTGCACATCCCCAGGAAACAATTCGATACCAGTCAACAAACAGCCAATGCCTCGCATGTGGCCGTCACCATCCCCTTGAATGCGATTGCAAACGCCATGCAGGGTCAGCATACGACTTTTGAAGTCCGACAATGGTTGTAGGATCCGTTTCAACTGAAAATCTTTGCCCGTCTGGTCAGGCCAAAAATGATCCGGAATGACACCATTTGGACTGAACAAGAAGACGAGGCGTTTTTTCTTGGGCGCCGACAAAGAGGCGGCCCAACCCAGGCTTGGAAGGCTAAACAGGAAATGCGCTGCTGCGGCACTGACGCCGGTCTTCATCAGAAAATCTCTTCTTGATGTTATTCGATCCATGTTAGCCTTCCTTTGGGGGGGTGGGTATTTCGGGGATGGTCGCTGCAACCATTGCGATCTCAACTAAGAGTTGCCTGATATTGTATCCACTTTGCACAAACTTCGCAGTGAGTTCGTCCAGGACAGTTGGACCGAAGGCCCCTGCAGGTTGCTTGACCATGTATTGGAATGCACGGTTGACGAAAGCGCGGTGGGAGTCATCCGAACCAGCCAAATAGCTGGCAAGGTCGCCAACCCCTTGAAATGGAACGGAAGTATCCGATCGGCTCAAATACCCTCCGGTCGATTCAATGGGTTTGTTCCGTTCGCTTTCTCGAAATCGACCAACCGCGTCATAATTCTCAAGCACAAATCCTAAAGCATTGATCTTAATGTGGCACGTTTGGCAATTTGCAGGGCTAGTTTGAAGTGCAACCCGTTCGCGAGTCGTTAAGTCTGGATGCAGGTCCGGACTCAATGGCGTGAAGGCGTCACTGGGTGGACGCAGCGTTCGCCCGAGCATATACCGTATCAAAAACACCCCTCGATGGATGGGGGAAGTGCTATCGAAATAGGCTAGCTGGCTCATCATGTAGGGATGTGTCAGCAAGCCATGATGCAAGCTTCCGTCGCTGGCCGTCTTAAAAAGATCCCCTTTGGCGGCCCCGTTGGGCGCCGATGCCTCTTTTGCCCATCCTTTGCCATAGTAGTTTGCGATCCGCTCGGAAGTGAAGGCCCAATCGGCGGTGAACAATTGTCGATAGTCGCTCGTCTCACTCCAGATAACATGGTCAAGAAATGCATCCAGCGAATTCCGTAAGTCAAAAGCTACCGCCGCATCAAAACCGGCAAAGGCGGTCGGGGACTTGGAAATCTCTTTCGCACTCGCAATGTTCAGCCACTCATGCATGAGCGAACGTACTTTGGCTCGCGTTCGCAGATCCTGGACCATCTTTTCCGCGACTCGCCGAACGTTCTCGGTATCAGCCAATGCGTTCTGATTGACTTTGTCCATCAGCCAGCGATCGCTTGGCAGTGAATCAAAAAGTGTCAACGTCAATCGATTAGCAACGCGCTGCGACTGGGACCGATCCGCATCTGCAAGCGGATACAAAAACCTGGGGGACTTCAAAGCCATCAACAGCACTCGTTTGATTGCTTCCGCATCATCGGGCTCTCGATCCAATTGGCTGTCAACATAAACACGAAGCAACTCGTCTGGTACATTTCCTCGAAACGCAACTTCAATCAGTTCTTTCAAAAATGCTTTTAGTTGTGCTCGATTCTCGTTCGGTTCATCTTTATGTTTTCTTAGGTACCGAGAATACAGTTCGCTTGATGCAATCTTCGCAAACTCGATCGATGCGGCGGTTGTGGATTCGTCCCATTCCCGGCTCACCGAGATTCCACGCTCGAAACCGTAACTTCGATCGTCTGGTGGAAGAGTGCTCTGCAGTGGAAACACGCCGTTTCCCATGCGAGGAATCAAAGAGCGAGTAGGAATGATTTCCTCAATACCATGCGGCGGCACCCAAGAGAGAGAAATGTTCGCTGGTGGAATTTCTGTTTTGCGTTTGCGTTGTACAAAATCAATTCGAAACGGATAGACTCGACCGGCCGTCAACATGATCGACTTGCGGAATTCTGTTTTGTCACCAGACTGAACGTGATTGTCGATGAAAACTCTTTCGCCGCGTCCGAAGTCCATTTTGAAAGAACAAGAGCTTCGGACCACGATTTCGTAACGTCCGGTGTGGTCCGCCAAAAGACTTCCTTCCCAAACGATGGAAAACGAATCTGGCGTGATGGATTCCCCGGGGCCTGCATGACCAAAGTCGAACTGGAGAACAGGATCGACTCTTTTGATTTTCTTGTGCTCTTCCTTGTGATTTGTTCCATCAAAGTACATTCCATAAACACCTCGGTCGTCGGTCGACTCTGCCATTCCGGCAAAATGCGAATACACATCCGCTAGACTTTGACGCAATTGATTGGCTGTTAGACGAGCCAACATCGCTCTCGGAGGACGATTCCTGACCTGAGCCGCCGGCCCGTAAAACTGATCGTGAATGTAAGCAGCCACCGCAGCCGCATCGGGGCCAACACACTTTTCGGGTTCACCTTCCGGCATGGTTGCTTCAATCAGCTTCGTCAATTCCCCTACTGTGGAATCGCCGCTCAAAGGGTTCGCGTATGCCGAAGCAACACCCTGCCCGGAATCGCCATGACAACTTGCGCAGCTGTCTCGGTAAATTGCCGCCCCACGTTCCAAAACGGCCGCTCGATCCTTCGCCTCTTGAGCTCCAGCGATAGCCCCAACCAAGAATATTGGCGTGAACGCCAAAAGCACTCGCATCCATCTCATACGCGGGCGTGTTAGTAAAACGCGATATGCCTTCTCGCCCGTGGTAAAGTCGCTGCTGGGCATTTTTATCATGGATTCAAAAAGGTCGCGGAACAAAGGTACGCCAGTGCGGGGGTGTGCCACGGGGGCCTACGATTGAAAGGAGAACCAACCACAAAGGGTGGCCAGAATGAATGCGGGACTGCTTGGCGGGATAAAGACTACATAATGATATCCGATAACAAACCCAAGGCAAAACACTAATCCCCGGGGCCACTATCTAGGGGGGGCCGCCATCACAGGCCCTTGAGAAAACAAAACGCCGTTGTTTTCTGAGGTGAATCGTTGATTACCTAGATGATTGGACAAACGTCGAACCACGATCGGCCTTGCGCTTCCATCCATTCCGTGGCTTGTTCGGGGCCCCACATACCTGGTTCGTAGGGGGACAGCGACGGTGCGGCGGGGCTCTTCCAAGCTGAAATGATTGGGTCGATAATGCGCCAAGCCTGTTCGACTTCATCACTTCTTGCGAACAAGCTGGGATCACCTACGATCGCATCCAACAGAAGTCGTTGGTATGCATCGGGAAGTTCCTTTCCGCTGGAGTCGAAACGAAAATCAAGATTGCTCAATCGCATTTTCATATCGGAATCTGGAACTTTTGATTGAAAGTCCAGTTGAATTCCCTCGGCGGGCTGAATTTGAATCACAAGCCGATTGGCCTCGGGGCGGAAGGATTTCTGATCTCCGAAAAGCATATGAGGAGGTTCGCGGAATTGAATCACGATCTGAGTGGTCCGGCAGTTCATTGCCTTGCCGCTGCGAAGATAAAACGGAACACCTTTCCATCGCCAATTGTCGATGAACAATTTGAAGGCGGCAAATGTTTCGGTAATGGTTTCGTCTGAAATGCCCTGTTCATCCGAATAACCGACATATTGACCTCGTACCCCGTATTCTGCGAAATCGCTTCCCTTATAAGGCCGGACAGCTTGAAGCACTTTGACTTTTTCATCGCGCACCATTTCGCCCGTAAATCGAACCGGCGCTTCCATGGCCGTCATCATCATCAATTGAAAGATGTGGTTTTGAAACATGTCGCGCAGGATACCGGCCTTGTCGTAGTAATCACCTCGACGACCAACCTTGACCTCTTCGGCAACGGTAATCTGCACGTGGTCGATATAGTTGCGATTCCAGATGGGTTCGAAAATAGTGTTACCAAATCGCAACACCAACATGTTTTGAACGGTTTCTTTTCCCAAGTAGTGGTCGATGCGATAGATTTGGTCTTCGCGAAAAGTTTGGTGGATCGACTTGTTCAGCTCGTTTGCGCTGGCCAAGTCGGTTCCGAAGGGCTTTTCGATCACCACCCGTCGATGCCCATTCTTTTCGGTATTGAGGCCCGACTTTCCAAGCTGTGCGATGGCCGCAGCATAAAGTTGCGGCATCGTCGACAGATAATAGACGCGATCCGTCGTCATCGACTGTTCAAGTTCGTTCAAAAAATTCGCGAGCTTGTGAAAATCTTCTTCGTTTCCAATATCACCTGGATGATAGAAAACATTTTTTGAAAACGCTTGCCAGGACTCGTTGTCGAATTCGCCCTTCGCGTACTTGGTGGTCGATTCCGTTAGCTGCGTTCGCCATTGTTCCGACGTGAATGGACTTCGTGAAACACCAACGATTCGAGTAGGATTCGGGAGCCTTCCGCGTTGATATTGTCGATACAAAGCCGGGATGAGCTTGCGGCTGGTCAAGTCGCCGGAAGCTCCGAAAATCACCATCGTGTTCGACATAAGTCTTTGGTTTTCAGTTGTTGGTTCTAAAGCCGAGTTGTTTTTGGAGGTTGCCGTACCAATTCTGAATGGACTGCTGGTTTTCCGTGGTGGTTATCGCAGCAACACCTTCCAAAGGAGTCGAAGCAAACTTATCAAACAACGAGCTCACATCGGGCGTCAGTTCCGTTACCTTGATGACATAGTAGATTGTTTTGTTCACATCAGGAGCGACGGTCGACTCGCCCGGCTGGCAAGCGAAAACCGCTTCCATAAACGTGTTGTCGACCGGTTGCAATCGCTCGACACTGCTAGGAATAATTCGATTTTGCATACGTGCAAACATGGGATTGAACCATGTGAAAGCACCAGGCTCTTCGACCAAGGCCTTTTCTTCGGCCGTTACCAAGGAATCTGCAAGTGAGCTGCTACCTACCTTGGTAGCCAGTTCGCGAGCGCGAGTTTCAGCCAGTTTGAAGGCTTGCTGTTTGGTCCAAACCTCCACGACTTGGTCGCGAACACTTTCCAAGGTAGGTGGGACCGGTTGCGATTCTTCTGTCTTCCAGAACACGTACCGCTGACTGGCCATACCGATGGCGACGTTAGGTGCAAAAATTTCAGCGATGCCTTGCGAGCCTTCAATCAGCTGTCCAAGTCGAGCAATGTTTTGGCCACCGGCGACAAAAATGAAAGCGCTGCCCAATGGAGACGTCGCGGACGAATCCGCGTCCAACATACCGGTCGAGCCGACTTCGAAGCCCAACGGAGCTCCGATTTCACGCAGATCAGGTCGCTTCGGCTCGGTGGCACCACGCTCTTTTTGTTGGATCATTTGGCGATAATTGGAAAACTCCGATTGGTAAATACTCATGGGTGTCATGACCATTCCGATTCGTTCTTCCACAATCTTGCGAGCGATTTCCAGTGTCTGTTCCCGAGCGATTTGGTCGCGAACTTCCTCAAAAGTCATCGTCCGCATGGGCGTTTCTGCTTGAGCTGGCGCATCACCCGCCACGACTGGTGCTGCGGGGGCATCAGAAAGTTCAACCGATCCAGTCACTGGTGTTTCGGGAGCTGGTGTTCCAACAGGGGCGCTTTCGGGGGTACCGGTTGGTTCGGCCGTCGGTGTGGCTGGCTCTTGACCAGGATTTTCCAGAGTCGGTGGAGTTCCCTCTTGGAACGAAACCAGCTGGATCCTCGAACTCGATTCCATTTTCATCCGGCTTGTCTTGGGAGCATCGCCTGCCGGTGGTGCTAGCGGTGTTTCTGCGGGGGGCTCGCTCGGAACAGCTGGTGTTTCCGGAGTGGTTGCTGGTGCAGGCTCGGTCGGCGCTGGTTCTACTGGCGCAGGCTCGGTTGGGGATGCCGTTTCGGCTGCCGCCGGAGATTCAGGCACAACGGTCGAAGTCGCTTCCGGCATTTCGGCCCCGGCTGGGTCAGCGGCGGGCGGGACGACTGCGGGGGGTGCTTCTGGGGTGACTGGGACTTGGAATTTCTTGTCCGCCACGCGTCGTTGGTATTCAGCACGAAGAGCTTCTTCGGGCACCAGAGCCATTTGTTCCTTAATGATGGATTCCTCATCGATCACCAGGTATTCAAAAGCTGCCGTTTTTGGAACCTTGAATGCAGGTTGAGTCGCCAGGGTCTGCAAAGTTCGGGTTACATCCCGGCCTTCATTGTACAAGTCTAGAATTTCCCGCTCCGAAGGTTTTCCCTTTACGGATGCCTCGAAATCTTTAGCTAAAACTGGAAAGGCTTGGATCTTGGCGGCTTGGTTGAATCGGAGAAAATCCTGCCAGTTTTTGCTGGGTGTCGAGAGAGAAGCGACATTCACCGTTCGCGATTCTCGCAAGTCTTCGAATTGCAGGCCGGACTGAGCGATTCTGTCCACCTGCTGGAAGGCTAGTTCCTCGCACATCAAGCGATTGAAATCGATCCAAGTTAGTTTGCGTTGCGTTGCCTCCGCGAATGTTTTTTCGACCGTCGTTCCGTCCAACTTTCCGTTGCAAAATTCCTTCAGGAACTTTTTCACCGATTCATTGTTGAAGACGATGCCTCTTCGAGCCGCTTCGGTCATGAAAAGTTTCCGAGCGATGATGTGGCTTAGGTCCTGAGCTGAAGCAATTCCGAATTGTCCTGCCCTTTCATTAAAATTGGGCACATTTGGACGTCCACCCTTGGCGATAACTTGCGAGGAAAGTTTCGCGAGGAATTGGTTTGCCAGCCCCAGCTCATTCCCTTCACGGTACAGTTGCTTCGATCGAATCGAGCCACCGTTCCACGAGGCAACGACCACATCACCGTCGCTTCCCGCATTGCGAGCACCATCCGATATGCTTTGTATTGCAGGCGAAATGACAAAAGCCACGACAGACACAAAAACCAAACCTGCCATCCAGACGCGTTGGTTTTTTCGAAAAATGGAGAATGGGCTGGCCATTGAAAATGCAATCCTTGATATTCGACTCAGTGTAAAGGGGCCTGTGAAAACCATTCCCCAAACCCGGATTGTAGGATTTCCTCTGATTGATGCAATTCCAGTGCGCGCGATATGAGAGGGCTTGACAAACGACCGCCCTTGCGGTGACAACCCCTAAATGGGGCCAATGCAAACAAGCTTTTTGGCTTCAATACGTTCAATTCAACCAAATCACCGTCCACACCCAGATCATAATATGGCCGAAAAGAAATCTCTCGTAATCGTAGAATCACCCGCTAAAGCGAGGACGATTTCGAAGTATTTGGGGAGCGGTTTCCAGGTGGAAGCGTCGATTGGGCATATTCGCGACCTGCCAGGAGGGGCCAAAGAAGTACCAGCCGAACTGAAGTCGCAGCCATGGGCCTCGTTGGGGGTCAATGTGGATGAGGGGTTCGAGCCGCTTTACATTGTTCCTGCTGATAAAAAGAAACATGTTTCCTTTCTCAAGGCGGCCTTAAAAGATGCGAAAGATCTTTATCTGGCGACGGACGAGGATCGCGAGGGAGAGGCTATTTCCTGGCATTTGCAAGAGGTGCTCAAGCCCAAGGTCCCCGTGCATCGGATGGTGTTTCACGAAATCACCAAAGAAGCCATCCAAAACGCCCTCTTGAGCACTCGGCAAATCGATGCAGGTCTAGTGAAAGCCCAGGAAACGCGAAGAATTTTGGACCGACTTTACGGCTACGACGTTTCGCCGTTGCTTTGGAAAAAGGTTCGGCCTGGTCTTTCAGCGGGACGAGTTCAGAGCGTGGCGGTGAGGCTGATCGTTCAACGCGAGCGTGAAAGAATGGCGTTCCGCTCGGCCACCTATTTCGATCTCGATGCAGAACTAGAAACTTCCAAGAAGCAAAAATTCACCGCGTCGCTCGTTAGTGTTGGCGAACGAAGAATTCCTTCTGGCAAAGACTTTGATTCCTCGACGGGCCTTTTGAAGGACTCGAACTACCTGCAACTGGATGCTGTTTCGGCGGATGCGTTGAAGAAACGGCTTGAAAAAGTGCCATTTCGAGTCGTCAGCGTGGAAGTGAAGCCCTACACCGAGCGGCCCAAGGCGCCCTTCACGACCAGCACGATGCAACAGGAAGCCAACCGCAAACTTGGAATGACGGCCAAGGACGCCATGCGAGCGGCTCAAAGCCTTTACGAAAACGGCTACATCACTTACATGCGTACCGACTCGACCACCCTTTCGAAAGAAGCTGTCGATGCGGCCCGCGAATTGGTCCGGTCTCAGTATGGCGAATCTTTTCTCTATCCAACCAACCGAACCTACGCCACCAAAGTTAAGAATGCCCAGGAGGCTCACGAAGCGATTCGCCCCGCAGGACATCCCTTCCAATTGCCGGAGCGGATTCGAACCGAACTGTCTTACGATCAATTCCGACTGTTTGAACTGATTTGGAAACGAACCATTGCATCGCAGATGGCAGATGCCAGAAAGCAACGCGTGGTTGTTACCATTCAAGCAGACGACGCGATCTTTCATGCTACGGGAACCTCGATCGAATTTGAAGGTTTTTTACGAGCCTATGTCGAAGGGAGCGACGACCCGGCTGCCGAGCTCGCTGAGAAAGAACGGCTTCTACCCGATGTCAAACCAAACGATCCTTTGTCGGTCCTGGCACTCGATAGTATTTCACATACCACCCAACCCCCAGCTCGATTCACCGAAGCCTCGTTGACGCAAGGGCTAGAAGAACGTGGAATCGGTCGTCCAAGTACCTATGCGTCGATTATCGATACCATTCTTCGGCGCGACTATGTGTTCAAGAAAGGCAATGCGTTGGTTCCAAGTTGGACGGCATTTGCTGTGATTCGCTTGATGGAAGAGCATTTTACGTCTTTGGTGGACTATCAATTTACGGCTGAAATGGAAGACTATCTCGATCAGATTAGTCGCAACGAACGGGAGAATCTGTCGTACTTGCAGGAGTTCTATTTTGGCGAAGAAGGAGTCGCTGAAAACGCTGCTCCTGGTGGGATCGGCTTGAAGCCTTTGTTAGCCCTTAAGGTCGCTGAGATCGATCCTCGAACCGCTTGCTCGTATCCGCTCAGCTTCCCAACAACTGGCAGTGAAGAGATCGCTGTTTGCGTTCGTGTCGGGCGGTACGGACCCTATGTAGAACAAGGGGAACGAAGGGCCAGTATTCCCGAAGAGTTGCCGCCGGATGAACTGACCTTGGCTGTTGCTTACGAAATGTTGGCGAAGCAAGAATTGGGCGAGAAGCCGTTTGGGTTCCATCCCGAAAACAACAAGCCAATCTATATCAAGCAGGGGCGTTTCGGCACCTACTTGCAGATGGGGGAAGCCGATGACGAGGATAAAAAGAATGCATCCCTGATGAAGGGCATGTCGATCGAAACGATCGATCTCGAAATGGCCGTAAAGCTCCTTTCGCTTCCTCGAACACTTGGAAACAATCCTGCCAACGGCGAGCCTATCATCGCAACCCAAGGGCGTTTCGGTCCGTTCATCAAGAATGGAACGGATTCTCGTTCGCTCGGTCCCGATCTGAATCTGCTAGAAATCACTCTGGAACAAGCTCTGGCTTTACTGGCCCAGCCCAAAGCCCTTGGCCGAGGCCGCGCGGCAGCTGCCCCTCCTTTGAAGGAGTTTGAGGTTTCCCCCGTAACCGGGAATAAGATTGTCTTGCGCGACGGCAAGTTTGGACTCTATGTCAACGACGGCGAGACCAACGCTTCGCTTCCTAAGGACATGAGCGGTGACGACTTGACCTTTGAACAAGCCTTGGATCTCCTGGCGGCTCGAGCTGCTGCAGGTGGCTCTAAGAAGAAGAAAAAGTCATCGAAAAAGGCAGCCAAGAAAACCAAGGCGGCCAAAAAGACTGGCAAAAAAACCAAGATCTCGATAAGCGATGAGGAGGGGGAAGTTGTCGTTGAACCTTCCGAGGAAGCGATCTCCAAAACCGTAAAGAAGACGACTGCGAAAAAGGCGACTAAAAAGAAAGCTGCGAAGAAAGCGGCAAAGAAAACCGCCAAGAAGAAATCAGCCGAATCCGAAGTAGAAGAATAGGCCTACCCCCGCCAGGAACGAAACTCGATGCTCCATCTACGAAGCGAATCCCAATCGAGTTGGCTGGAACAGGTCAACGAAAATTTGGATCAGATTTTGATCGATCATGCGCATTGCGAGCACAAAGCCGCAGCGACCGCCATGAGTCTTATGGGGTCCTACATCGATTGCCAAGAACTGACGCGTGAAATGACGTTGATCGTGCAGGAAGAGCTAGAGCATTTTCACCTGGTTGTAGCTCTGCTCCATCGCCGAAAAATTGTGTTTATCAAGCAACGCCCAGGTTCGTACGGAAAAAAACTGAACGAACTGGTCCGTAAGAACGAGCCTGAACGAGCCGTGGATCGTTTGCTTGTTGCGAGCCTGATCGAAGCTAGATCTTGCGAGCGTTTCGACTTACTCAGGAAGCATTTGAGAACGACGGATCCTGAATTGTCGGAATTTTACGGTTCACTTTTTGAATCCGAAGCTCGTCATCACACCACTTATGTGAAGCTTGCAAGACTGTTCCAGTCTGACTCAGAAGTACGACAACGACTTGAGGAACTTGCGACCGAGGAGTCGCGTATCTTGGCCAGTGGTTGCGAATTGCCAAGAATGCACAGTTAAGAATCATTCTCTTAAAAATCTTTTGACGTTCTGCCTGGACTCCCGAGGGAGAGTTAAAATAGATTGTCTTCAACTTGTGTTCGCCGCTTGGCCCAGGACCGCAATCGTTTTACCTCAGGTTTACCCTTATGATTTCAAAGCTATTCCTCCATCGTACGACTCGGGGCATTGTAGCTTCGATCGCGTTGCTGTTTCTTTCGAGGGGGTCGGTTACGGCTCAAGAAGATTCCAACAAGCAAAGCCCCCAGTGGATCTCTTTGTTCAATGGAAAGAACTTGGACGGCTGGACACCCAAGATTCGTTATCATGATCTAGGAGACAATTTTGAGAATACGTTCCGCGTTGAAGATGGCGTACTGAAGGTTGGCTACGCTGGCTACTCGGAATTCAACGAAACTTTTGGTCATTTGTTTTATAAAGATTCCTTTTCGCATTATCGAATTCGGGTCGAGTATCGTTTCGTGGGCGAGCAGGTCAAGGGTGGACCAGGTTGGGCATTTCGCAACAGTGGGATCATGATTCATGGCGAGCGTCCTGAAACCATCGCTAAGGATCAGGATTTTCCCGCTTCGATCGAGGTGCAACTGCTGGGTGGGGACGGCAAGAATCCAAGAACCACTTCCAATCTATGTACTCCAGGTACGAATGTCGTCATGGGTGGAAAGCTGATCTTGGCTCACTGCACTAGTTCCAACTCCAAGACCTTTCATGGTGACCAATGGGTGACGGCGGAAGTCGAAGTGAAGGGGAGCGAGTATGTTCGTCATTTCGTCAACGGAGAATTGGTGCTGGAATACAACCAACCACAGCTCGACGAACGAGATGCTCACGCGAAGGATCTGATCCAGAAAGCCGGCACCAAGCTACTTGCTTCCGGATCGATCTCGTTGCAATCCGAAAGCCACCCCGTCGAATTCAGGAAGGTGGAACTGCTGGATCTGAGCAAATAAGGTTTGTGTTCGTCAGCGAATTGAAATTATCCTTACTAGTCTCATTCATCCCCAGAAATTTCCTTGCATCAGCGGCTTGTTGATTTAGTACCTTCCCAAAAGCATTTCGTTTAACCGCAATACCGTTCCATGAAGCATTACTACCGCCTGCTCAAAGGATTGTGTCAATGGCGACTGCTTTCGTTGTTAACAGAAACATTGAACGGTATTGCCGTTGAACGACTTGAGCAGCAAGCTGATCACTGATGTAGCTGTGCAAGATGTCTATCCACGGAGGTCGGCAAATGGTCCAAATTGTATCCCCCTTCCAGTAGGCTAACGATTTTGCCTCCGCAGTAGCTGTTGGCAATTTGTTGAACATGCTGCGTCAACGTTCCGAAATCTTCGTCGGTCAAACAGAGCGAACCCACGGGGTCAACTCGGTGTGCATCGAAACCGGCGCTGATCAAAATCAATTCCGGTCGCACCTTCTTTGCCAATTCCTCGATGCCTGCAACAAATCGCTCTTCGAACTTCTGCCAGGAGATGCTTGCATGTACCGGGTCATTCGCGATCCATCCGAGTCCCGCAAGGGATCCCGTTTCGCTTGCCGAACCGGTGCCTGGATAAAAAGGTGAGCGATGAATGGAGTAAAAAGCAACTCGCCCGTCTTCCCAAAAGACATCCTGAGTTCCATTGCCATGATGCACGTCCCAGTCGATGATCATCACTCGATGTAGACCTTCCGCAATGGCAGCATGCGCGGCGATGGCAACATTGTTGAACAAACAGAAGCCCATGGGGCCGTCGGGCAAGGCGTGATGCCCTGGTGGACGGACGGCGCAAAAGGCTGTTTTGTCTTCACCGCGAAGAACACGCTGCACAGCATCGATGGACGCTCCTGCTGCCATGTGAGCGGCTTGCCAAGATCCGTTACTGACAACCGTATCCGATTCGATCCGGCCGGCTGCTTGATCGCACCAAGCTT